>Ga0316204_10012508_pt1 | contig 10327 bp, 8 predicted proteins | sample 6monrhotite_MG_2_FD_205661 | JGI IMG/M metagenome (GOLD analysis project Ga0316204, IMG submission 205661) | Microbial mat bacterial communities from mineral coupon in-situ incubated in ocean water Damariscotta River, Maine, United States -... | ecosystem: Environmental > Aquatic > Marine >... | reverse complement strand
TTGCACCGCTATAAGTTTAAACAAGTCGCTATCTTAGATTGGGCTTATCTCGTCACCTTTGGTACTGAGCTTGCCGTGGTATCTGCGCTAGCGATGTTTTATGTTTCATGGTTTGAGTTAGATAAAATCACGGCTGCACTATTAGCGGGAATCTACCCGTTCATCAACTTAGTTGCTCGCCCTGGCGGCGGTTGGTTAAGCGATATCATCGGTCGTAAACTGACGTTAATCATTGTATTTGCGGGCATTACGGCAGGCTTTTTAACCCTTGGCATGGTTGAAAAAACCTGGCCTGTATGGGTGGTTGTTGGCATCACTATCTTTGCTGGAATTTTTTCGAAGATGGGTTCCGGTGCCGTCTACGCGATGGTGCCACTAGTTCAGCGCCGTATGACGGGGCAAATTGCCGGTATGGCCGGGGCCTTCGGTAATGTCGGTGCCGTTATGTTTTTAACCGTTAATTCACTGGTTGATTATGATAATTTCTTTATGTTTATCGGCATCGTCTCTGGCTGTGTTTTTGCTATGATCTTATTTCTTTTAGAAGAACCTGAGGGGCAGATGGCAGAAGTTATGCCGGACGGTACGGTACAAATGATTGATGTAAAGTAAATCATCAAGGACTGGTCGGGGTACTATCCTTACCTAGTTAAATTTAGCGGGCTAGCGGTCTTTCTTGACCACTAGCCCGCACTCGATTTAAGACATTCAAATCCTATGATAAATGCACTGACGATCAACGCTGGCCAATACAGCGATAAAGGCATCAAAGAACATAATGAGGATGCCTGTGGCATTCGCGTTCCAGATGAACCTTTATTGACGACAAAAGGTCTAGCTGTGGTAATCGCCGATGGGGTCAGTAGCGCTGAGGCTGGGCGTGAAGCCTCTGAAGCCTGCGTGCAAGGTCTACTTAATGATTATTTCAGCACACCAGAATCTTGGACGGTAAAAACTTCGGGCCAGCGGGTATTAGGTGCTCTTAATCGCTGGTTGTATGGCCGCAGCCAAAGCTATCAAGGCTCTGGCCAAGGCCTGCTGACCACCTTAAGCGCAATGGTCATTAAATCCTCGACCGCTCATTTATTTCATGTCGGCGATACCCGCATTTATCGCTATCGCAATGGCAAATTAAAATGCCTGACACGAGATCATCAAACTTGGGCAGGCAATCAAAAAGCGTATCTATGTCGTGCCATGGGGGCCGATCATCGCGTCGAAATTGATTATCGTAATGTAGCCATCGAAGTAGGTGATCGGTTTATGCTAAGCACCGATGGGGTGCATGAATTTATTAGTCACAAAGATTTAGTCGAATGGATTAGTGGTGATTTTAGCAATCCCGCCCGCATCGCCCGCAAAATCGTCACCCAAGCGCTGGCACAAGGTAGCAAAGACAACGTCACCTGCCAGCTATGTGAGATCACGTCACTACCCAATCTAAACGAAGAAGAGTTCTACCAACAACTAACCGAGCTCCCCTTCCCGCCACCGCTTGAAACCGGCCAAATACTTGATGGCTATAAAGTATTACGCGAGCTACACGCCAGCAATCGCACCCAAGTTTATTTGGCCTTGGATACTGAAACTAATCAAAAAGTTATTATCAAAACGCCCTCGATTAATTTCGAAGATGACGCCGAATATATTGATGGTTTTTTACATGAAGAGTGGGCAGGGCGGCGTATCAATAACACTCACGTACTCAAAATATTGGAACCCACGCGTAGACGCCAATTCCTATACTACGTGACTGAATATATTGAAGGCCAAACCTTAGAACAGTGGATTAATGATCACCCCCAAGCCGACATCAGCGATGTTCGCCCCATCCTTGATCAAATCGTCACAGGGGTCAGAGCCTTTCATCGTCAAGAAATGCTGCACCAAGATTTAAAGCCTGGCAACATCATGATCGATCAAAATAACACAGTTAAAATTATTGACTTTGGTTCCACCAAAATTGCTGGGATACAGGAAATAAATACACCGATTAATCGCAACACCTTACTCGGAACCTATGATTATGCTGCACCCGAATATTTTGAAGGCTTCCCTGGCACACCTCAATCTGATCTCTATTCTATCGCGGCTATTATTTATGAAATGCTGACGGGGTGTCAGCCCTACGGAAAGGCTTTGTCTGCACGTAACCTGAAACAAGTACGCTACATCTCAGCCAAACATATCAAACCAGAAATACCTGCCTGGGTTGATTCGGCCTTGGAAAAGGCCATCCAAATCAACCCAGCGCTACGCTACGGTCATATGTCAGAGCTGGTCACAGACCTCAAACGCCCTAACCCCTCTTTGATTAAGGCACATCAGCCGCTACTTGAGCGCAACCCACTTATTTTCTGGAAAAGCATCAGTACAGTGCTGTTAATTATCAATTGCCTACTAATATATAAACTCATAGACATGCTTTAAACGCTGCTAGGCAGCCATGGCTTGAGCCATTTCTTCCAACGCAGATTCCTGACGATGCACAAAATCAAGCGTGTCATTTACCATATCTTCACTCAAGCCTAGCTCACTAAAATTACTAGCCCGCTCTAACTCAGTTAAGGCATTTGACTTAGAACGATCTAGCTTCATCATCTGGTTAGCCATATTCACCAACTTAGAGTAAGTCGAGTGGTGCCCATCAAAATCGGGGAAATAGTGCTCCCCGACCCCCACCACCAATTCTTCTGGTAAATTCCACGCGCGCATTAACCACATCCCCGTCATATCGTGACTCACACCTAAGCACAGCAGCTCTAGTTCCCGAGTTTCTATATCAGGGTATTTCGCCACCAATTCATTCAGCACCGAGAATTCATAGGGGTATAAATGGCCTAGTAGCAGAAAACCTATATCGTGAAATAAACCTGCGAGATAGGCTAAACCCGGATCGACCTTTGAGTCAGACGGTAGGTTCTGGGCTAAACGCTCCATCAAAGCAGCCGTCAAAACGGAGTGGCTCCAAAACTTTTCACGCCCCAGCGGCCCCTCATCAGTCATCTTTAAAGAGCGCCCAGCTGATAAACCAAGCGCCATATGCATGCCTTTGTGAAAGCCTAAAACAATGGATAAAGAATCGTTCACTGTTTTAATGCGGTCACCGTATCCAAAAACAGCTGAGCGAGCATAAGCAATGAGCTGCATGGCGATGGCGGGGTCCTGCTCGATAACACTGACTAGACTAGCAATGTCAGCGTCGGGATCATTACGAAGCAATATCAAGGCCTGAGCGGTTTCAGGTAAGCCGGGTAAATCAGATAATGTTTCAAGCCGGTTTCGAAACTCCGTCGAAAATCGAAGCTTATGAGTTGAAGTTAATAAAAAATCCATAATCTCTATTACGTCCTTATGTTTGTAGACACAACGATGCGTGGCTTTCAGGTTTTGCGTCATCCTTCGCAAAATACCTCTTTTAGAGGAAATACAATGAAAACTACCGTTTATGTCGACATTCGGCGTAAAATATTTATAGTTTTTATGTAATTTATAACAAATATTTACAAATAATATTATTCCCTATAATCATACTATCTTTTTAAATACAATTAATTAGCAATAAATAACCTTGTTAGTATTAAGTTTTTTCTGTATTTAGTGAAAATAGGTAAATTCACCTCATTTATTCAGGTTATATTCAGCCGCAAGGCTAGAGAACGTGCTTTGGCGGCAGAAATAAGTCATTTAAGGACATCAATTCAATCGATCCGACAAACCTGAAGCCCAGACCGAAGCCTATACTCAGGTTTTCGGCCCACCCCTGAAACAGTCTAAAATCAACCGTCAACTTTGACGTACTTTTCCATTCTTTGCGCGACTTTTTTTACATACTTTTGAGTTTCTTCATAGGGTAAGTCTTTAACCAATACGGCATACACTTGCTCTGCGGTCATGCTGTTAATCGTTTTTACTGCGCCCGAAAAACTTTTTTTACCCGTGAAGGCATAACCCACATTACTAGCGCCGGTGTTATAAGCCGCGATAGCACAATAGAGCCGACTGACCGGATCAGTCACTTTTCGCATATAACGGTAATACAGAACGTGTAAATAAGCCGAGCCGACGCGAATATTTTTATCTATTTCATACAAATAAGAGGGCGCGAGTATTTTCGACTCACCATATAAATGTTGGGTCGCATCTCGTCCCGCCGTGCGAGGCACAATTTGCATCAAGCCATAAGCAGGAATATGTGATCTCGCCATGGGATTAAAACTGCTTTCTGTTTCGATAACTGCCAAAATCAATTCAGGTGGTAGACGCTCCTTCACTGCGGCGCGGGTGACGTCCTCAGCAAAACGCTCGGCCTTATCCTGCACTGAGTTAGGAATCACAAAGTTGGCACTAATAACGTCCTTATCTCCCGTCATAGAGGCCGTCACCTCCCACTGCACGGGAGCGCTGTTAGTTTGATTTGACACCTTGCGAAAGGGGTTATTGTCAAAATGCACTGCTGTCAAATCTGCCAGAGAAAATATTCGCTGTTGACTTGGCGTGCCCTTTTTAATCATCCCTGCTGATTCATCTAAGCGAGATTCAAGGCGCTGGGCCACAGCGTCTACCTCAAATGCGTCAGCCTGGGTACTATTCAAGAGTTTATAAACGGCACTACTCAAACGCGTGCTGACTTCATCCACCATTGTGCCTTTATCAACCAGCAAACTCACTTGTGCTTGGCCTTGTTCAAAATCGACAACTCGACGAATTTCAGAATCCTCAGCATAACTTACCCAAATTTTCGGCCCGCCTTCCAAAAACTCGCCCCATTGCTTAGAAATTTGCTGCTTATAAAGCTCAAACGCCTCCTCATAAGCTGCTTGGTAATCATCAAACCCTTGCTCTATGGCCTGACGATAAGCATCAAAGTCTTGCTCTTGAGCTTGCATACCCCGGCCTTGCTCGGCCATGAAGGCTTCAAAATCATCATGCTCTGACGCCGCCATCAAAGGCGGGCTAACAGCACCTAACAGCAAAACAACAGGCAGTATATTTAGGCGAGATACAGACATCGATTTATTTCCAATAGTTAGCAGGTATTTAACTGGCATCAACTTACGTGGCTTGTGATATATAACAAACCACGTTTTAATAACTATTATTCTAACAGGCAAAAAATTTAATCAGTCAACTGACCACGGAGGGTACGATGCAACAGATTCATGGAACACACTTAGAAGTACAATTTAGTCGCGTTATCGACGGTGATACTATTGAAGTATTTCTTCCCAACCAAATCTTGCCTGAGTCATTACGCATCCTCTGTTTAGATACTGAGGAATCTTTTTCTCGCGGATCGAAACCCGTCACCCCCTGGGGCTTAAAAGCTAAGGAGCGAGCCCGAGAGTTCTTTTCCAGCGCTGACACCGTTACCATTGAATTCCCAGGCAACGAATCCGTAGAAGAGTGTATCAGACGCTATCGTGGCAATTTTGGCCGTTTGCTTGTTTTTGTTTACCGCAACGGCATAGATTTTCAGGCAACAATGATTGCTGAGGGCTACAGCCCCTACTTCTCAAAATACGGCCATGCCAAATTTCATCAACACCACCAACGCTATGTGGAAGCAGAAAGAGCCGCACAGATCAAAGACATTGGCGTTTGGAATCAACAAGCGGTCAATCAACAAGAATTTCGTAACTATGCCTCACTCAGCACCTGGTGGGCACTACGCGCCAACACTATTGATGAATACCGTGCGCTCAAATCCGCCCTACCTCATCTGCTCAACACCCGCCTAGACTATGATTTGCTATTGGCGAAAGCCACCGCAACAGAAACGATTACCGTGTTTACTGAGCTAAGTGGCGTTCGACGTGTTGGCGGTATTCACGGCTTAAGCAACTATGGCAGCGATGATAGGCCATTTAACTTTTTTATTCCCTCAATGGATGACGGGCGTAGCAAAGAAGCCATACAACTCATGTACAACCGCTATATTAGCCAAGGTGAGAGCCATCTGCGCCGCAGTTATGCCTACGTCACGGGCGAGCTTTCACTCTACGACGGCACGCCTCAAATGATCATACGCTCTGCCGAACAAATCAGTGATAAATTGGCCACCACAGATTTCAATGCCAGCACCTCACAAAACGGCCTGATGATATCGGCCCTACTACCCAACCCAGACAACACCGATGCAGGCCACGAAACCGTCACCTTGAGAAATGACAGCGCAACCAATATAAGTATTGAGAATTGGTATTTGCAAGATCGATCTGGTCGCCGCCATTCACTCAGCGGTACGGTTAGCGCTCATACGGAGCGCACAATCACCCTGCCAGCTCATTCGATGACACTCAACAACACCGGTGATGAGATTAAATTATTCAACGCCTTAAACCAACTAAAAAGTCAGGTCAGCTATACCAGCAAAGACGTGGTCAGCGGCCAAAGTATCAGTTTTATACAATAGCCTTTTAAAGCGGTGAGGATTCACAGCCCCACCGCTATTCGCACGGACGGCTAACTCGGCAGCAGTGGTTTAGATCGATTTAATAAGTGCCTCAAATGAGGCATTAAATCAGTCGCTAACAGCCCTCGCTCACCCGCCACAGCAACCGCCCGATCTGCCGCCGCGGCATGCAAACACACACCCGCCTTTGCCGCCTCGGCCAAACTTGCCCCTTGAGCAATGAGCGCAGTAATCACGCCCGTCAGCACATCGCCCATTCCCCCCGTGGCCATGCCTGGGTTGCCATCACTACATAGGCTAATCTCACCCCGCCCATCACACACCAACGAACCCGCGCCCTTGAGCACGACCACACCGCCGTAACGACGCTGTAGTTCGCGCACCGCCTCAAATCGATTGGCGTTGATTTCCACGGGAGAACAATCCAACAGTCGTGCCGCCTCTCCCGGATGAGGTGTTAACACCCAACGGTCTTGCCTTAGATTTTTTTGTGCCAACAAGCCCAGCCCATCAGCATCAATCACCAAGGGCAGATCGCTGGCGATTACTTGATCAAACAACGCCTGGGCCCAATCACATTGTCCCAGGCCAGGGCCAATAGCCAGCACCGTTGCTTTAGCCACTAACGGCGTGAGCTGATCGATTTGCTCGACGCCATGCCACATCACCTCGGGCCGTGAGGCCATCAAAGCAGCCACATGGCTTGGCCGTGTGGCAACGCTGACTAACCCCGTCCCACATCGCGCCGCCGCCTCGCCCGCCATTCGTACCGCACCGCCCATGCCCTCATTGCCGCCAATCAACAGCGCATGACCATGATTACCTTTGTGAGCATTTCGATGACGCGGGGAAAACACATGCGTTGCCGCCCAATCAATACGCCGACTCGCTGTCGGTACTTGAGCATACACGGGCGCTGGCACAGCTAAATCATCAAACGCCAACTCACCGCATTGCTCCGGCCCGTCAGCCGTCAGCAAACCCTGTTTCATACCGATGAAGCTCACCGTCAGTGCCGCCCGAATAGCACAAGCCATCACCTGCCCTGTGTCCGCATGCAAACCGGAAGGAATATCCACCGCGACCACAGGAGCCGCCTGGACATTGACTCGCGCAATCAGCTCAGCATAAATACCACTTATATCCCGGTCCAAGCCTGTACCAAACAAGGCATCCACCATCAAGTCCGCCCCATCTAACAACGCGGGTGTATAAGCCTCAAACACCAGCCCTGCCTGCGCCGCCGCATCGCGAGCCAGGGCGGCATCGCCCGCTAGGTTTTCAGGTGCACTCAAGGCCAGTAGCACTGGGGCTAATCCAGCTTCCAGCGCCAGCCTAGCAATCACATAACCATCGCCGCCGTTATTACCGCCGCCGCAGAGCACAACAATACGCCTCGCCTCTGGCCAACGTCGGCGAATACGTTGAAACACCGCATCGCCCGCTCGATTCATCAGATCGAGACCAGCAATGTTAAACTCCTCAATCGCCGTGCGATCCAAAGCACGAACATTTTCAGCGCGGTAAAGTGAATAAGGTAGTGTAGACATGGGCAAGATCATTTAATCCGATGAGTGATAGTGAAAAACTACCCCAGCCAGCCAGCGCTGTCGACCTGCAAACTCTGGCACAGACCATAAAACGACTGGCCCAAGACTACGGTTTTCAGCAGGCCGGCATTAGTCAGCTCGATGTGGCGCAGGCCTACGACCAACTAGAACAGTGGCTAGCGAAGAATTATCACGGCGAAATGGACTACATGGCGCGCAATACCGAAATGCGCGCCGACCCGACCCAACTGGTACCTGGCACGCTCAGCATCATTTCCCTACGTATGGACTATTTAGTCGATGTCGCCGATGCCGAGCAAGTCATGAACAAGCCCGAGCAGGGCTTTATTTCTCGCTACGCCCTGGGCCGTGACTATCACAAACTCATTCGCAAACGCCTGCAACAATTGGCCAAACACATCGAACAACTCATCGGCCCAATGGGCTATCGCGTATTCACCGACAGCGCCCCCGTACTCGAAAAATCCATCGCTACAAATGCCGGTCTAGGCTGGTTAGGCAAACACAGTAATATCATTAATCAAAAAGCAGGCTCGTGGTTTTTCCTTGGTGAGATTTTTGTCGACCTGGCCCTTCCCACCGACAGCCCCGTCAAGGAGCACTGCGGCAAATGTACCGACTGCATCGATATCTGCCCCACCCAAGCCATCGTCGCACCCTACCAAGTCGATGCAAGACGTTGCATTTCCTACCTCACCATCGAACTCAAAGGCGCTATCCCCGAAGAGCTGCGGCCCATGATGGGTAACCGCATCTACGGCTGCGACGACTGCCAACTCGTCTGCCCCTGGAACCGCTTCTCCCGCTACAGCGCCGAGCAAGATTTTCTCCCCCGCCACGATTTTGATGCACCGCAATTAGTCGAATTATTTTTGTGGCAAGAAGATGAATTTTTGAAAAAAACCGAAGGCTCTCCAATACGGCGCATTGGTCATGAACGTTGGCTAAGAAATATCGCCGTCGCGCTGGGCAATGGATCTAAGACTAAAGAAGTCATCCAGGTATTACAGCACCGCTCGAACCACTCCTCCGCCCTAGTTCAAGAACATGCGCAATGGGCCTTAAAAAATATAGATCAAAATAAAGGGTAGATTTTATACACCTATATCGCTAGATTATTCCAAGCGAAAAAACTAACAACAAGGAACTGTTTGCATGTCTGATTTTAAAGGGTTTGAATCTGATCGTTATAAACAGCACGACGCTATCATCAAAAAACTTGTAGCGGAGTTTAATAAGGACAAAGCCAAATTTATCGACTGTTCTACCGAACAAGCCAAAGGCATCGCAGACTTATCAGAAGCATTGGTTAAATCCTGGGCAATCCAAGAAAGCGGCGGCAATGATACCCGTTCACTGGCGGCCTGGGCCAAAGATCCCCTTCAAGTTAATGTACCTGGTGACTGGAGTGACTACAAAACTAGCACAGGCCTGAAGAAACCCACCCACAGAAACGAAGGCACGGCAGAGCAAAATATACGCGCCGCGATAAGTTGGTTAGCCCGAAAAGGCTTTGGTAAATCAGGCCAGCCACCAAAAAATAGAGCCGCCGCTGTGTTTGATGGCTGGCAAGTGGCCCTGCAACGCTATAACGGGCGCTCAGCACTCACATCTAACGGTCAAAAGTATCGCGACAACTACGCCAAGCAAATAATCACTCGGGCCGAAAATCCTGGCAAGCACATAGAAATCCAGTTACCTAAACCCGTATAAACCATGAAAATAAAAAATCTTCTATTCTTTTTATTCTTCCTCTGCCAGCCACTCTGGGCGGGTGCTAGCCAAGATCTCATAGCGTTGGATATTACCGACAAATCGGCCTTTGATGGTGAAATAAAAAAATTGATTAATCAGGATAGCCAACAGGATTATTTAATCACACTAAGCCCACGTTTACGCTTCAATACACGCATGGAAGGCACATCCAAAGGCAATGCCACACTAAGCATCGCTAACCTGGTACTGCGTGTAGCTGATCAGCATGAAGATTTATACACGTTTAACAACACAACACTTAGCGTAAACACCTACCCAGCAACCAACTTATTGAGCTTTAGCGGCATCATTGAGGTATGGGATGAAGACGAAGAAAAAATTAACCAACGCCTCCCACTATTACTCTTGCTGCAATACAACTGTGACAAGCGCCAGTTCGATATACTGATTGATCGCACTGAAAACAATGTCATTCTAAATCAGCGACAAGACTTAGGACCAAGCTGTGAGAACGAATCAACGTAGCCTGGATAAAGCCTATCGTAATCAAGCCCGTAGGACGCAATAACTAAAAGGCATTGCGCCGTATGTAAACCAATCACCCGAACTCAACAAGGTATCACTC
>Ga0316204_10012507_pt1 | contig 10328 bp, 4 predicted proteins | sample 6monrhotite_MG_2_FD_205661 | JGI IMG/M metagenome (GOLD analysis project Ga0316204, IMG submission 205661) | Microbial mat bacterial communities from mineral coupon in-situ incubated in ocean water Damariscotta River, Maine, United States -... | ecosystem: Environmental > Aquatic > Marine >... | reverse complement strand
TTACCCTAATCGTGCGACCGCCCAGTAACACAATAGGGATTGAAGATTATGATCATTGGCTAGAGCTTGTTTTTATCCATGAATACATACATATTCTGCACACGGATATGGCCCGAGGCTCGCCCGCCGGGTTGAGAAATCTATTTGGCCGCTTTCCACTGTTTTTCCCCCATATATTTCAACCCAGATGGATGCTTGAAGGACTGGCAACCCACCACGAAACCAATCCACAGCGAGGCATAGGACGTGGTCAAAGCTCGCTATTTCGAGGCATGATGGCCGTTGAATGGCAACACGGACTTAAACCGCTCTCACAGGTTAACGGAGAGACCACAGAGTGGCCTGCAGGTCATATCCCTTATTTATACGGTGTCTATTTCCATCAATTTTTGAGCGAAAAGTATGGCGAACAGAAAAAACAAGCTTGGCTAGAACTGTATAGCCAGCAAATCATACCCTACCGACTCAATACCCAGCTAAAACGGGCCTTCGGTAAAGACTTAAAATCACTCTGGGTCGAGTTTCAGAGCTATTTGGAACAGTACTTTAGTCCGGATTTCCAGCAATATCAGCTGCAACCCTCCACCCCCATCAGCGCGCAAGGCCATTACTCTGGCTATGCACAACTTATGGAAAATGGTGACCTTTACTATATTGGTGATAGCTTATATGACGAAGCACAACTCTACCTGCTTGAATCAGGAAGCGATCAGGCTAGGCCGCTTATCGATATTTATGGCACACAATTCGACGTTCACCCTCAACATGGAATTTTGATAACCCAATCAGAGATCAGCGCCAACAGTAACGTCTTTAACGAACTCTATCTATTGCGGCCGCATCAAAAAACACCGCAGCGGCTTACTCAGCAGGGACGCTATCAATTTGCAATCTGGGATCAGCAACAAATACTGGCCATCCACTACCACCTTGGGCGCTTTGCCATACATCGACTCAATACCGCTGGTGAGCTTATAGAGGTCATCTGGCAAGGTGACTATGGAACCGTTTTATCTTCGATCGAGACTTCCCCCGATGGTCTGACTTTAGTCGGATCAATGTGGCAACAATCACAAGGTTGGGATTTAGCCCTATTCAATCGGGAACAAAATAAATGGCGCCCCCTCACCTCGAGTGACGGCATCGAAATGCAGCCCCGCTTCAATCACGATGGCACATCGTTGTTGTTTAGCGCGGACTACAGCGGCTTTTTTGAAATCTATCAACTGCGCCTCAGTGATCAGACCCTCACGCAGTTAACCCATAGCTGGGGAGGCGCACTCTACCCGTTCTTAAGTCGAGATGAAAACAGCCTCTACTACAACAAACTAACCCCTAGCGGCTGGCAACTACATCGCACCATGCCCCAGACCGAATCACGTGAACTCGCAACAGGCAGTCCCAAGCGCATCCAGCGCACGCCACCTCCAAACGTTGAGCAACAAATTGAGCCATATCAGGCTCTGCAGCACTTATCCCCTAGCTGGTGGTTACCCTATTTCAGTATTGAGGAAAATTTAATAACAGTTGGTGCAGTCACTTCAGGCAATGACCCACTCTACCGCCATCAACACCAAGTGAGCCTGGGGTTTGACAGCATCACACCCGAGCCCCATGGTTATCTACTCTATCGCTATGAGCGTTGGCGCACAGGACTACAATTAACCGCACAACGTAGTAATAACTACTATCGCGACAAGAGCGAAAATAATGATGTTATCGCCATCAATAGTAACGAAGATCTAATTTTAAGCGGTGAGACGCCATTCCTATTTCGTAACCAACAGTGGGCAATTCACAGTGGTCTAGTGGTAGATCAGCAAGGCCTTAGCTATCTCAAGTCTGGCTATAATACAACCACGATGGATCGTAAAAACACCCTAGCAGGCATCGCCTTAAGTTTTAATAACAGCCACTATTATACTCGCTCTATCAGCCCAATCGATGGTCGAAGCATCAATTTGGTAGCTGAAAAAAACAATCTATTTGGCGGTGACTTTCAAGGTATTGTGCAACGCCTTGACTGGCATGAATATCTACGGCTAGGTAAAGTTAGCGTTGCCTCACTACGCTACCGTGCAGGCTGGGGCGAGAGTCGCACCCCAAGATTCAAGTTGGGCGGCACGTATAACAGAACCATAACCACGCCAGGGATAGGCCTCTCGCGGCCGCCATTTAATCATTTTGATTTCCCACTACGGGGCTACCCGGAAGGGCTTGCCTCGCTACGGGGCACATCCATGCAGCTGATCAGCGCTGAGCTGAGGATGCCACTAATACGGCTAGAAAGAACCGCTATGGCTCCGCCTATCGGCCTACAACACCTACATAGTTCACTGTTTTATGAAGTAGGCAGTGCCTGGGATAAGGGGGAGCAACGGAAACAAAAACGGGGAGTTGGTGTAGAACTACACAGTAAATTATTACTTGGCTATCTGCTGCCCGTCAATCTGAGCGTAGGCATGGCCAAGGGAATTGACGAAGGGGGTGAAAAGCAATTTTACCTCCGCTTTTCAGGCCTGTTTTAATTAATGATTAACCTCAATCCCATCAGTATCAGGGCCTGCTAGCTTAACGCAATTACGACCACTCTCTTTGGCAACATATACCGCCTTATCCGCATCATCAAACAGTTGTGAAAATTCGGTATGTTCCTCTGGGTTATACTGGGCAACGCCGAAGCTCCCTGTGATTCGTAACCCCGCCGGCTGCAGCGCTTCCAATGCACTACGTAACGCCTCTGCCTTGACCGCGCCCCCCTGCAAATCACAATGATTCAATAAAGCCACAAACTCTTCGCCACCAAAGCGAGCCACCATATCTTCATTGCGCACAGATTCTCGCAAAAGATTCCCGGCTTCCTTTAACACAATATCGCCCGTTGCATGCCCGTGGGTATCATTCACCACCTTGAAATGATCAAGATCAATCACCACCACACAAAATGCCTGCTCATGCCGACGCGCCTCACTGATTTTTTTCGGTGCTACATCGAATAGGTAATGACGATTGTACAGTGAGGTAAGCTGATCTGTCATCGCCAGCTTTTTCAGTGACGCCTGCTGCTGCTCAAGGCGATCCACAAGCAGCTTGCTCTTGATCATGTTATACACGCGAACCTGGAGTTCCTCTTGCAAAATAGGCTTGCTGATATAATCATTAGCACCACTCTTGAGTAGTTCCAATTTACGTGAATCATCGCTAAAGCCTGAAACCACTAGCACAGGCACACGTGCCTTATCTGGTGCCATAGACCTAACTTCACGTAGCAAACCGCTACCCGTCATCTCTCCCTTAAGGAAAAAATCAGTCAACACTAAGTCATACTCATTTTCCATAAAGGCATTAACCGCGTCTTCTGCGCGATCAAAATGGTCAACCGTTAACCCCATTTCGTTGAGGTAAACGATAACCAATTTAGCTAATAATTCGCTATCCTCAACATATAGCACTCGCCCAATTATTTGCGTCCCAGCACTTTCGTTATTGACAAAATAACGTAGATAGCTCTCTAGCTGTGCCGTATCGGTTTTGTGGTAGATCTCAGTAACACCCGCCTCCAAGGCACGACTAAGCTGGGTTTTATCATCTTCAGAGGTCAGTAACACCACCGGTAATTGTTGAGTTCGCCGGTTTTCCCGTAAACTGTGAGCTAACTCAATACCACTCATATCGGACAAATGCATCGCGGTGCAAAGCAGATTGAAATCACGCTGAACCACCAATGCTTTACCCTCTTCACCGGTTTCTACAGCCAGCACCTCCAACCCCATAGACTCCAATAAACTGGTCAACATGGCCCGGTAAAGTCGAGTCGGTTCAATCACCAATACACGCATTATAGACTTCACTCCCAATATTCTTTTTAATCACACTCAACACTGATCGGACTCTGGGGATATATATTTAAAAAAAATGCGTAAAGTTAACAATTACACATTAAATTTATCGCCGCATCGAACAATAACAACTTGAGGCCTCTGCCCGAGAAATCATTTTGAGGTGGAAAATATAAATCGTACAAAGATCTCAAATTAAATTAAATCATCATTCTTCCCGATTACCCGTATAGCTTAGCCACCCTCAGAGCATCCGCTATACTTTATGTGCCGACTCGCCCATCACGCTAAGACAATGAAGCATAAGGTTAAATTCTAGAAATATGACAATATCATCAATATCATAGAAGACTATGGTGCTATGGTGCTTAGGCAGGATGTCAAAAGTCCCTATTCAAAGCACCTTGACCCAAAAACCATACTTACTTTGTGTGTAGGTCAAAAAGCTAAAGCCACTGTGCATTGAAAATACGACCCAAGCATCCTTGACTCAAACAAAATAAAAATCATACTTCTATGAACTCAATCCTTCCACTGCTCTTTAATTTTAATAATCTCGGGAATAATCGAGGAAAAAAAATCCACCAAGCGAGGATCAAAATGGCTGCCGGCATCCTGTTTAATTACCTCAATTGCTTTTTCTACCGACCAAGCCTCTTTATAGGGGCGTTTCATGGTTAAGGCATCAAATACATCGGCAATGGCAACAATCCGTGCAGACTCTGGAATTGCCTCACCCATCAGTCCTTGTGGATAACCGCTTCCATCCCATTTTTCATGATGCCCCAACGCTACTTCCGCAGCCAAAGAAAAGATCGGGTTGGGGCTTTTGATGAGAATGTCATAACCAATACGAGAATGCCCCTTCATAGTGTCCCATTCTTCGGCGGTCAACTTTCGGGGGGCTTTCAATATCTCATCAGGAATGCCAATTTTCCCGGTATCGTGCATCGGGGCAGCTAACTTCAGCATTTCCGCCCGGCTAAGTGACCACCCGGCAGAACGAGCAATGGCAGATGCGTATGCCGCCATGCGCCAAATATGTTCGCCGGTATCAGTGTCATTGAAGTGTCCGGCTTCACCGAGCATTAATATAGAGGCCTTGACCAGCTCTTCCATATCCTTGGCGCGCACCAGTGACAGATGAGTTTGTACTCGTCGAATTACAATGGGGGACGAGACAGGTTTTTGAATGTAATCAACCGCACCTACATCAAAGCCACGCGCTTCATCTTCCAATTCGCCCATTGCCGTTACAAAGATAATGGGTATATCTTCAGTTTTCTCTGTATTTTTAAGCTGTTCGCAGACTTGGTAGCCATTCATACCCGGCATCATGATATCCAATAGAATAAGATCCGGGTGGTGGTCGTTTGCAGCCTCCAGGGCTTTTGTACCATTATTAGCAAAAATAAGTTGGTAGCGTTCCTTTAAAATTTGCTGAAGCAGTTTAAGATTATTTGGTTCATCATCCACCACTAAAATTTTGTACTGCTCTTTCATGCTATGAATACTCCAATGGAATATCCAGTCTCATTGCCAACTTAATTGTTTCTTTCTTGGCTGTCTCAAAATCAAAATTTTCACAACCGTTGTTGATAGGGGCTAACTCGCTTTTATCCAAATATTTACCCAGCTGACTTATATAGGGCATTACAGCGTCGGGGTTTAGCTCATCAAACGCTTGGCACAATCCTTCGAATATTTCATGTAACGCCTCTTTATCTATTTCCTGAGTAGCCTGTTCAGGCTCTTTTTCCGGTAACTTAAGGCATGAAACCGCTAAGGCATATTTTTTTAACTCCTGATCTAATAGCGCTAGTTTTTCTTCTATTTGTTGTTGTTTATCCTCCTTGAATAATACGTCAATTTCTGTGCTCAACTTTGCTACGTATGGAATAGCCAGATTTCCAGCTAGCCCCTTTAACGCATGAGTAATAGCACGAGCGGGTTCGCTATCGTCCGGATTTTGGGAAATTAATTCAGCTATTTTCTCTGCATTAGTGACACGTTCATTGGCAAACCCCATTAAGGCATTGGCATAAACGAGAGGGTCTTTCCAGACGGCCAACCCCTCGTCGTAATTGACGATACCCTCCAAAGGTGAAAAATCGATATTGTTATCATCATTGACTGCAATTATTACCTCTTCATTTGGTACTCCACTGCCATCTGGAACAAACATTTCCATACTGGATAATAATTCAGAAAAGTTAATAGGTTTGCCAATTACATTATTCATTCCTGCATCATAGCAAAGCTGCTGATCTTCTTTCATCACGCTTGCAGTAAGTGCGATAATGGGAATGGAGGGGGCGTTGTTGTTTTCCTGTTGGCGAATTTTTCGAGTTGCTTCTATGCCATCCATTTCAGGCATTTGTACATCCATAAGGATAATGTCATAGTCATTTTTTTGTAGCGCCTCAAGCACTTCATGGCCATTTTTAGCCCAGTATAACTGGTGCCCTTGCTGTTCCAGGCGTAACATAGCCAGCGTAGCATTTGCCGGAATATCTTCTGCCAACAATATTTGGAATTTCCGTGGAGAGCGGTAGTCCTGACTCACATAGGTGCCGTCTTCAAATAGGCATTGTGCCGAACTTTCTGCCTCGGGAAGTTGTGCGGTAAAATGGAAAATAGAACCTTTACCTTCTATGCTTTCCGCCCAAATATCACCTCCCATCAACTCCACTATCTGTTTGCTTATGGTAGTGCCCAGGCCTGTGCCACCAAAGCGTCGGTTGGTACTGGCGTCTGCCTGGGCAAAGGCATCGAAGACGCTGGAAAGTTGTTCTTCACTCATGCCAATACCTGTATCTTCAATACTAAAATGCAACAACGAACTTTCTGGGTCACCGCCAATTTTCACGGCAATGCTGCCTGATGGGGTAAATTTGATGGCATTACCAACTAGGTTAAGCACTACCTGCCGCAATCGAACCGGGTCTCCCATCACGCGGAGTGGTATGTCAGGAGCAACATTCAACTTTAATATCAAATCTTTTTCGGCAGCCTTGAATTCCAAAGTACGTAGTGCTTCCTGTAAGGCGTTCGGAAGATGAAAGCCGACGGATTCAAGTGTGATTTTTCCTGCTTCAATTTTTGAAAAATCCAGAATATCATTGATAATTCCCAGCAGATTTTTTCCTGAACTCAATATGGTAGTGATGTGCTGCTTGCTGGAGTCAGATAATTCCGTATCCTGTAAAACCACTTCGGAGAAGCCTATAACTGCATTCATTGGTGTCCGAATTTCATGACTCATATTGGCCAAAAAGTTGGCCTTGGCACGAGCAGCCTCCTCGGCTTTATCCCGAGCTTTCAATAGCAGGCCCTCTGCCTTTTTTTGCTCCGTTATGTCTGCGATAAAGGCAACAAAAAGATGATTTCCTTCACTTAACTTTCTGTGCCCAACAGATAAATGAGCTGGAAAACTACTGCCATCTTTCTTCAGTGCGACAACTTCTCTTCCTTTTCCAATTATTTTAGCCTTTCCTGTTTTCAAATAATTATCTAAATAACCATCGTGGGTTTCACTGTTAATTTCGGCCATTAGTAATGAGACATTCTTGCCGATTACCTCATGCTCTTTCCAGCCAAACATTTTTTCTGCCGCAGGATTGAACATATGAATAATCCCATTTTGATCAATGGTGATGACACTATTCACAGCCGTTTGTACAATTGCAGTAATTTCCGTGGTTGCCAATGCCACCATTTCCTCAAGGTGATCCCGGTGATTTCTTAGCTCTTCTTCCGCACGCTTTCTTTGGGTGATATCACGGATCACCGTGATTTTTTCTTTATGGCCACCATCTTCCATTTCATTAATAGAAAATTCTACGGGAAAATGCATTCCACCTTTTTTTATTGCGCTCAGCTCACTTAGTTTTTGGTTATCAGCTTGAGTGAATATTTGCTTTTTACTCTGGTCATTTTCTATATAGATATCAGGCATGATCTCAAAAAAACACATGCCGATAATTTCTTCATTGTTGTAATTAAATGCCTGCTTGGCTGCAGCATTACAACTTGTGATGAGATTGTTTTCATCAACTGAAATAATAGGATCTTTAACGGTGTCAAATAGCATTTTAAGACGATTTTTTTCTGCCATAATGGTTTTTTCATTTTCACCAATACGATCCAACATTTTATCAACCGACCGTGCAATTTTGGAAATCTCATCTTGACCAAAAAGATTGGATCGATAATGGTGGTTACCGTGGTAAAACTGATTAACCGTTTTAGCTAATTGTTTGGCCCGACGGCCAAAAAGAAGATGGGATAAAATACCAATAATGACTGCGGTGATTAAAATCCCAACGCCAGATAAAACTGCCTGAGATGTTAATGTAGCGGTGACAGTACGATTATGGTAGTCAAGATCAATACGCTGAATGAGAAACCCACACTGTTTAGTGCGTAGCGAATTATTACCGTCGCGAGGGCAGAGGCCAATATAACCATCAATATATTGTTTATCCACAGAGGTGGTAATAGCAATGGTACGCTGATTAAGGACTTTCTCTACAAGGTTTTTGTTTATTTCTGGGCGTGACTCCCACCATAGGCTACCAATGTCGACATGAGAGGTTGAGGCAATCACTTTTCCCTGAGCATCAACGACCATCATCAGTAGGTTATCTGGCTTACCGCTATAAGAGGCAACCACTGCTCCTACGCCCTGAGCCTGCCCTATGTTTAATAAAAGCTCAATTGTACTTTGCACACTGGTGAGATTATCAGAAACGCTTTTGGTCAACGTTTTTTCAGAGGACGCTAAGGCCGCTTCTCGCGTTGTGTAATAGGATGAAACCGTTACAATTAAAGAAAAAACACCAATTAGAATAGGTATAAACAACCGTAATGTTAACAGATGGGACATCGGGCTTGCCATAATTGTCTTGATTACTTGATTAATCGGTCATTAATAATCCCATTTAACTCCAACCCTTGTTTTAACAAACCGTTGTCCACCATCGTATCAGATAGTTTTTTGAGGGTTGCGTGGAGGTGCCCCTTTTTTCCATCTAGCATTTTATTGTTTTCCAGATGTCCAGCCAACTGTAAGCCGTCATAGCTGGCGATAACTTCATCTGGTGTAATTTTAAGTCGTTTTGCTATTCGTTGTACCGCATCCGCATTTGATGTTGTCATATATTGAATTGATTTAAACCATGCCGAAGCAAGATGTTCAGCTTGTTTTGGATTTTTTTGAAGATAATCTCGGTGTATGACCAATACATCAACAACTTCACCTGGGATCTCACGGCTACTGAAAACCTCTTTTCCGCCATAGCCTAATAGTTTGGTACGAACGGGTTCAAATGTAACGGCAGCATCCACTTTTCCCTCTTTAAATGCAGCTGCATGGTTGGAGACATCGAGATGAACAACGTTGATATCACTCAGAGTCATATTATTGAGTGCTAAGGCCCGGGAAATCACATATGCCCCTAGCGCCCCACTTTCCACAGCAACTTTTTTCCCCTTGAGGTCCTTAAAGTTTTCAATACCTTGCCGTGCAACGATCACATCGGCTCCTTCTGATATATCCAATACCAATACGACTTCAGCCGGAATATTATCCTGGTGGAGGGAGAGCGCCTCATCCAGAGTGAGTGCAGCAGCTTCCAGTGACTGGTTTCTGAAGGCGCGAATGACGTCACTAGCTGAAGGATATTCCACAAGGCGAACCTTATCCTTCGTCATATAATTCAGCTCTTCAGCCAGGTAGAGTGGCTCATAACCGGGCCATAAATTTGTGCCTACTCGCATTGGGTCTGCTTTATCGGTACTACAAGCACTCAGTAATATGATAAGCAACAGGGGGAGTGTTAGTTTCATAAGTAATATTCTTTGCATGGCCAAACCTTTTTAGTAACGGTATAAGCTTCGGCATATTTAATAAAACAATAAGCTTAGTTCATCAAATAAATTTTAATCTTATTAGCCCGTTCAACATTAAAGTCGAAAATCAGGAAGCCTTACAAAAAATGTAAACGGGGAAGGGAAATCATTTCCTTCACTATTTTAGATAATACTCGATTGTTTTTTGTGTTAAATAACTAGGAAGGGATGATTTTTTTAGCAAAATGACGCAGAAACAATAAAGGGAGACGGGCGAAACCCGTCTAACTACAACATTACGCCTTGGGCAATGTCACACCGCGTTGCCCCTGGTATTTACCGGCACGGTCTTTATAGGAAACGTCACACATCTCATCTGATTCAAAAAACAACATCTGTGCCACACCTTCATTAGCATAGATTTTGGCAGGCAATGGCGTGGTATTGGAAAATTCAAGTGTGACATGACCTTCCCACTCTGGCTCCAATGGGGTCACATTCACGATAATGCCGCAACGTGCATAAGTAGACTTACCGAGACAGACAGTTAGAACACTACGAGGAATGCGGAAATACTCCACCGTACGCGCCAGGGCGAATGAGTTAGGTGGAATAATACAGACGTCAGATTTCACA
>Ga0316204_10012506_pt1 | contig 10328 bp, 10 predicted proteins | sample 6monrhotite_MG_2_FD_205661 | JGI IMG/M metagenome (GOLD analysis project Ga0316204, IMG submission 205661) | Microbial mat bacterial communities from mineral coupon in-situ incubated in ocean water Damariscotta River, Maine, United States -... | ecosystem: Environmental > Aquatic > Marine >... | reverse complement strand
ATCGGCGATTTGCCATTCAGCGATTAAACGGCCATTTTCAGAGCGGGTAGTGAGCTTGAAGGCCTGATCTACTTCAAGAATGTCATCGTCACCACCAAAGCTTGAGCTAAGGCTGATGCCTTCATTCGGGCTGTCTGCGGCGCTGAAGGGGTTTTCCGCTAGTGCTAACGGTGAGGCGACTAATGAAAGCCAAAACAGCGAATAGCTTAAAATACGTGGTAGCTTGAAATGCATTGTAAAATTACTCAAAAATTATAGTGTGGTAGTTTAGAACTTTCCAAAGTGTAGAAGTTCTTAAAATGTAGTTTTGTTAAGCTGATATTATTGTATTAAATGCTTAAGGGCATCTTAAGATGTGCTTAACAGGTGTGAAACATTAAAGATTTTATGTGCTCAGTGCAAGCTGTGTACTTAATTTAGAGAGAAATATATGCTTAGAATTTGGCCAGTATTATTTTTAATAATACCGATTATGGAGGTTTACCTGTTAATTGAGGTGGGTAGCTATATTGGTGCCGGTTGGACCATTCTATTAGTTGTGTTAACAGCAATAATTGGGGTTAATCTGTTGCGCCAGCAAGGTATCAGTACCTTGATGAGGGCTAATCAGGTTATGTCGCAAGGGCAGGTGCCGGCGATGGAAATGATGGAAGGTCTGTTTCTGGCGGTTGGCGGGGCATTGTTAATAACCCCGGGCTTCTTCACTGATGTTATTGGCTTTATCTGCCTGATTCCGTTCACTCGACGTGGAATAATTCAGTATTTGCTCTTGAATTCTACAATCAAATCCTCATATACGGTTCATCAAGAACACGGGGTGTCTGAGAACAAGCATACCATTGAAGGCGATTTTCGCCGCGAAGACTAATGTATAAGCTTATGCATTTAGTCTGTCGGGCTTGACTCTGCACGTCCCATGACTATCATTAGCACTCACAAAGCCTGAGTGCTAAAAATTAACGAGGATAAAATCTAATGAATATTCGCCCATTACAGGACCGTGTGGTCGTAAAACGTATGGCAGAAGAGACTACCAGTGCTGGCGGCATCTTAATTCCTGATTCTGCAACTGAAAAACCATCTCGTGGTGAAGTTTTAGCAGTAGGTAATGGCAAGGTAAATAGTAACGGTGATGTACGTCCTCTGGATGTAAAAGCTGGCGACCAGGTTTTATTTGGTAAATACGCAGGTACAGAAATCAAGGTTGATGGCGATGAAGTGCTGATTATGCGTGAAGAAGATATTTTAGGCGTGTTTGAGGGATAACCCATTATTTCTCAGAAAATAAATTAAATAGCTAGAGCCAGAATAAAGTTCAGTCTGGTAATGAATACTCAAAAAAGCTGAGTTAGTTATTTAAATCAATCAAATTAAAGAATAAATTTTAGAGGATATAAACATGTCTGCAAAAGAAGTCCGCTTCGGAGATGACGCACGTAATCGTATGATTAATGGTGTGAATATACTGGCTAACGCAGTAAGAGTTACATTGGGTCCTAAAGGTCGTAATGTATTACTGGATAAGTCATTTGGTGCACCGCATGTAACAAAAGATGGTGTATCGGTAGCCAGAGAAATAGAGTTAGAAGATAAGTTTGAAAACATGGGCGCACAAATGGTGAAAGAGGTTTCCTCTCAAACTAATGATGTGGCTGGTGATGGTACTACAACGGCGACCGTTCTAGCTCAGGCTATTGTACGTGAAGGCATGAAGTCAGTTTCAGCGGGTATGAACCCAATGGATCTAAAACGTGGTATCGATAAAGCAGTAACCGTTGCGGTTGAAGAGTTAAAAAATATCTCTAAGCCATGTGAAGACAATAGTGCGATTGCACAGGTTGGAACAATATCTGCAAACTCAGATAAGTCAGTTGGCGACATCATTGCAGAGGCAATGGAGCGAGTAACAACTGATGGTGTTATCACAGTGGAAGAAGGTACTTCTTTAGATAACGAATTAGATGTTGTTGAAGGTATGCAGTTTGACCGTGGTTACCTGTCTCCTTACTTTGTAACTGATCAGCAAAGTATGACATGTGATTTAGAAAACCCTTTCATCCTGTTGTTCGACAAGAAAATTGCTAATATCCGCGATCTTCTGCAAATTCTGGAAGGTGTTGCTAAAGCAAGCCGTCCATTATTAATTATCGCCGAAGATGTTGAAGGTGAAGCATTAGCAACATTAGTTGTTAACAGCATGCGCGGTATTGTTAAAGTGGCTGCGGTTAAAGCGCCTGGTTTTGGTGATCGTCGTAAAGCAATGCTGCAGGACATAGCTGTTCTAACAGGTGGTCAGGTTGTTTCTGAAGAAGTTGGCTTATCTTTAGAGAAAACAACATTAGAAGATCTGGGTTCCGCTAAGAAAGTAACCGTAACTAAAGACTTAACGATTATTATTGACGGCAGTGGTAGCAAAGAAGATATCAATGCACGTGTTGGTCAGATTGATTCACAGATGAAAGAAGCGACTTCTGACTATGATGTTGAAAAGCTTCAGGAGCGTAAAGCGAAACTGGCTGGCGGTGTTGCGGTTATTAAAGTAGGCGCGGCAACTGAAGTTGAAATGAAAGAGAAGAAAGACCGTGTAGATGATGCACTTCATGCGACTCGCGCAGCGGTTGAAGAAGGCGTTGTACCAGGTGGTGGTGTTGCTCTGATTCGTGCATGTGTTGCAATAGACGGTCTTAAAGGTGACAACCACGACCAGGATGTAGGTATTGCAATTGCAAGACGCGCAATGGAAGAGCCTTTACGTCAAATCGTTTCAAATGCAGGTGAAGAAGCTTCAGTAATCATGAACAAGGTTGCAGAAGGTAAAGGCAACTTTGGTTACAACGCCGCTACTGATGTATTTGGTGACATGATTGAAATGGGTATTCTTGACCCAACTAAAGTAGCACGTACTGCACTACAAAATGCAGCATCTGTTTCTGGTCTGTTAATTACGACTGAATGCATGGTCACAGATATTCCAAGTGATGATGCAGCTGGTGGTGGTGACATGGGCGGCATGGGTGGAGGAATGGGCGGAATGGGTGGCATGATGTAGTCATTGCTCAGCTTACCCCATCAGCACCGCAGCTCTGTGTTGGGAAATGATCACCTACATGTGTAGGCTCACATTTCCCGCCTTGATCTGCAGCACTGCTGGGGCAACCTAAACAATGACTAATGCTGATATTCGCATTGCTCTATCAGAAAAGCCTGACCTTGTGGTCGGGCTTTTTTGTGCCCTGTTCAGAAGCATCTCCATCGGGGATAGACCGCGTTTTTTGCGCTCTGTCCCCTTATTGATACCACCAAAAGCGCTACGGAGTAGTAACAGTTTATCTTACCCCTTCTCAACCACTCGTCGGTTAGGTTGTATGTAAATAACAAAACAGCACATTTCTTTATGGAGTTTTGATAGCTCTATGCTATATCTTTATATTAATTAAATGATGAAATTAACTCCCATAGATGTTGCAACTTGCAGCATGCAATTTGCAAATGCGTTGCAAGATGCAATAGATAGATGCGCATCAAAACTTCGAATAAACGTAACTTATTGAAAAATATATATATTTAATTATTGGCATAACCTCTGCAACATATACAGGCATTAAGGCAATAGCTTATTAGCTAATAACCTTTGAAAAGTTACAGAGCTACAACCGGAATTGATTTTAAGATTTAATAAAGCAACCACGCTGATGCTTAGATGCATGGATTAGCATCGCTCTTTTTATTCAATCAGTTATGTTAAAAGCATACTGATAGATGCTCTGGTAGCATCGAGTTTTTCACAGTTAAACGGGAAGTTTGACTGGAACTGTTTATACAAGTTTTAAAAATGCAACCACGCTGATGCATAGGGACAAGGACTGGTCCCGCTATTTTTATTCTGTAAAAAGCCCGCTCATTGAGCGGGCTTTTTTTGTGCATTTTTGTGTGGTTTTTTAAGTTAAGTTGCTGCGAAGAACGTCTGAATCAATAAATTTATCCAGAAAACTCAGGCCGTATGCTGATGAGTTATTATCACTATTACAGTAACAAACACGACCATTCGCTTTATGAATAGAGTGTTTGTCTATAATTAAATCTAACTTAATAACTTCATTAAGTTGGAATTCTTCAGTTTTACTTTCAAAACATAAGCCGCCGCGACTTATATTCAGTACTTTATATTCAATTTTTGCTTGTTTGTTTGATGCTCTTTCAAGTTGAACGCAGCTGTTATTTACCAGTGTTCTTATTTCACGTTTTTGCATTTATAAGTCCTTATTACTTAAGGCAGTTATCAAGTGAAGTGGCTGTTTGCCTTAACAGTTGAAAGTAGTGCTTTTTGCCCATGGGAATGTTTAAGCCAGCAGGGTCAATTGCGGATAATGTGACTGATTTTTTTTCAGTTAATGTGTAAAGTAATGCGGGAATATTCGGTGGCTCATAGAAAATACACTGAATGTTCTCTGTATCAATTAATTTTCTTAACGCTGTAATTCGTTTTATGCCCGGCGCATGCTCCGGGTCACTTGTAACAAAGTGAGCGCCACTTAGATTGTTTTCAACTTCAAAGTACTGGTATGCATCATGGTAGACCAGATAGGCTTTGTCTTGGTGTTTGCTTAAAAGGTTTAAGTTTTCCTGTTTGAGCGTATTGAGTTTTAATAACAGTGATTTTAAATTTTCTTTGTATAACTCAGCATGCTCAGGCGATCTTTTGCTTAAAATTTGGCTTACATGTTTGGCAATGATTTTAGCATTTTCAATTGATAACCAGATATGCCCATCGATATAGTTTGATTCATGGTGCTGGTGAGAGTGAAAGCTGCGAACGGGTAAAGCGTTAATGCCAGATACTTTGCTAAGTTCAATGAACTCTACGTTTTTAGTGGTGTTTTTTAATGCGGGAACGAAGCTTTCTATATTGTCATTGTTATAAAAAAAGATATCCGTATTGTTAATTAAACGTTTCTGTGAGGGTAGTAGCTGAAAATTGTGTGGTGACTGTTGTTGGGTTAATAATAGCTTGTTCTGATTAACTCCGTCAGTTATGTGGCTGATAAGAGAGTGCAGTGGTTTGATACTCACTAAGATATTTACCGGTTCTCTATTGTTATCCTTTGCAAAAGAATTAACGGTAATGCTAAATAAAAGCAGAATTAAGCCGGTAAGCTTAATGAGTCGGTGTGTTATATAACTGGCAAACATCAATTTATGCTATTGTAGGTTGTTTTCTGACAGGTAGTTTACAGGTCAGAAATAATTGGTCAATTAAGATTAAGATATGAAAATAAGTTGGACAAAAACTTAGATGAGTTCATTTTTATTGAAAGCAGACAATATCGGTCTGCAAATTAACCAGCGTCAGATCCTGGATAATGTCAGTTTGAGTATAAAGCCCTCTGAAATACTGACATTGGTTGGACCCAATGGCTCAGGCAAAACATCGCTGGTCAGGGTATTACTGGGTTTAATTAAAGCAGATCAGGGCCGGTTACAGAAAAAAACCGATTTGGTAATAGGTTATGTCCCACAAAAATTACATGTTGATGGGGCCTTACCTATGAGCGTCTTACGCTTTTTACAAATGGGTAATAAGGTGAGTGCAGATGATATAGCGCATATGGTTAATACTTTAGGTGTGCGCGCTTTGTTGAAGCAGCCGTTGCAATCGGTATCAGGTGGTGAATTTCAGCGTATTTTATTGGCCAGGGCTTTATTGCGTAAACCAGACTTATTAGTGCTGGACGAACCGGCCCAAGGGGTTGATATCAATGGACAGCAACAGCTTTACCAACTGATTTCTACTATCCGTGATGAGTTTGGTTGCGGTATTTTAATGGTGTCACATGATTTACATCTGGTGATGGAAGCTACTGATCAGGTGCTTTGTCTAAATACGCATATTTGTTGTTCGGGGCACCCGGAGGCGGTAAGCCAGCACCCGGAATATCTTAAGCTATTTGGGGCTTCGCTGGACGGAATAGCAGTTTATACCCACAACCATAACCATTCACATGACTTAAGTGGCGATGTCGTTGAGCATGATCATCATGGAGGGTGTAACCATGATCATTGATGATTTTATTGTTCGTGCGATATTGGCGGGCCTTCTGGTCGTGCTGGTTTCTGGTCCATTAGGCTGCGTGGTTGTATGGAGGCGCATGGCGTATTTCGGAGACGCACTGGCGCATTCCGCCTTGCTTGGAACATCGCTGGCGATTATGTTTGATATTAATCCACTTATCGGGGTCATGCTGATAGGTATTGTCTTGAGTTACTTATTAATACAGTTACAGGTTAAAAAAGATTTATCCAGTGATGCTATTTTAGGTATTTTATCTCACGGAGCCCTGGCCGGAGGTTTGGTGCTATTAGCGATTATGCAATCCCAGGGGCAGCGAGTTGACCTGATGGCTTATCTGTTTGGGGATATTCTTTCCGTTAGCTGGAGTTACCTTATATGGCTAAGTGCTGTGTGTTTGCTAGTGTTAGCATTGATTAGCTGGTTATGGCAGTCGATATTAGCTGTCGCAGTTCATGAAGAGCTGGCTCGCAGTGAAGGCATCGCGGTAGATAGAGTGCGTTTGATTTTTATGCTGTTGATGGCGGTATTGGTTGCAGTCGCGATGAAAATTGTCGGAATAATTTTAATTACCGCATTACTTATTGTGCCGGCGGCAAGTGCCAGACGGTTTGCAACATCACCTGAATCCATGGCTATAACAGCAGTATTGTTTGGTTTGCTTTCGGTGTTTGGGGGCGTGTTTGCATCAATGCAGTGGGATACGCCTGCCGGTCCGTCGATTGTTTTAGCATCGGTGGCTTTGTTTTTTGTTTCCCGGTTGAGGTTAAAGGCTTAAAAAAATCTTAATTTTAGGAGTTAATGAGCAAAGTAATAAGGCTAAGGTTTTTAATTTATAGTTTTATATTTAATTTGTCAGCAATCGATTGTTTTGAAATTTGAGCAAGTTGTTTATTTGTTATTTCAGGAGCTTTTAAGTGTGAATCAATTGCCTGTAAAAAATGTAACTCTACATTTAAGGGTTTCGATCTGCTAAGCCCCATCACAGAATCCATAAAAGTCATTTCGTCTATGTAGGGTACATGTGGGTTAATGCTGTCTTTATACGGGTAACGTAAAGCAACAGGCTGTATTTTTACCCGTGCATTGATAGCAGCCTGTAATAATCGTCCGTGAAAATTTCTCAAACTTGAGCCATCAGTAGTGGTCCCTTCTGGAAAAACCACAACACTGCCGCCGCTTTTCAGGCATCGGGTAATTTCATTTAAAGAATTTTCTGCTGCACCTGCTACACCTCTTTGAATAAACAGTGTACCGGCTCTTTCTGTGAACCAGCCTATTAAAGGCCAGCCCTTAACTTCAGCCTTAGATAAAAAATGTAAGGGTTGTTGGGCGGCCAAAACAGGGATATCAAACCATGAAATATGATTCATTACATATAATGTTGCTTGCTTGTTCATATCCCCATGCACTGAAATATTTGCTTTGAAGATATGGCATAAGCGGTTGTTCCACCAAATAAATAAACGTGAAGCGGTGCCTGAATTGTGTATGCCATTGCGTACAAAAATTAGTGTAAGAATTAAGCCCGAGATTAAGTGCAGGCTAATGCGAAGTAACTTCCAGCTTAGTAATAATGGTTTAAATGCTTTCAAAGTTTTTTATGAAAAACGCATAGATAAATCTAGTGCTTTTACGTCCTTGGTTACAGCGCCGGTAGAAATATAGTCAACACCGGTATCAGCAATACCAGCGATTGTTTTAAGTGTGACGTTGCCAGATGCTTCAAGTTCGGTTTTGTTATTATTAATTTTAACGGCCTGCACGAGCAGGTCCAAATCAAAATTATCGAGCATAATTCGGTCTACATTTGCATCTAATGCAAGTTGAAGTTCATCCAGATTTTCAACTTCAACTTCTATCATAAGTTCAGGGCTATGAAAGCGTGCGGCCTCAACCGCCTCTGCGATACCACCTGCAGCAAGAATATGATTTTCCTTAATTAAAATGGCATCAAATAAACCAATCCGGTGATTATGGCAGCCACCGCATTTAGCTGCATATTTTTGAGCCAGTCGTAAACCAGGAATAGTTTTTCGGGTATCGAGTACTTTTACATTTGTGTTTTTTACAGCTGCTGCATATTCAGCCGCTTTTGTAGCAGTGCCAGATAAAGTTTGTAAAAAATTTAATGCGCAGCGCTCTCCCGTTAACAGGGCGCGGGTAGAGCCGCTAAGGGAGCACAGTTGTTGCCCCGCCTCTACAATGTCGCCGTCTTCAACATCCCACTCTATAAAAACCTGGGAATCAAGCTGGGCAAAAACTTCTTCAAACCAGTCGATGCCACAGATAGTGCCTGCTTCACGACTGATAACCGTGGCCAGACTAAAATCATCTTCTGCAATAAGCTTTGCCGTAACATCACCACTACCAATATCTTCATTGAGGGCGGTGTGTACGCTTTCTTCTATGTAACTGTGAGGGACGTGCATAATTAAATCGTGGGTAAGTTTTCAGTAAGTCGACAGTTTACGTTTATTTTAATCAAATACTAGCCGAAGACCCGCGAAAATATGCCTTTGGTGTGCTAGATAATGATTACGAAAAGATGCGCGTCTGATTTCTGGGCGCGTGTAGTGGCTCGCGCCCTTTAATACGAAATGTTTGTTATCAAATTCTGCCTGTTTACGATCTGTGTCAGGAAAAGCTTTGAACCCCTGATAGGGATACAGTGTATTGCTGCACCATTCCCACACATCCGTAGTGCCTTTTATTAACTCGAGGCGAGCTGCAGTCTCCCATTCATGCTCATGGGGCAGGCGTGCGCCAGCCCAGTTGGCAAATGCATTAGCTTCAAAATGATTAATACCGAAAACAGCATCATTAGGATTAAGATCAACCGGGCCGCTGGCGTTTATGCTGTACCATTGGTTCTGCTCATTTCTGGCCCAGTATTCCGGGTGTTGAATGTTATTTTTTTCTCGCCATTGCCAGCCAGAATTGCACCAGTAGTTTTTATTGTTGTAACCACCGTCTTCAATAAAAAGCAGGTATTGGGCATTACTTACAGGTGTGTTCGCTATAAAAAAATCTTCAAGCAGGGTTTGATGGCTGGGTAATTCAATATCAATAGCATATGGCCATTCACCACCCACTGAATAATGGCCTGCTTTAATATGGGTAATGTTTTTAAGTAGTGCTTGCGGTTTTAGTTGGGCAGATGGAGTGTAAGGTTGATTCTTTCTGTTTCGAATATGCTTTTTAAGGGCAATCTGGTTCAATACGATATAAATTGATTCATAATTTAGTGCGTAGTTGTGAATAATTAAGTTTTCGATGTATTCATCTTTGAATAAGAGGTGTTGGCTAAGGGGTGCTGTTTTTTCCAGCAATAGCAGGTCGTTTTGATCCTGTTGTTCAGATATTTTCTCAATATGTTCAGGTATTGGCGGTAGTCTTGGTCCTCTTTGGGGTAATGGGCAGTTGTCGGCAACAAATAATGATTTATCCCTGGTATATTGATCATTGCCCTGGATAACTTCATGTAGCCAGTAATTTTCGAAAAAGATACCTTGTCCCAGATACCAGCCGGCAGGGCTCATATCATGATGGTACTGAAGCCTGTAATGAATATCATTAAGCCCTTCAAATATTTTACGGGTCTTGTTCTGAATGCCACGCAGTCGAATTAATGTTGCCAGTGAAGTCGTCACTAAAAATGAGTATCTCTATTGGTTTTTTTCAATACTAGCATAGGCAGGCGAGGTGTAAAAATTTATAAGTTAAAGATAAATGTCAGCCAATTGTCGTAAGATTGCATATACTTAATACGTTGATATTCAAGATAACGATATATTTTTAACTACCCCACGGGACTTAATATTATGCAGCAGGGTCTTGCGCAATGGCGGGCTTTCTTATCAGATAAGCAGCTACCTGTACTACGGCGTACTAGAACAGATGTGCTAGGATTAATAAAGCAGGCTCAGTTATCAATAACTCAATATTCAACCCCTATCGTCTATGATGCGGGCTTTAGCTCACGTATTTTTCGATATGTGAATACTCAAAGGGTGTCATCAGGTAAAAATCCGTTAACGACTATGGGCAACGCTTTATCCCATATGGGGCAATCGGCGTTTCAGGATTTTTTAAATAAAACCCCGTTACTTGAAGATTTGAAATTATCAGAAAACAATAATGAAGGTTATATAAGAGTTATGGGGCAGGCATGCCATGCTGCTCTTCAAGCAAAAAACTGGGCGCTACAGAGAAACGTGACTGAAACTGAGGAAACTCAACTTGCTGCATTACAGCAAAA
>Ga0316204_10012504_pt1 | contig 10330 bp, 7 predicted proteins | sample 6monrhotite_MG_2_FD_205661 | JGI IMG/M metagenome (GOLD analysis project Ga0316204, IMG submission 205661) | Microbial mat bacterial communities from mineral coupon in-situ incubated in ocean water Damariscotta River, Maine, United States -... | ecosystem: Environmental > Aquatic > Marine >... | reverse complement strand
TGAAATGGTAGAAAATCCACATATCGGATCTATTAACTAAATCATTAATCAGTCAGGCCCTAGCTCGTGCCACTGATATGTCTATTTATGATATAGATGATATAGACGTCACTACGCTAGAGCTCTTGCTATACAGGCGGTGATTAGCAAGCCATCATGTAGATAGTTTATACTGCACTCAAGTAAGCATATAAGCAGGGTTGGAACACGGATTTCTATGGCATATTTAGAAACAGTGTTTTAGCTCGTGCATTTTGATCTCAGCGTAAGTATTCAGCTTTTTGTCTTCTATTACATTTGATTTTCATCAATAACTCCTCTGTGCAATATCCTAAAATGAACGATTGACCATAATATTTAATGGATGTGCTATGAGTGATGATTTAATTGATGAAGTGACCAATGAATCTATATTAACCACCGATAAACATAAGATCTTATCCAATGCTAATTATCCCTATAGTGAAAAAATGCGCGGTAAGGAGTATGAATCTTTAAAACAAGATCTGCAAATTGAATTATTAAAAATGCAGAGTTGGGTTAAGGAAACCGGGCAGAGAGTTCTTATTATATGCGAAGGGCGTGATGCTGCAGGTAAGGGTGGCACTATAAAACGCATTATGGAACATATGAACCCTCGTGGTGCACGTGTGGTAGCACTGGAAAAGCCCAGTGAATTTGAAAAAGGTCAATGGTATTTTCAGCGTTATATACAACATTTGCCTACAACCGGTGAAATCGTCTTGATGGATAGATCGTGGTACAACCGTGCCGGTGTTGAAAGAGTGATGGGTTTTTGTAAACCAAAGGAATACCTGGAGTTTATGCGCCAGGCACCTGATCTTGAGCGGATGCTAGTACGCAGTGGTATTAAGGTGTTTAAGTTGTGGTTTTCAGTGAGCCGTAATGAACAATTTAGACGTTTTCAGTCACGTAGAAAAGATCCTTTAAAGCAGTGGAAGCTGAGCCCAATAGATCTAGCCTCACTGGATAAATGGGATGAATATACAGATGCCAAGCAATCTATGTTCTTTTATACCGATACTGCTGATGCACCCTGGACAGTTATTAAATCAGATTGTAAAAAACGTGCTCGTATAAATGCGATGAGGTTTTTACTTAGTGAGTTAAATTACTCAAACAAAGATACAGAACTTATTGAAGCACCAGATCCTTTAATTGTTGGTAATGCAGATAAAATATATGAAACTGGTGAGCGTGTTTTACACCATGCGCCTAATATTAATGATTCTGTCTAATTAAAGGTAAACTATCATGAAAAAAACAAAACATGCACAAAAAATTACAGAGCGATTCAAAGAACTCGTTTCTGATGCCGGGCAAAAATTACCTAAAGAGCACTACGAAGAATTAGCTTTGTTGATTGAAGCGGGAATTGATACAGCACTATTAGAGCGGCTGGAAAGAATGGCCGATAAGCTACAATCTCTTGCACGTGCCGTGCGTAATGATGCTGAATTTTTTGATTGATAATATTATATGTGGTCTTTCATGAAATTTAAATTATCTAAGTTTCGTTTATGCGTTTTAATTTTCTAATCTAGATTAAATCAAATGTTACGGTGAAGTGGCCTAGAGTATAGGTGGTAGATGTCGTAGTAATAACTGGATGATACGAAATTGATTAAGTAGCATGATGAATAAAAAATTTTATCTGAACTTAGTATAACTAATATTCCTTAATAATTTTACTGGCCAGATCAGGCTTTGAAACCCAGTAGCCCTGAGCATAGTGGATACCAATATCATTTAGTATTTTATATATTTCTTCGTTTTCTACAAATTCTGCGATTGTTTTCATACCCATGATAACAGCCACTTCGTTTATAGCTTTTACCATGGCACGGTCTATTTTGTTGCTATCTAGTTGTTTGATGAATGCACCATCAATTTTCAGGTAGTCTACCGGTAAGCGTTTGAGGTATTCAAACGAACTGACGCCGGTGCCAAAGTCATCAAGGGCGAATTTGCAGCTAAGCTCTTTCAGGGTTTTAATAAAATCTATAGCATGGTCGAGATTGTTAATGGCAGCGGTTTCGGTGATTTCAAAGCATACTCTGGATGCATCCAGGTTAAATTCAGCTATCTTATCGACTATGAATTTAAGGAATTTCGTGTCATTAATAGATTGACCGGAAAGATTAATCGCTAAAGAAAAGTCGTTTTTCTGTTGTGATGAATCAATCATCAGATGAAATGCATTTTGTACGACCCAACTATCTATTTCGGTCATAAGCTGATATTTTTCTGCTGCAGGAAGAAACCTGGCTGGGCTAATATACTCACCATCTTCAGTTTTCAGGCGAATTAGAAGCTCATAGTGTTTACAATCATGCACATTGCTTGTTGATACAATTGGCTGGGCAAATAATTCAAATAGATTTCCACTTAATGCTTCTCTCACTTTTCCAACCATGCTCATTTCTTCACGGCGTAGTGTGAGTTTTTTGTCATCAGCCTGGTAAATGTGAATGCGATTCCGTCCTTCTTCTTTTGCGGTATAACAGGCGATATCAGTTGCAGCTAAAACCTCTGCTGAGTCTTTAAATGTATGGGATAAAGATGCCAGACCTATGCTGACACCCACCTGACAGCTTGTTCCCTCCCATTGGAATATAAAATCATTAATCATCTGGTGTATGTTCTCAGCTACTTTCACAGCTCTTTCTATATCGCAATGAAGAAGTAACAACGCAAACTCATCGCCACCCAAACGGGCAAGCACGTCTGATTTACGTAAACCTGTTTTTAATTTTTTAGAAAGTTTACGTAATAGCATATCACCAGCTGCATGGCCACACGTATCGTTAACAACTTTAAACTGGTCTAGATCCATATAACATAAGACGTGCTCGTGCTTATCTCTTTTGGCGTGTGAGAGTGCGGTATTTAATTCCTGATCGAATTCACGTCGATTATACAGACCAGTTAAGTGATCATGGCTAGCCTGATAGGATAACTCCTGTTGCAGTGTTCGGGCTTCGCTTACATCATGAAAAACCATAATGCCGCCCAATAACTGCTTTTTGCTATCTTGTATGGGAGCTGCAGAATTTGTTACCGGTATGTGAGAGCCATCCTTATGTACCAGTACACAATCTGAATCAATATCAATAATCTTATTACGTGCCAGGCAGCCTTCTATAGGATGTGGTAAATTATTATTTGTACCTTCACATATTAGCTTCATTACATCGGTGAGCTGTTTTCCAGAAACCTCATCCAGTAAATAGCCCGATAATTCCTCGGCTACTGGATTCATGAACATAATTTTTCCATATTTATCTGTAGTGACAATACCATCACCTATAGAGCGAAGTGTGACTTCTGCAAATTCCTTTGCCTGATAGGCCTCGAGTTCCTGGTTGCGCATGTTTTGTATTGCGGTATTTATAAAGCGTGCGAGAAAACCAAATTCATCATTACGTTCATCATCAAATTTTTGTGCTACATCACCAGATGAAATCTCCTGTGCAGTAAGCACCATTTCAGTCATTGGTTTATTGAGTATGCGCTCAAGTAAAAATTTTAAGATAACGCCAAATATAAGCAGCAGGGTGCCGAGTATAATTAGTAATTGTTTGCGCTCATTGTGAATAGTATCTTCAAGCTTGCTAAACGTTACTACTAATGTGTATGGCTTTTGTTTAGCTGATGTATTTTGAATTGATCTGGATATACTTTCAGTCTGTTGTGTTTCAACATCGCTTTCAACATGACTGATTATTTTATCATTCTGCTGAATTTCAATTTTAATAATATCCAGTGATGTAGAGATACGGGTTAATTCGTCCTTAATTGATGCCGATAATGAGCCACTTTCTAAATGAGTGCTGTAAATGCGATAGGCAATAGTGTCTGCGGATGCTTCACGACGCTCAATAGTGTTTCTTTCGATATCGTGCAGCAGCAACCCGGCAAAACCCAGGCCGATAATAAATAAGCCCCAAAACACAATCATAGTAATTTTTGTGGACAGGTTATTGTCAGTGTCAGTGCTGATGTTATCGTTCATCTATAAACATGTATTAACGTAAGCCTATGTGCTTAAGTGTTTTCACCATAGGGCATATACCGCTAAGCCCTGCACCGATCAGAGCAAAACCAACAAACCAGGGTAGCAACCAGATAATTTCAAAGCCTTGAAGCAGAGGTAGAAAAACAAACAGGGCCACAAGAAAGCGCAGTGCTCTTTCTGCCTCAAAGGAGAAACGTGAATTAGAGCCTGCTTGCTGATCCTGGGAATGTTTTTTACCAGAACGTAATTTTGTGATCAGACCGGGTATGCGTTGGTTGGTTATACCTTCAAATAGTAATAGACCTATTAGTGCATAAATGATTTCAATGATATTTAGATATAAACCCAGAATAAGCCAGAGCCCCAGTACTATTCGAAAGTGGCGTTCTGACATCAGACATTTTCCTTATGCATAAAAAACTCGCTAATATAATAACCTAACTAAATTTAGACCAGAAATTGTTATTTTTGTCATATATATTAGCGTTAGTTCAAGAATTATGGAATACCTCCGTACCATTTGGCTCGTCTAATCAGTAGAAATTGATATCAATCAATATAAGTTGAAGGGTGATTGTTTAGGGTTTCGGTCATTATGGTGTGATAAGTGGACATTTATTACCATGGATGGACAAAATTCATAATGAGTTAACTTACAATGATCTAGTTGTATTGGTGTTAACCTTGATAAAAAGCGAAAATAATCTGATGCATTTCTTGTGCTTTCTCTACAAATATCAAAGTCATTTCTGATCCCAAAGACGAACTGGAGGCGAAATTTATGCTGAGTGCTTTTGTCTTTGATCGTTCTGGTAAACTTGTAGAATCCTACATTGATTTTAAAAACTAAAATGCTGACTCAACGCGTAACTATATATAATCAATACTAGATCTATAGGAGAGTTAAGGTGAGATTTGTTTGTATTATATTAACTGTATTGTCCTTATCGGCGTGTAGTCACTGGGGTATAAAGCCCTGGGAAGTGAAATTTGTGTAACTCATGTACTATCTAAAATGATGTAAACTAATGAGGTAAATGATGGCGACTAGAATATTAATTAACGGTAAAGAAGTCACTAACCCATTTCTAAAAACAATTTTTATATTAGGAGCTATATTAACTACTGCACTGGTTACATCCATTGTAATATTTATATTGTTACCTATTATTGGTGTTGCCGTCACCTTATCAGTTGGCTTTGTTATTATTTTCATTGCCGCATCCGTAATTAGTGTTGTAGCACTAGGTATAGCAGTGGTTTTATTTTCCTGGATTTTTGGTATTGCTGAATTCAGGTTCGAAAATTTTCATAAAAGACATAAATAATTATCCTCTAATGTTAATGCTTATTATCTAACTGAATTTGTTATATTGCTTATTGGTAGTTGCTAATATTCACCCTTCATATATAGGTTTATTGATCTGTATCATGGCATTTGTGACTGAATCTGTCACAAATAAAGTAGGCATAAAGTAGAGGTGTAAGTTATGAAATCTACCATGATAGTAGTGGCAGACAGCGCGAGGGCACGTATTTTCACATGGGAATCAGATGATCACGTATTGTTGAAGGAACTTGAGGATATGGCGCATCCAGAAGGTCGATTGCATGAACGTGATATGACGAGTGACCTACCGGGTAAAGATTCTGGAGTGGCTGGCGCGGGAGGACATGCTTACGAAAATAAGGATAGTACTAAGAAGCATCAGCAAATTGAATTTGCTAAACGTGTATCGACTCATCTTGATGCTCAACGTAAAGCCAATAAATTGTCTAAGCTATTACTAATTTCAGCGCCAGAATTTTTAGGTGAGTTGCGTTCCCAGTTTTCTAACGAATTGAGTAAACTTATTGCATTTGAATTACCCAAAAATTTGGCTGCTCTTGATGCGACAGAGATCAGAAAGCATATTCCTAAACCATCAGAATACAGAAAAATATCGTAGATATAGTTACGCTTTATATTTTAATTATTATTGTAAATATTGCACATACAAGCCATAGGGAAGACCTCGCCAATGCCTGAAACTGCAACTGTAACAATTGATGGCAATCAGGCTGCTGCGACGATTGCCTATCAAACCAATGAAGTCATTGCCATTTATCCCATTACTCCTGCGTCACCTATGGGAGAGTGGGCGGATGAATGGGCTTCACGACAACGGCCTAATATGTGGGGAACGGTTCCTAGTATTATCGAGATGCAAAGTGAAGGTGGTGCAGCCGGTGCAATTCACGGTGCATTACAGGCTGGCACATTAACCACCACTTTTACAGCTTCCCAGGGATTGTTATTAATGATCCCGAATATGTTCAAAATTGCAGGTGAGCTTTCACCAACTGTCTTTCATGTTGCTGCTCGTTCCGTTGCGGCACAGGCACTTTCAATTTTTGGTGATCATAGTGATGTGATGACTGCGCGTAGCACTGGCTTTGCTTTTTTGTGCTCTAACTCGCCGCAGGAAGTGATGGATATGTCTCTTATTGCACAGGCGGCTACTCTGCAATCGAAGATACCGATTATCCATTTTTTTGACGGATTTAGAACGTCACATGAAGTATCTAAAATTGCATCTATAGATAGTGAAGTTATAAAGCAAATAATCAAACCTGAATACATCTCAAAGCACCGTAAGCGTGCATTAACTCCTGAGCATCCAGTTATACGTGGTACATCACAGAATCCAGATGTGTTTTTTCAGGCGAGAGAATCTGTAAATAAGTATTACGATGCAATGCCTGACATTGTACAGAATGTAATGGACGAGTTTGCCCAGCTAACGGGTCGTCAATATAAATTATTTGATTATGTTGGTGCGGATGACGCTGAGCGTATTATTATTGTAATGGGCTCGGGTGCAGAGACTGTACATGAAACCGTTGAATACCTATGTAAGCAGGGAGAGAAAGTAGGGCTAGTAAAGATTCGTTTATTTAGACCACTTGATAGTCATGCTTTACTTAAATCAATACCTAAAAGCGTTAACAAGATTGCCGTACTTGATAGAACCAAAGAGCCAGGTGCAGGCGGTGAACCATTATATAAAGATGTGGTAACAACACTTGCACAACATTTATCAGATGAAGAATCATGTTTTTCTGAAATGCCTAAAGTTATTGGAGGGCGATTTGGTTTGTCGTCTAAAGAATTTACACCTGGGATGGTTAAGAGTGTTTTTGATGAGCTGAGTAAAGAAATACCTAAAAATAATTTCACGATCGGAATTTATGATGATGTTACGAATAGTAGTTTAGATTGGGATGATGCCTTCCGTACAGATGCACAAGAAACTGCATTTCAGGCTGTGTTTTATGGCTTAGGTAGTGACGGAACAGTGAGCGCTAATAAGAATAGTATAAAAATTATTGGTGAATGTACGGAAAAGTATGTACAGGGCTATTTTGTTTATGATTCAAAAAAATCTGGTGCGGTAACGGTTTCGCATTTACGTTTTGATAATAATCCAATCCATTCAACTTATTTAATTGGCAATGGAGATGCTAACTTTGTTGCCTGTCATCAACCTGTGTTTATGGAACGTTATCCTATGTTGGACAAAGCTGCGGATAAAGCAGTTTTTTTATTGAACACAGCTGTGGATTCTAAAAATGTTTGGCAAACCCTTCCTCAAGCTATGCAGCAACAGATTCTGGATAAGAATATTCAGTTTTATGTGATAGATGCATATAAGGTGGCTGAACAAACCGGTATGGATAAACGCATCAATACGATTATGCAGACCTGCTTCTTTTCTATTTCAGGCGTATTGCCTAAAGAGCAGGCAATAAAGTCTATTAAACAGGCAGTTGAAAAGACATACGGTAGAAAAGGCCAACGCTTAATTGACTTAAACTTTAATGCCATCGATAAAGCCTTGGGAAATCTGGTTAAGGTCGAAGTGCCGGCACAAGTTAGTCAATCTTCAAATACTTCACATTCACATGGAGATGTATCTGAATATGTACCTGAATTTGTTCAAAATGTTACTAAAGAAATTATTGCAGGAAGAGGTGATGCATTACCCGTTAGTTTACTTCCTGTAGATGGAAGTTATCCCTTAGGTACCGCTGCCTATGAAAAACGTAATATTGGCCTAGAAATTCCCGTTCTGGATGAAGCGCTATGTACGCAGTGTGGTAAATGTCCTTTAGTATGTCCACATGGCGTTATACGTAGCAAAGTGTATGACGCGTCTTTTGTGGGTGTCGCACCAGACACATTTAAGTCTATGGCTGTTAAGGGTAAAGACTTCCCTGAAAATCATTTGATGAGTTATCAGGTTTCACCTGAGGACTGCACAGGATGTGGTTTATGTGCTGATGTATGCCCAATACATGACAAGACCAATGTAAGTCATAAGGCGCTAAACATGGTGCCTTATACAAATGAATTACGTCAGCAGGAAAAAGAAAACTGGGAGTTCTTTGTTGGTATACCTGATTATGATCGTACTTTACTAAAAACTAATACTATAAAAGGTGCCATGCTGTTGCAGCCCTTATTTGAATTTTCAGGTGCATGTGAAGGCTGTGGTGAAACACCGTATATTAAACTGGCCAGTCAGTTGTTTGGTGATCGCATGCTAGTTGCAAATGCTACCGGTTGTTCATCTATTTATGGCGGTAATTTACCCACCACGCCCTGGGCTATAAATGCACATGGTAGAGGCCCAGCCTGGTCTAACTCTTTATTTGAAGATAATGCTGAGTTTGGACTTGGTATGCGTCTGTCTATTGATAAACAGAAAGAATATGCAACTGAACTGGTTTCGCAACTCAAATCAGAACTAGGGGAATCTCTGGTTGATGAAATATTAAATTCTGACCAGTCAACCGAAAAGGGTATTGAACAGCAGCGCGATCGTTTACATAAAGTTCGTGAAAAATTATCATCCAATAATAGTTTTGTTTCACAGGAACTGCTTTCAGTTTTAGATACATTATCGCGCAAGAGCGTATGGATTATTGGAGGTGATGGCTGGGCATATGATATTGGTTATGGTGGCTTAGACCATGTACTTGCATCAGGTCGTGATGTGAACATACTGGTATTAGATACCGAGGTATATTCAAATACGGGTGGACAGACATCTAAAGCGACACCGCGAGGAGCGGTCGCTAAATTCTCCGCAGGTGGTAAAGCAACACCTAAAAAAGATTTGGCGTTGTTAGCTATGGATTATGAAAATGTTTATGTGGCGCATGTAGCATATGGTGCGAAAGATATTCAAACTATCCATGCGTTTAATGAAGCAGAAGCCTATAAAGGTCCATCACTTATTATTGCTTATTCACCCTGTATTGCACATGGTGTAGATTTAAAAAATAATCATCAGCAACAACATCTCGCGGTGGATAGCGGGCACTGGCCGTTATTTAGATATAACCCAGAGAATGCAAAAAAAGGTATTAATCCGTTGCATCTTGACAGTAAGCCACCGTCAATTCCATATCGAGATTTTATTGATACAGAAATTCGTTTTAACATGTTGTGGCGCACACATCCTGAAGTTGCAGAAGATCTATTGGAACAATCTCAACAGGATGTTTTACATCGTTATCATTTCTATGAGCAACTGGCGAGCCTACCATGGGATGAAATCGATTCCTCACAGCCACCGCATCGTAAACTGGCATCAGCAATGAAGTCTAAAAAAGATAAAGCTGAGATTGCAGACCTGGCTAAGAATGCAACGGAGGATAAATAACATGGTTGATATAAGTACTAAATATCTTGGTTTGGCGCTCAAAAATCCGCTTGTTGCTGCTTCTTCTCCACTAACAGGTAATCTGGAAGATGCAAAACGACTTGAAGATGCAGGTGCTTCCGCGATTGTTTTACCTTCGTTATTCGAAGAGACCATTCAGCATGAACAAAAACAGCTTGAGAAATATGTGTACTCGCAAGCACTAGGACATTTTGAAGCAGATTCATATCACCCTGTACCAGATAATTACAAAAATGAGCTGGATAACTATCTGGATCATTTGCAGCACCTGAAATCTGAGCTGGATATCCCGGTGATTGCCAGTCTTAATGGGATTTCAAATACTGGCTGGATTGATTATGGGAAAGAACTAATGGCAGCGGGTGCAGATGCACTGGAATTAAATGTTTATTATATTGCAGCAAATCATAATCAAACCGGTGAGGAAGTTGAGCAGCGCTATCTGGATTTATTAAAGGCATTGCGACAAAATATTAATATACCTGTCACGATGAAATTGTCATCTCAGTTTTCTTCTGTAGCTAATATGGTGAAGCGGTTACAAACAGAGGGTGCAAAT
>Ga0316204_10012502_pt1 | contig 10331 bp, 11 predicted proteins | sample 6monrhotite_MG_2_FD_205661 | JGI IMG/M metagenome (GOLD analysis project Ga0316204, IMG submission 205661) | Microbial mat bacterial communities from mineral coupon in-situ incubated in ocean water Damariscotta River, Maine, United States -... | ecosystem: Environmental > Aquatic > Marine >... | reverse complement strand
TACTGGCGCTGTTAGCACGACGTAAACTTGTTGCAAGATGCTTAACTGCAGAATCTATTGAAGGATTAGAGCCGTGATTACGAATTTCACGCATGAGCACTGATCGCGCATTCGCTATTTTTGCAGCCACCATTACACGCGCAATTGAAACAGACTTTTGTTCATCATCTGCCCATCGATACTGCGCGCGTCGCAACAATACATTACCCGTCTGTTTGCCCTGCACTCTCGCCAGAAACTTTCCATATTCTGTATAAAACGAAAGTCCAATGCCTGTTTCTCCACAATATCCCATCAGAAACGGTGATACAGAAATTTGGCCGAAGCAAAGAATATTACCAACAGTAAGCGCAGGAAATTGCCCCAATTTGACCTTATCCTGCTTAACGATAATTGTCTCTCGCTCCTTGTGAAGATAACTTCCCTGGCGAGTGATATAAAGTGTGTTCTGGAGTTTTTTCATTCGCTTGTTTTAAATAACTCGTTAATATATTGCGCGGAATGATCACGTCGAAAAGCATTCGGTTCACATAAATCAGTGAGTGAACAAGCTCGGCATCGTTTAGCATTATCGGTAGGTGGTGGTGTTTTTCCTGTTGCCAGCAACGTATGTGCACCTTCAATTGCAGCTACAGTAGCGGCACGCAACTCATCATCAATCAGTACCACTTCTCGGCGACGTACTTCCCAGTACCAGATAGCACCTTCGGTGACACTGGTCTCTCGCATCTCTTCAATACATAGCGCCTGAGCACAAACTTGAATGCGATCCCATGCTTCAATCTTCGGTTTTCCACGTTTATATTCGACTGGTAAATATTTTGGCGGATCACTTAGTTCAATTTCCAGCAAATCCATTTTTCCGGTGAGTTTGTAATGCTCAGATTTTAACATTACGCCACGTTCATAACGTGTACCCTTCCGCTGCTCTGCAACACCGGAATCAACACGTTCATGTAAAATATTACCTTCTGCGGTAAAACGGTTATCTGCCCACACTTGTTCGATATGAATTAAAGCGAATTGGCGAGGACAATACGCATAATGCTGGAGCGCTGAAAGCATGAGGATTTGTGTATCATCATTCATTAATCACGCTCTTTATCTTTGCTTGTTAACAATTCTTGCTGCTCAAGCAATTGATCAAAGTCTGATTTAAAAAGCCGATCTTGAACGATGCGGTACTTTTCAAATTCACTCTCTGCGAATTCTTTCGCTATCTGTGCTGTAATTTTTCCGGCATCTTTTAATATTTCACGCTCATCAAACTCAAGAAACAGATCAAGACGCTTACTCCAATCTTCCATCGTCATAGGGATTTTACGCATCGCTCGGCCTTCAGCCAGATCAAGATACGCATTGACAATTCTACCTAAGGATTCAAGCTCATTCTTATTCAAATAGTTTTTAGCAATACTAACATCTGTTTTGACAATTTTCCCATCGGGCGCATTGCCCCAAGATGTCAACCCCATATGTTTTTTTTCACTGTCCGCACGTTGCATAATCAACTCAGTGGCTGTGCGGCCATGTATGCCAAAGTGAAGCTTATTTTGAACCTTTGCAAAAAAACTTTTTGTCTCCTCGCTATCCTTGTTGTAATCCAAACTTGTTGCATAAATATCAGTAATTTTCTGATAGAAACGCCGCTCACTGAGCCGAATTTCTCGAATTTCAGCCAACAGTGTTTCGAAATAGTCTTCGCCTAAAAAGGAACCATTTTCAAGGCGTTTATTATCCAGAACATAACCTTTGATAGCAAACTCTCGAAGCACTTGAGTCGCCCACTGGCGAAACTGAGTAGCACGTTTGGAGTTAACACGGTAACCTACGGAAATAATGGCATCCAAATTATAAAATTTAGTGTTGTACATTTTTTCATCACTTCCAGTATGTCGGAATTCCCGACACACTGAGTCTTCAATCAATTCAGCTTCAGCAAAAATATTACGCAAATGTTCAGTTATGGTGCTACGCCCTTTCCCAAACAGCTCTGCAATCAATTTTTGAGTTAGCCAAACCGTTTCATTTTCAACACGAACTTCGATGCTATCTTCACCCGCTTGGGAGGTGAAGATGAGAAACTCAGCAGTTGAGTTGCGGATGAGTTTTTTCATGTAAATCTCTTTGTAAAAATTCTTTATTGCAGTATGTTATACAACTTCAGTCACTGTTACACCCTTGCCTTCCAGCCCGTCCTTGTCTATGTTTATTTCATAATCATTAAAACTACCGGCTGGTGTTTCACTTTCACCTTGAACACGTTTTACCGTTACGCGTTCAAATAACTTATGTGATGCTAAATATTGTTCGAATTACTGTTCATCCATTCACTTCCCGTTTTACGCAGCAAAACGCAGGATCTCAACCTCGGCATTGTGCTTTATAGCATTCTCTGCCAATGCCATCACCTTCGCACTAATGTCCTCACTCAAATAATATTCACCACAGTTTTCACACACCTGTGCCGGAACATCCTTAATAATAATGGTGGACTGGCCCCGTTGCAGGGTAACTGTCGCGTGGCCTTCCTCAGTTTCACCCGATTTGCAAATAACACATTTCATTTCTGTATCCTCGTTTTATACGGAAACAATGGCATCCAAATTATAAAATTTTATGTTGTATGATTTTTCATCATTCCCAGTATGTCGTAAATCCCGACACGCTGAGTTTTCAAGCAATTCACCCTCTTCAAATATGTTGCGCAAACATCCAGTAACGGTACTTCGCCCTTTACCAAACTGCTCGGCAATTAGCTTTTGCGTTAACCATACGGTTTCCTCTTCAACCCGAATCTCAATACTGTCTTCGCCAGCTTGTGATGTGTAAATGAGAAACTCAGCGGTTGAGTTGCAGATGAGTTTTTTCATGTAGCCTGTCTTTTACTAAAAAATTTAGAATATAACTCTATCCAATACTCCTGCTACCTGTGTCTTCAACAGATAGCAGTAAGCCCTTTTCATATTTAAGTGTTATCCTAACAACTTCATAATTTCAACACCATCTGGCCAATCTGTTTCGTTGATTTCGACATGATAATCCGAGAAATTCCTGGCAACATCAACTTCACTATTTCGTCTAACGTCTACTCGATCTAATAGTGCAGCAGCAGGCGCATTACCTAATTCATTACTATGTTTAAAAACGTATAAACCTCTGGCATTCATTTCACCCCGACTAGCAGAACGATCATGGTCAAACATCTGCGAAATTGATTTCCAAAGTAATGACAAATCCTCTTCATCGAATCCAGTTTGTTTCGCTAAATGGGCCGAAATAAAACCATGACAACGATATAAACCATAAGGTATGGTAAACTTTCTTCCCATTGTCCTGTTTTCGCCGCTTTGTTTCTCAGCTTCTTTTTCAGTAGTAACAGCCATGCGCGTAATGCTGTGTTCTGACGCAACAACGGGGTCGATTGAACGTGAAAACGTCAATTGCACAGGGCCTCTTACTTGTCCAGCGTTTTTCCCTGTACTCATTACTGCACCAAACGTTCGAATGTCAAAATAGTTTTCACACATCCAGTTTCTGGCTGCTTCAGTCTTCTCCCCTTTTTCCTTATCTTTAACCCCGGCTTGTTCATGAGATTCATCAATCATGTTATTTAAAATTGCTTTTTCTCGAACAAAAATCTTCATATTTGGTTTGTCTGATTGAGTCATCTGCACAAAATTTCTTATTTTTCGTTTCAAACAAACATCAGTAACCAACCCCATTCCCGTTTCAGCATCAAGGCGAGGCAGGTTACCAGCATCAGGATCTCCGTTTGGATTTCCGTCTTTCACATCAAACAACAAAACAAATTCATAACGATTATTCAATGCCACAATTATTCTCCCTTGTTATCTTTATTTCTTGAAACAAACAAATCAGGTTTCTGATGGTAGTAACCTATTGCAAATAATCCTTGATTCTCCAAATCAAGATGTGACGGAAACTCAGGAATAAGATCCATAACCTCTTCAATACGCCTCTCTGCATTGACTCTATACTCTGGTTTTTCGAGCTTTTTCAGATGATGAGTGGACAAACGCATCAATGTTCCAAAAACAGTTTTGGGAGTGCAACTTGCGCTACTATAATAGCGATCTCTAATTGTCGCGTTTATTCCTGGTTGAGCGTCTTGCTGTAGTTTTTCCAACACTGCAAAGAGTCTCCCTAAACAATAACCAATCCGTTTTTCTTCTCTATTTAACGCCACAGTTAACTCCCTCTGGTTAGTTGATGAACTTCGGTACTTTCGATTCAGATAAGCTTTAATCAAACAAGCACGTGAATAAGTAATATGCCCCAGTTCGGCTTTAATTCTTCTCAATACTGCTTGCAAGAACGTTTCAGGCAAACGCCCTCCTGTTAAAATACTTCTCACAACATCGGCAGGTAGATTCGGGGGGACATTATCGTCTTTGTATTGGAGAGCGGAGGATCTCAATAATTTTTTTAACGGTGGAAATCCATGATGATCGCGACCAATGATGTCGATATCGCTGAACCAAGTTGCAATATGTTGTGAAAACTCAGCAACAGTTCCTACTTGCCAAAATCGGATAACAATGCGTGCGGAATTCGGAGCCATGCCTAAAACAAAGAATCTCTGTTGACCTTCACGATCTTGATACGCACCTGTGTGAATAGATGAATAAAGCCCATTGATAGCTTCGATATTTTTATCCGGATCATCTCCAGTATCGGAAAACAGCAATGAAAAACTGGACTCCAATGGGTGCTGTTTTTCTGCCCAACAAACATATGAAGTGTCTACGATACGAAACTTGTTTCTTGAGTTTTTTCGGAGTAAATGATTCAAAGCAGTTGCATAACGAAAAGATGCATCTGCACTCACGGGAAAGTTGAATCCCTTGTCCTTACCATATGAGGTATAAGCTGCATCATTAATCGCAGCTAACGGTGCTGGCTTTTGGTTTACACCGCTTATTACATCATGCAACCTGACAATTTTTCCCTTCTGTCCCGAAACCAAGCAAAATCCATCTTGAACATTATTTTCAGGCAAAGGTTGCATTTTCACCCACTCTATGAATTTCTCTGACTGGCAAACTAAATGTGGTTCGCCAGCTAGGCGAAACGTTAAATTGCATCCTTTTATTTTTAAGCACTCCTGCCACGCCTCACTACATTTGAGTTTTTCTATTTCTTCTTTGTTATTTAAAAATGCTTCTACAGCTTTTATTCCTAAATCGTCGGGTAAATCTTCACGTAACTCTTTGACTAATTTTTTAAAACTTTCATGTTGCTTGCTAGCATCAGAAATATCCTTTTTTGTTGGCATGTCACCGGGCTTAGCAATCTTTGGCTGATTCGCTACATAACCATAATGGTCCCACAAGCAGTAAGCAGTTTCGTATGACTTAGCACCACTCCTGCCTGATGCTTTTGGTACACGAACCGTTTGAACAACGGCTTTTCCATCTTCAATTTCAAAATTACTTTCGAGTTGAATAAAGTACCCTTCGGCATCAATTACTATAATGTAAGGAATACTTTTTTCTTCAAATCCAAAGGGAGAAAGATCCTTTTTTTTTCGATCATAATATTCACATAGTGCTTGTAGAATCATCCGATAACTTCCTTACTCTGTTTATCTGGTACCTGTATGACTCCATAATTCATCTTTGCATTGAAAAATAAAGGCACCGGCTCATCGCTACGCTGATAATCCAAATCGTATAACATCCAGCCTAACTCTTTTGATTCCTCTATAGGTGGTAATTGGTGATTATCATCCTCGATCAATTCAAAATCACAGGAAAATTCGCGACAACCTAAATAGGGCTGATTAATACATTGCCCCTTTCTTGCCCGGCGTGTAAACATATCAGCAAACTTTCCAGAGTTATCTGAAGTACCAGCCTTTTCAGTAAAACCAAACCTTCCGTGAATGCGGTAAGCGACATCTCGAAGAAACAGCCCCGCTCGTTGCTGCCGAGCTTCTTCAACATATAAAGCCGGTAAAGCTCCACCTTTCATCGCTTTATTAATATTCCCTACAGGAAGTACACCACCCACTTCGTTACGTCGAATATTTACCCAGCGAATAGGATTTAATACTTCAATTTTTGTGATATTCCATTCAATAGCTGGTTTCCATAAAATCGATTCAAATATCGCCCTAGCTGCAGAAGGAGTGATAACGTCGTAACTTACTCGCTCCACTTTCATTTCAGGTCGCGTAAAACAGGCAAAATCGCCTTTAACCTCCAAACAGAAACTCATACTCCCTCCTTTTATGAAAAACTATTTTTTTATTAGCCATGTGCACACAACCATAACAAAGGCAATAATTAGCAACATTCCCCAGAAACGTTCATCGGGATATTGATTTAGCCGCGTTAAAGCCTCAGGTACCCAATTAAAATCCATTTCTTTTCCAAATATCAGAAAGCAATAAATGGATATTAGTGATGAAAACAGAAAAATGCAACTTTCTTTTCCACCTACTAAAGAATATAGAATCTCCTGTAATATAGTGCTACTATTCTTATGTCGCACCCTTTTACGGTCGTGCGTGGATTGAAACCACCTGCTAATTGAATATAAATCAACAATTTAAGCGGGCACATGTGTGCCCGCTTCTCATTAGACAACACAATGTTCCACTTCGATAAGCGAATCGGGTGACTTAATTCCAAACAAGATATGATAGTAAGTATCCAATAACACAAATAAACCGGCTCTTTTTTCGACACACCCCTTGGCCAACAATCCATCAGCGAATGTTTTAGGCACTGTAACTGTGTAACGCTGTAATTTTTTATAGATGTGCTTAAATGAAGGATCAAATTCAAGTTGCTTTACCCAGCCGTCAACAGGGCTTTTATCATGGCCAGCAGACTTGAAAGGGACAACGATTGCGACGCCATTGTTGTCAATTAAACGAAATTTTTCTGCCGCCTCTCTAAATTGTATTGCCAACGGTGCATCAGAACTCGCGCTCGCTTTCAATAAAGACAAAATATCGTGCTTGTCCCTCTCTCCTTTTGCGTTCATTAATGAAAAATATTTTTCAAAACTTTCTGGCGCTAACGGTTCTTCGAGTTGTTGGGACGCAATCATTTCCATAGTTGTGTTTTCACCTTGCCTCAAAAAACCTGGCGGTGCTGGTTGTTCAGGCTTAAATACCACCACTTGTCCTAACCCATCTAACCTCCCTTCTCGATTACAACGCCCTGCTGATTGGGCAATAGAGTCCAAACCCGCCATTGCTCGATATACAACAGGAAAATCCACATCTACACCAGCTTCGATAAGTTGAGTGCTGATTACCCGTAACGGCCTTGAGTCTCCACCAGCTCTTTCAACTAATCGATTTTTAATCTCTCTTATCACCTCTGTTCTATGTTGTGCACACATATTTGCTGAAAGATGAAGATTATTTCCATCCGCTGGTAGCAACTCAAACAACTCTCTCGCTTCAGATCGTGTATTAACGATGGCTAACACACACTCTTCGATAGTGAGTTTCTCTGCTAATGCTAACCAACTCAGTTTTGGCTCATCAACTGCGGGCAACTGAACCTCTACCCGTTTAAGCTTAAGCGCTAATTCACCTGGTTTTTCAATGATCTCCCTGACACCTTTCACCCCCTGCAGCAAAGTTTGGCCAAATGTATTTGTTGCTTCACCCAGCACAGGCTGTGTTGCTGTGCATAACACCCACGTCACGCCAAAGTAGTCAGTCATCTGCTGCATTACTTGCGTGATAGGCGCATGAAAATCACGCGGTATCTGCTGTGCTTCATCAAGAATTACAACACTATTGACAATATTGTGAAGTTTACGACAACGACTGGTGCGCGAGGCGTGCAATGATTCAAACAACTGTACGTTAGTCGTAACAATTAGTGGCGCATCCCAGTTTTCCGCCGCTAATCTAGACTTGCTATTTTCTTCTTCTGGTTTTACATCTAGACTACTGTGGTGCTCAAGAACCGCGTCGTCGCCAATAAATTTCCTAAAAACATCTGCATTCTGCTCAATGATACTAGTGAATGGAATTGCGTATATAATTCTGCTTTTTCCATGAAGACGTGCATGCTTTAAAGCAAAAGCCAAGCTGGACAATGTTTTCCCACCACCAGTAGGAACAGTTAAGCTAAAGAGTCCGGGATTACATTCCGCCGCCGCGCAACATTCCTCCAATATTCCATTACGAATATTTTTTAACGCAGACTCATTACTATTTTCTCGGAGTTTCTCCATCGCACTTGTGAAGCGGTTCTGCAAAGTATCTAAACTAATATTTTTTATTCTATGCTTAGCCTTTTCCGGCTGCATGAACAACTCAGTATCAAGAAAATCTGCATCGACTAAACACGAAAAAAGTATTCTTATCCACAGAGAAATTGCTTCAGGTAACCGCGCAACTGGAGGTAATTCAGGACATTCTCCTTGCAGAATTTCAGGCGAAATTTTTTCTCCGATTGCCTCCCTATATTCAGCCACTGCATCATTTAGTCTATATTCTAAGCTACCCCTACCACCATACCAATCTGGTAACCCCGCATGATGGCCAGCAACGAGATATGCGATGATGTGTCCAAAACCTGGCGGTAATGTTTGTTCAGCATGTATAGCTCCTGCTGTGGAATGTGGCGCACGTGTTCCATTTTCTATATGCGCATTTTCCCGTTCAAAACCGGATTGTAGGCGAATATAGTCTTGAAACCTCTTCCGATATTTACCCAAATCATGCCACCTTCCAGCTAACGCAACCCAATCAGGACTAACACCCTTGGATAATAATATGGCTAGTTTTTCCACCGCAAACAAATGCTCTTCGAGGGAATGGGTGATCCATTCGCCATTTTCATTTTGTTTTACATGTGCGACGTATTCTTTTTCTTCCACATGATTCGCCTATCAGTTGTTATGGTCTTTGCGATAGAGTCTTTAATATATAAACTCATGTTTTAAATATCAGTGAGATTCAAAGTTACATGAAACTCACCAACTTACATTAATACTTATTGCTTGTCATACTCAGTATGCTCACATTTCGGACACGGTGGTAAAGTATCGCTATCATCATCCAGTACTACTTTCTGACCACACTTTTTACACACGTATGTTCCTTTTCCGGGTTTTTCGCCTGTTGTTGGCATGTTGCTACTCCTTTCAATTAGTTAATAACAGGGAGGAATTTCCTGCTTAAGTAATTCAACCACACCCACTCCCCCATCCAACAAAGGAGCCACTTCTTTTTCATAAATTGCCTGTAAATTTTTCACTTTCTCAGCCACCTGTGCTCGTAATTCCAGCGGTGAAAGTATTTCTGCATCAGCACCGTATTTAAGAATATCCATAACCAGTTCGGTTGGGTCGCTGTAGGGGATGTGTAGTAAATAATGGCCATCGTTTAACCATTCACCTTTTTGCTTCGGGTGCCAGTTTTCTTCGGCGACCCAGCGCGCTCGCTCGGGGGTAAATTTTATGATTGCAGTGGCGATACTTGAGCCGGAAAAGATGCCGTAGGCTTGTGTATAGTATTGGTCAAGCTTTTTGCTGTTGATCTCTTTCGCTTTTGTGTTTTTTGTGTGCGTTTGTTTAATGCGATCCAGTGAAAAGCTGCGCATGGCTTCGCGTATATGACAGTAGGCATCGAGATACCAGTTATCACTATAGTAGAGTAAACGTTGTGGAGAGATTAGGCGTGTTGTTTTTTCGTCACTTCCACGGGCATGATAATCAATATTAAGTTGTTTGCGCTGAATAACCGCAGAGGCGATTTTTTGAAAGGCTGGCGGGTTATTTTTTCGAGCGGTTTGATGGAGAAAGGTTAAACGTGCGTTGAGCTGTTCGGTGCCGGTTTGTTTATCAGCAAGGAGTTTTTGTATGCGGTTTTTGAGTGGTTTAACTTGTTCATCGAGCAAACCTGCTTGTAGTTTGCTCAACAGCTCTTGCGTCACGGTTAATGCATAAAGTTCATCCGCATTAAACCATAAGCCGGGAAGTTCGTAGTTTTCGTTATTTTTTATGTTGTAATAATAACCGTTTTTATCACGATCATAGTCAATAGGCGCGTTAAGATAAATGCGCATATTCGATAGGGTTCGCTCGACAGTAGACTGGGTGCATTCTAAAATGTCTTCCAGCTTTTTTCGTGATACGGGATAACGACTCGATTGTAGAGCCTGGTGTACTGCATAAATTCGATCAAACTTATCCATGTGCTTTTATTGTTCTTTTTTTCAGCAACTGAATTTAACCTTTACATCTATGATGTTAAGGCAGGTTTTCTACTCTATGTCATTTATTTGTTTATGGCAAACACTATGATTTTTTTGAGATGGGCGATTTATTTG
>Ga0316204_10012501_pt1 | contig 10331 bp, 8 predicted proteins | sample 6monrhotite_MG_2_FD_205661 | JGI IMG/M metagenome (GOLD analysis project Ga0316204, IMG submission 205661) | Microbial mat bacterial communities from mineral coupon in-situ incubated in ocean water Damariscotta River, Maine, United States -... | ecosystem: Environmental > Aquatic > Marine >... | reverse complement strand
CGGTGCTCGAGGAGGCCCGCAAGGCCCTCCCCCAGACCGAGGGCACAACCGTGATCGCCGGCGAGCTGTTCGCTGCCCGCAAGGAGGGCCGGTCTCGACACGGTGACCTCGCGAGCGCGCTCTCCGGGCGTCTAAGCGAAATGAAGTGGGAAAAAGCCGGGGCGGAGGAGTACGGGCTTGAGTCTCGGGTCCAGGCGGACGCGGTTCAACGAGAACTTGGAGTGTTCGACACCCCCGACACCTTCTACGCCGACCACGAGTCGAACCTATCGGGGCTCCGGAAGTTTCTCTACGGAGCGGCGGTGAGGCACGTGATGAACCGAAACATCAAACGGATTCGCGAGGGACGCGGGCCCCTGCCCGACGAGGATCTTCTTCACGTTCATGAGGGGCTCGAGGTCAGCGACGGCCAAGCTTCCACGCGCTGACCCACGGCGGATCGGATTGTGGGGCATGGACACGACCACGGGAAGGCATTCGCCGTCAGCGTCGCGCTGAACGTCGGATTCGTCGTGGTTGAGGTTGCCTACGGAATGCTCTCGGGTTCGGTCGCCCTCGTGGCCGACGCAGCGCACAACCTGAGCGACGTCCTCGGCCTCCTGCTTGCTTGGGGGGCGATGCGGCTTCCCATGCGCCCTCCCACGCACACCCGAACGTACGGCTGGCGCAAGTCGACGGTCCCTGCAGCGTTCTTGAACGCATTGTTGATCATGGCCGCCGTAGGGGGGGTCACGTGGGAAGCGATCGGAAGGATGGGGTCCGACAGACCGGTCGATGGCGGGATGATGATCACCGTTGCCGCGGTCGGTGTGGTCGTGAATACGATCTCCGCCGGCCTGTTCTTCGTCGGACGAAAATCGGACGCGAACATCCGCGGAGCCTTCCTCCACCTCGCCGCCGACGCAGGCGTATCCGTGGGCGTGGTCGTCGCGGGGGCCGTCGTACTTTCGACGGGCTGGACGTGGGTCGATCCGGCGACAAGCCTTGTGATCTCCGCGGTGATCGTCTTCGGAACCTGGGGCCTGCTCAAAGAGTCGACCAACCTGTTGCTCGATGCTGCACCCGAACATCTCGACGTCGACGCAATTCGCCAGGAGATCCGAGACATCGAGTTCGTCGTCGACGTCCACGACCTACACATCTGGGCAATGAGCACCCGCGAGGTGGCCCTCACCGCCCACGTCGTCCGGCAAGCGGGCGCAGCGCCTGACAGAGTTCGCGGGGCTACGGAACAACGAATCCGCGAGCGGTTCGGCATCACCCACACCACGTTGCAGGTCGAATGCGAAGACGTCACGGACAACTGCTCCCAAGGCCGCGATGGCCAGGTCTGAGCTGCCACTCTGGGAAGACTCCCCGCTGAGGTCGGAGTACGAGCGAGCCCGAGTACAAAGCCGAAGGCTGCTCGGTTCAGTAGGGCGTTCCCGAACGCGCCAAAACGACGGGCCCGGCTGCAGTGCAGTCGGGCTCTCTTGCGTTCGCGGACTTACGGCATGAGCTTGGCGAGAAACCCGTCGGCCCCCCCGAACCCACCGCCCGAGACAAGGTCCCCGTCGCCAAAATCGATCACGCCATAGAACGACCCCCCAACGTAGACGTGGCCCGACGCGTCGGTCCCCACGCCAAGGCCGTACTGAAGGTTGGATTGTTGGTTGTCGTCGGAGATCAGCCGGGCCCAGTTCAGCTCTCCGGTGTGGGCGTTGTACTTGGCCAGGAATCCGTCGCTGGACGCCGAGGATAGGGGGCCATTTCCGAAGTCGACCGTGCCCGAGAGGGTGCCCACCACGAGGAGGCCATCACCTGTGTCGCGTGCCATCTCGTGCACCCCTCGCAGGCCTGTCATCGACCGGTCCCACTGCGCGTTGCCATCGGGGTCGAGCCTCACCAGGTGGAAGAAGCCCTCGCTGGGCCCAAGTCCAAAGTCCACCTCGATGTCGTCCGCCGAGGCGGAGTATGTGCCCAGATAGATCGCATCGGGTGTCGCCAGGAGTCGAGGGAATGTCGCGATTGCCCCCGGCAAAAGGTCGTACTGCTGGCTCCAGACTTCCTCCCCGTCGTCTGCCTCGAGTCGTGCGACGACCATCGACGACAACCCTGTCGTCGTGTGGGACGCGTTCCCCCCGAACTCTACCGTCCCCCAGTTTCGCCCCGAAACGACAACGTCGCCACCTTCAGTAAACCCGACGCCGTAGGTGGCCTGCGTTTCGTCGTCGCCAAAACGTCGGCTCCAGAGGTGGGTGAGGCTTGGGTCGAAGACAGCGACGAACATGTCGGGTCCGACGCCCTGCGCGGACATATGGGTGCCGCCAAAGCTGATGCCACCGCGAAACTCTCCCCCCACAGCGACCCGGCCGCTCTCGTCGATCGCCACCGCATGAGCGGAGTTGGGCTCGTCCGAGTAGTCGAAGACGTGGCCTGAGCCCAGGCTTCCATCCGCTTCGAATCGCAGGACAAAAGTGTTCCAGTTGCCGTTGCCTTCGAACGTCTGGCCCTGGACCGTCAGGTTCCCGCGCACGGCGCCCACGATCACCGAGTTGCCACTGTCGTCGACCGCACTGGCTCGAGGCTCGAGGTTATATGCCGCGTACAGACCATGCACCCACAGGGGCTCGCCGTCCGGACCCACCCGCGCTACGAATCCAGCACCGTCTCCCTCGACCGTGCCGAGGTCACCGAAGTCCGCCACGCCCTGGACGTGGCCTGCGATCACAGTATTTCCCGCCGGGTCGGTCGCGAGCGTACTGACATTCTCGCTGGAAACGGGTGGCGCACCGTTGCCATAGGACCGACTCCAGACCACATCACCGGTGCAGTCGATCTCATCGCAGTCCGGTCCGATCGGGTCGCCCGTCTCGCCCGAGCTACCCCCCTCGCTCGTGGTGCCCGTCGTGCCTTCACTGCTCTCGGCATCCGAGTCGACCCCCGCTGAACTTCCGTCCGTACCCGTCACCGTGCTTGACCCGTCGGTCGCTCCGGATGCTCCGCCCGCGGTCGTGCCCCCGCCCTCGGCCTCAGTCGCTCCGGCGTCGTCACTCCCCACCGACGCGCCGGTGGCCGCCTCGGCGCTCCCAGTCTTGGTCTGCGCCTCCGAAAAGCAGCCTGGCGCGACCAGCGAAACAGCGAGAAGGATCCACGGTCGGGACAACACGCCGGTATTCCCAGCAAGGCGCGTACCAACGCCTGCCCGCCCAGAAGTTGCGACCTCGATGGCGCAAGAGGTATCGATTCGGGAACCTCTTGCTCGGCAGGGATTCCCGATCCGGGTCGCGGCCTTGTGGTGCGAGCCCCTGCCCCCTTGGACGCCCGGAATTGAGAACGGCCCGCATCGTCGATCGATGCGAGCCTTCCGCCAGGCGTTGCCGCCTTGGTTTGCTACGCGTCAGCTGGGCTGCGGCTGACCGCCGCTTTCGTCACCACCTCCGTCGCCGCCGCCGCTTTCATCTCCACCTCCGCCTTCATCTCCCCCGGTGTCTTCGACATATCGAGCTCCCGGGCACCACAACCTTGCTCGAGGCTCAGCTGCGTGATGGTCCTCCCTCACGGCTGCCCTGGATGACGCTCCTGGCCAGGGTGTTTCGCATCGACATCTCCGTCTGCTCCCGCTGTCGCGGGCCGATGCGGGTGACTCGAGCCGTCACCATCCCGCAGGACATCGCCGCCGAGCTTCACGGCGCTCGGCCACCGCCGCGTCGGCCCGTGTCCGCACAACTCCTGCTCTTCTCTGCCACGCCCTGAGTGCTCTGGGCTTTGGAAAGTCGCCGCTTCGGCCCAGGCTCGTCTCGGCGTGCCTGCAGTTTGAGCCCTCGCGGCTCGGCGGTCGCTTCGGGTCCACTTTTCGCCCCCACGCCTTCACTTTGCCCCTCTTCACAGCCGGCCGCTCGGCTCCTGCGCCATCACCCCCCCTCGACGGCGGGAAGCCGTACTCCTTCGCATCGGCTTTTTCCCACTTCGTTTCGCTTAAACGCGACACGATCGAACTCGGTTTCTTTGCTCAACAAGTTGCGATCGGCCCGAGCGGCAATCTTGCGGTGTTGGGGCGAGACCTCGTGCAGCGTCGCAGCCCCGACGGCGACGTGCTCGTCACCGCCGTGGTCGAGGGCTATTGGGGACTCGACATGGAGATCGACGCAGCCTGCGACGTCTATGTCTCAGGGAGCGATCAGACCGGAGCATTTTTGGTCAAGCTCGACTGAGTTCAAGCGTCCGCTCGACGCCCGGTTCGAACGCGGTCTGCGACGCTACAGCCCGTCGAGTCCGCCCGGCCCGGTGCCGTCGTAGCCGAACGTGTCGATGTCCACACCCATCATCTTCGAGATGCTGACCAGCAGCTTGGTGTGGGCTTCGTTCTCTCCACCCGCAGTCCCTCGATAATCGAGGCTGCGCCCGGTCTCCAGCTGCCCGCAAGCTCCGCCTGCCAGGACGAAAGGCATGTCGGAGTGATCGTGCAGGTTGCCATCGTTGATCTCCGTGCACAGGAAGACGATGGAGTTGTCGAGCAGGCTTCCACCCGTGTCGGGGATGCTTCGCATGCGCTCCAGCAAGTACGTGAACTGCTCCATGAACCACCGCCGATGCGCGATGAAGTCGTTCGCGATCTCACCTGCGATGTCCGAGCCGTAGTGCGAAGCATCGTGGTTGGCTCGCGTCGCGCCCGTCTCCGGAATCCGCGTGGGGCTGACCGCGTGGGACCAACTCAGCGTTCCCACCCGGGTCACGCCACAACCGAGCGCCAAGGTCAGCTGGTCCATCTGGAGTTTGCCGATCAGTCCGAAGTTGTCCTCGCGGTGGTAGGTCGTGGGGTAGTTGTCGGCGTCGCTGTTGGCGTAGCCCTCTTCGTTCCAGACCACCTTGTCGCACGACGCGGTGATCTGGCCCGTGACGCGTTGCTCGACCTCCCGTAGCGCATCGAGGTGCACATCCAGTTTCTCGCGCTCGGCGGATCCCAAGACCGACTGCAGGCGGTCGATGTCGTCCATCGCGCTGTCCAGCACACTTCCGGCACGGAGCTGCTCGAGCGTGGGTCCTTTGCCTCCGCCGCCCTTGCCCGGGGTCAACCCGGAGAAGAGCCGGTCGAACGCGTTGATCGGGTCGTCGTCGGGAGAGATGGGACTGCCGCTGATGTAGGAGATCAGCTTGTCGCCGCCGCCTTGGAATGTGCTGCCAACGCCCAGTTGCACCGAGCGGTGCGCGAGTCCGCCGCCGGTCTCCTCCCCGAGGAAAACGTCGAGCGAGACGTCCGAGTCACCCGTGAGCACTTTGGCGACGCCGCCTTCGTGTGTTGCACCTCCGGCGTACATATCGAGCCCGCGGACGAACACGAGGTCGTCCACAACGGGTGCCAGCGGCTCCGACATCGACGGGAGCACCAGGTTTCCACCGGAGCCCGTCGGGTGCCACAGCGAAGGGATGACCCCGTCTGGCACGTAGACGAACAGCGCCTTGACGTCGGAAGGCGCCGCGGCAGCGTTGCGTCCGAACATCGTGCCAAGCGGCGTTGCGACCCCCGCAGAGGCGAGGAGTTGAAGCATGCGACGACGAGAGCGGTTCATTTCGAGTTCTCCGTGCGAAGGGTGAAGGATTCGAGTTGGGTGAGGTCAATGAAGGCCTCGTGCAGGTTGCCGCCGGACTCCTCCAGCCGCTCGCCCAGCTGTTCCAGGGTGCACTCGTCCTCGCTGAGGTCAGAGCGACCGCTGACGAAGTGGAAGTAGTGTTCCAACACGCAGGCCTGAACCTCTCCGTTGGCACCCAGCACTTGTCCAAGCTCGCGAGCACCGTTGAAGGGAACGGAGGTGGCGTTGCCCTCGGCGTCGATCAGCGCCTCGACGCTCCCGCTCTCATCGACGCTCATCCCGTTCTCCTGCGTCCGGAATGCGCCGACACCATCGAAGCCTTCGAAGCCGAAGCCAATCGGGTCGATGTACGTGTGACACCCGGCGCAGGCGGGGTCGGCGGAGTGCTGGCCGTAGCGTTCACGTGTGGTCGCGTTCGGGTCGACATCCGGTGGTGTCGCGTCGACATCTGGTGGTGGTGGGCTGAGTGGCTGACACATCAACCGCTCTCGAACGGTCACCCCGCGGCCGACCGGGGAGGTCTCGTTGGCATGCGCGTGTGAGGCGAGAAAACTGCCGAGTGTGAGCAGGCCACCCCGCTCATAGCCATCGGGAAAGTCGACCCGCACCAGCTCCTGCGAGCCAGGTGAGGGAAGGCCGTAGAAGCCCGCGAGCGCATCGTTGGCAAAGGTGTACTCCGCCGTGAACAGCTCCTCGACGCTCTGCTCCGAGTCGAACACCACGTGCTCCACAAAGCGTCGCTCCTCCTCGATCATCGCCAGACGAACCTCGTCGCTGAAGTCCGGATACACCTCCAGGTCCTTGTTGGCGGATTGAAGCGTGGTCGTCTCCAGCCACTGGGTTGCGAACATCGTGATCCGCTCTCGACCGCGGGGGCTATCCAGCAAGCGGCGGGCCTGCTCGGCAATGCCCTCGGCCTCGGACAGCGTGCCATCCGCCGCGGCGGCCATCAGCTCCGGGTCCGGCATGGAGCCCACGAACGTGTACGAGAGCAGCGATGCTGTTTCCCACTCCGTCAGTCGGAACAAGCCCGCGCCGACGGATTCACCCATCTCCGAGCGGTAGAGGAACCCGGGCGAGATGAGCATGGCCTCGATGCCCATCCGCATGCCTTCGTAGAAATCACCGTCCGCCGCGTCGCTGTCGAACTGCGCCAGGTAGTGCTCGACCTCGTCCTCGGTCAGTGGTCGTCGCAGCGCTCGAGCACCAAAGCTCTCCACAAAGGAGCGGGCGCAACCCGGGTCGGCGGGCATGCATCCGGCCAACCCCGCCGCGTCCGAATCGACCGCAACCGTGGCCGCCGCCTGGGCCAGCGTCATGTACGCCTCGACGTGTCGCGCGGTCACCAGGGATGCGTCGGCGTTGTTGTCGTATCCCTCGACTCGCGGCTCCAGCGGAACGCTCGCCACATCCGGAGGTTCGATCCCCAGAAGGTCCGCCATCGTGTTCGCGTACTCGGCGCGGGTCAGGAGCCGGAGCGATCGGGGGCCCGGGGTGCCGTCCTCACAGCTCAGCTCTGGGGTCTCGGCGTCCGAATCGGAGCCATCCCCCTCCTCGCCCACGCCATCCGTCGACGAGTCCGTGCTCTCGGCATCCTCGAGCTCGGCCGAGTTCCCCTCGTAGCAGCCCGAGAGGAGCCAAAGCCCCATGCACATGCTCCACGCCTGCTGTCGTCTGGCCATGTCACAGGATTGGTGTCCCTCGAGCCCGAGAAGCGATGAAAATATTGGTCGGATTCTTCGTAAGCGACCGTACGAGCGGTGCCGCCTGCGATGCAGGCACGAAACATCGACGTTGGCCCGTGCCACGAAACCCCCTGTGGTGGGGCTCGAGGCCAGCGTGCGAAGGTTGTGGGGCGGAGTGCTCGCGGGTCTCGCGGCATGTGGTTCCCCCGGGCAGTCCCGGGTCGACGCCGTCTCCCCACAGCCCGTCTCCGCGCCGGTCGATCAGGAGCAACTCGCGCAGGCTCTCGAGACTCGGATCGCGTCCGCGGTGCGGGTGTGGAACGACTCCTGCGCGAACCCCAACGCCCACGGTATGTGCCTCACGTTCGAAGATGACGCGCAGCGCGTCGGACCGTGCGGGCCCTCGTTGCTGGGCAGCGTTGTTCCCCGACCTCGTGATGTCGCCTCCGCTGCGGCGGCCCAAGCCGAGCTCTCCGACGCCTTGAGCCTGGTGGGGTGCGAGTCGTCGTACGTGTGTCGGCGCGAAGTCTTGCGGGTGAGACCTGCCGACCCTGAAGCCCGGCGGTCCTTCCTGCGTGTGGTCGGGTCGGGGCGCCTTGCGCGAGTCGATGCTCACCTCGAGGCATACCTCGCCGCTCCCCAACCGATCGGCACCCAAGCCGTGGCCGAGAGGTTCGAGGCGTTCGCAGAACTCCACGCGGAGATCGTGTCTCTCAAGGAGTACCCGGACGCAGAACTACGTCAGGGCGCGGCGCTACGAGCAGCGTGGACTGCTCTGCACTTCCACGACGAGGTGCTCGACGGCCTTGGTCCACACGCCAGTTGTGATGAGACCGCCGCAGAGGCGAAGCGAGTCTCTGAGAACGCCGCTGCGTACTGTGTGGACCAAGCCGCCAAGTCGGGCTCCACGAGCGCAGCGTCACAGGCTTGCCGCGACCTGCTCACGTACCTGCGACCCTGATTCGCCGGTCTGTCGCACGATGCGAACCGGCCGGCCAGCGCTTTGGGGCCGACCGCCTCGCCTTCATCCGATTTGCTCTGGAATACTGACGGGGCGGGCGCGGTACCCTCGGTCCCTTGATGAGCTGGCTCCTAACCTTCGTCGTACCAGCTGCCTTGGCGGGCTTGGGCTATCGGGCGTTCCGAAGCCGCGTGCGGGGAGGACGGTTCACGCTCCACGATGGCGGTGGGGTCTCGATGATCGAGACCGAACTGGGCAAGTACACCTTTGACCGTGGGGCGGGGAAGATCCATTTGGAGCGCCCCGGCGGCGTCCGTGCGTTCGTCAAGCTGCGTGATGTTCGTGGGGTTCAGGTCCGCGTTGGGCTCAAGGAAGCCGGGCTCGAGGAGGCGTTCTTCGAGGGGTGGAACCTCACCGACTTGATGGCGGAGTACAGAGACCACCGCATCTACTGGGACGTGGTGATCAACACCTCCCACGGGGCGGTTCCTTTGGCGCATATGAGCCAATACAAGAAGCGCGACTGGTTCGACCTGGCCACGCCTGCGCAGCACGCCGTCTTGTCGTGGGTCGGGCTCTACCGCGATGGCGCCCTCGTGGCAGCGAGCTTGGAAGGGGCCATCCGGCGCTCGCTCCGGGCCGCAGGGTTGAACGTGATCGGTGGCTATGGGGAGGCCGCGCCCACCGGTGCCCTGCGCGGCACCCCCATTCCGACCGATGCCGATCTTCCGAAGCCTGCACCGGCACCGAGGGAGCGTCCGCTCGCTATCGATTTGCCGCCACCGCCAGACAACCCCCGATGGGAGTCGGCGAGCAAAGGCAGATAGCGGCCACGAATACCCGGTCGGAGACGTCGAGGCCGCTCTAGCCTTGCTTCACGAGCCTCTCTTCGGTCGAGCGATCGCGCAGTATGATGTGGCGTTGCCGCGATGCCCGAAGGAGCCCCACCCAGCGACAATGTGCTTCCCGAGCGTGCAGCGGTTGACTCTGTCGATGCCGCACGCGCGCTGGCGAACGTGTCGGCAGGGCTCTTTGGGACGACCGAAGGACGCCCGCAGTTCGGTCGCTTCACCCTGCTCGAGCAGGTTGGCGCAGGGGCGATGGGCAGCGTGTACTCCGCGTTCGACCCGGAACTCGACCGCAAGGTTGCGATCAAGGTCCTGCGCGGAGAACTCGACGAGTCTCAGCAGCGCGCCCGCGCCCGAATGCGGCGAGAAGCTCGAGCGCTTGCGAAGCTCACTCACCCCAACGTGGCTACGGTCTACGAGGTTGGACAGGTCGCCGAGAGGGTGTTCATCGCGATGGAGTTCGTGGACGGCCGTCCCCTCGACGTCTGGATGGAAGACCGCCCGCCGTGGCGCGAGGTGGTGTCGGTCTTTCGAGATGCGGGCGCTGGCCTGGCAGCGGCCCACGACGCGGGGATCGTCCACCGCGACTTCAAACCCGGAAACGTGATGCTGGGCGACGAGGCGTTTAAGCGAAATGAAGTGGAAAAAAGCCGGGGCGGAGGAGGCCGCGGGCGAGCGCGGTCGTTGCCCAGCGGGCCTACAGCCGGGCGTGAATTGGGGCTGAGGCTGGGAGAGCGGAGGCACAGGGGGCGAAAAGCAAGCCCGAAGCGGACCCCCGAGCCACCGGGGCCAAAATCCAGGCACGCCGAGACGAGCGCGGTGCGAAGCGGCGCGCTTCCACAGGCAGACACGCACAGCCCACAGCGTTCAGGGCACAGCCGAGAACAGCAGGAGTTGTCCGGGCACAGGCCCACGCGGCGGCGGCCGAGCACCGTGGAGCTCGGCGGCGATCTCCTCGGGCGTGGTCACGAAGCGAGTGACCTTCATGGGACCACTGCAGCGGGCGCACACGGAGATGTCGATGCGAAACACCCGGGCGAGGAGCGTCATCCACGACAGCCGAGACGGAGCAGCATCTCGCAGCTGAGCCTCGAGCAACGTTGTGGTGGCCGGGAGCTCGAGGTATCCGTGAGGGACAAACTGTAGGGGACCACGATCATCACGTGGGATTGGAGCCCGACACGTCACGCTCGTTGCGGGAGTTCGGGCTCCGCATGAGAAGTCTCTCCGCGAGTAGCGTGGCGCAGCCTTCCGCCTGGCTCGGCGG
>Ga0316204_10012500_pt1 | contig 10331 bp, 9 predicted proteins | sample 6monrhotite_MG_2_FD_205661 | JGI IMG/M metagenome (GOLD analysis project Ga0316204, IMG submission 205661) | Microbial mat bacterial communities from mineral coupon in-situ incubated in ocean water Damariscotta River, Maine, United States -... | ecosystem: Environmental > Aquatic > Marine >... | reverse complement strand
GCAAAGCACACATTTTGCCAACCACGATCCCTCTGTACCAGGGCCGCTTTGTCGTGCCAACTCGCCAGCGCACATCGCTAGCATCAATCTTTTCAACCTCAGCCACCGCACGGCATGCAATGCCAATTCGCTCACCTTCAATTAAAATGATACGGTCTGGTGGAGCGAGCTCCCTGGCCGATGGGGTTACCGGCTCACCACTCAGCTCTGCCACCAAATTTTCGAAATCAATCACACGGATGGTTCTTCCGCGGTGTACCAGCACCCCTAGGTAGCGCGCAGTATTTCCCGGCATCACTTTAATATCATCACACTCGGTCAAAACACCGCTCAACTTTTCAAGCGGTGCTGCCAGCAGCATGTCACCGACATTAAAAAAGAGCGCCTTAAATGATGGCGCGCCCCATTCAGGCACTAGACTGCCACTCTCATCATCGCTCTGAACTTCAACTGCTTGAGCCTGCACAGTGTCGACGACCACATCAACCTCATCGACCACCTTCACTGCGACAAGCCGTTCAACAGCAGGAGCAACAACTGCCTCGTCCACCACAGGCACTTCCTCTGGAATCTCCATCAAAAGTGAATCCAGGTATTGGGTCAGCGCCTTTTGCTGCGAAGCAAGGGCTGGCTTTTCTTTATCGCTCATCCTGCTTCTACCTTAGGAGCGGAAATATCAATTCTCAGCAAATCATGCAAAAGTTCACCATATGCGACTGCCCCACGCGAGCGTGGCGCGAGCAATGACACCGGTTTGCCAGCACGGCTCGCCTCACGGAACTGTGTGTCCACGGGGACAATCCCACTCCATAATGTTTGAGGATAAAGCGCTTTCATATTATCTAACGCTTGTCCCGATGCGCGCGTACGGCGATCAAAGAGCGTCGGCACAATTAGATATGGGATCGGCGTCATGCGCGCATGATTCATCATCGAAATCGTTCGCATCATCCGCTCCAGTCCCTTTAACGCAAGGAACTCAGACTGAACCGGTACAACTAAATAATGACACGCGGCCAATGCGTTAACCATCAACACACCAAGTGTTGGCGGACAGTCCAATAAGGCGTAGTCATAGTCATCGCTTATCTGCGCCAGACCTCGTGCAATGACCAACCCTTTTCCATCTTGAGTACCGAGCTGCCTGTCAAGTGTTGCCAGCGCCGTTGATGCGGTAAAGATTGAGATATTCTCACACGCTGTTTTTCGGATCATTTCATGCACTGGACCACTACCGCCATGGAACAGGCTATAAAGACTACTGCCATCGCCTTCTGGGTCATAGCCCATATATGACGTCATCGAACCATGCGGATCCATATCAACTAATAAAACACGGTGCCCCTGCTGAGATAACAAACCAGCCAGGGTAACGGCGGTTGTTGTTTTACCAACCCCACCTTTTTGATTGGCAACCGCCCAGATACGCACTACTCATCTCCTGAGGATGAACCTGTAGGCGTAGAAGATGATCCGCCAACATTCGTAGTAGGAATAGAGATAGGCGAATGAAACTTAATCGGAGGAGCAATAAACTGCGGCGGTACCCACAGTGGAGAAGGCTGTTCGGCCCCGTCCAGTGGTTTAATCTCATCCATTGTAACAGGCGTCTTACGGTGCAGGCCCGATGAAGCGATCAAAGCATCAAGCCTTATAGCATCTTTCTTAGCAAGCTCGCTTGCGTCTACCTCTATTTCATCAATTTCAACCTCAGGCTCGACTGGTTTCTCTTCAACTTTAGGTTTAGGTTTAGGCTTGGGACGCTTCATATGGCGATTAGCAGTGACGACCACCGTCACACGGCGATTTTTAATACGCCCCTCAAGAGTGTCATTACTCATCAACGGGCGAAATTCACCATAGCCAATTGCCGCCATACGCTCAGGCTCAACACCATTAGCTGAGAAAAGGCGCACAACACTAGAAGCGCGTGCGGTAGAAAGCTCCCAATTAGAAGGGTACACTGAGCTTTTGATTGCAATATTGTCAGTAAAACCCTCAATACGTATATCGTTTGGGAATGCAGCAAGAATACGCGAAAGTGCCTCTAATGCTGGCATCGACTGAGGCTGCATTATTGCACTACCGCTCGCAAAAAGAACATCAGTATTAATCTCAACTTCAATCCAGCGCTTATTGCGCTTAATCGAGATTAGATTACGATCGATTAATGGCTGCATCATCGCTTCAACTTCATTTGCAATCGCACTTAATTGTGCTTCAGATAAGCCCGCTAAGCTACTATTAGACTTCCCCTGATCGCCACCCTCTCCCTCTTTCAACATACGCTCTTCTATCATAGGGAATTCCGAAAAATCCATTTCATCCTCTTTATGATCACCCTCCATTTTATTTGCTCTGGATGGCTGACTAATACTACTTTCAGGGACTTTAATTGGATTTGCTGTGTCTTTGAATTCCAGATTAGAGCTTTGAAGAGAACGTGCGACCTTGCCTACCTGAATAGGCTTAAGTGATTTCTGTGATTCTTGAAAGGCTGCCACGATCGCATCAGACAACACTCTGTATTTACCTTCATTAACAGAAGAAACAGAATACATCACCACAAAAAAAGCAAAAAGCAGGGTGATGAAATCTGCGTATGAGACTAGCCAGCGCTCATGGTTTTCGTGTTCCTCATGCTTCGGTTTACGTGCCATGCAACTTAACCATTAAAGAATAAAGCCCTGAAGCTTTGTCTCGATACTTCTAGGGTTTTCACCCTCTGCAATTGCCACAATCCCTTCAATAATCATCTCTCTAAACTTGGTTTGATTATGAATAATGGATTTCATCTTATTTGCCATTGGCAGAAAAAAGATATTGGCAAGCCCTACTCCATAAATTGTCGCGACAAATGCTACCGCGATACCCGAACCCAGCTTGCTTGGATCAGCGAGGTTCTGCATCACATGAATAAGCCCCATAACCGCACCAATAATTCCAATAGTCGGTGCATAGCCCCCCATCCCCTCCCAAACTTTCGCCGCCTGGGTATCGTGATATTCCTTTGTGTCTAACTCCACTTCCATGATGTCGCGGATAGCATCGGGCTCGCTGCCATCAACAAGTAACTGCAGCCCCTTCCTGGCAAACAGGTCTTCTTCATTTTCAGCCAATGCTTCAAGCCCTAGCAGTCCTTCTTTACGCGCAATATTACTCCAGTTTGTGATCTTCTCGATTGCCTCGATCGCTGCAAATTTTGGTGGAAAAATCATCCAAAGAGTCATCTTCATCGATTTCATAAAGATATCAATTGGCGTCTGCACCAAAAGGCAGGAAAGTGTACCACCAGCAACAATCAAAAAAGCGACAGGTAACAATAAGGAAGAAAGGTGACCACCTTCCAGATAGTTACCACCAAGAATGGAAATACCCGCGAGGATTACCCCAGCAATAGTCATAATATCCATTGACTATGACTCCCCTCTGAACAATGAAGTAATCTCATCAAGCGACAAAACCTCATCGGCAAGATTTTCCTCAACAATCGCCATTGGCATTCCATAAACAACACAACTCTCTTCATTCTGCGCCCAGATAGTGGCACCTTTTTTCTTGAGCAATCTCACACCATCTCGCCCATCCGCACCCATTCCTGTCAGCACCATCGCCAGTAACTCAGATGAACAGACCGCTGCCAGTGAAGAAAATGTAATATCAACACTAGGCTTATATGTCTGTGTCGACTCAGCTTCTTCAAGCTTTATCGATAAGCGCGTACCGCACTTCTTAACCACCATCTGCACGCCACCGGGTGCGATATAGGCAACGCCGCGCTTAATTTCTTCGCCGTGATCCGCCTGCTTAACCTGAATATTGCACAAAGAATTGAGGCGCTCTGAAAACGATGGTGTAAAACTTGCCGGCATGTGCTGAACAATGATTATCGGCAACGGAAAACCGGCAGGAATCGCTGTTAAAATATTTTGTAACGCGACTGGCCCTCCTGTTGAAGTACCAATCGCAATCAATTTAAGCTTGTTTAAATCAAGGCTTGCGCTTTTTTTAATAACGCCATTCGCTTTAAACGTTGATAAAGGCCGCGAAGAAACTGACGAAGCAAGCATTCCTGTTTTGGCTATCCCCCGCGCACCCAGCACTCTGACACGTGCGCACAACAAACGCTTCGCCGTATCAAGCTCTGTTGCAATATCATCAATTTTTTTAGGTAGAAAATCGAGTGCACCAGCATCCAGCGCATCAAGTGTCGCCTTTGCACCCGCCGTACTTAATGAAGAAAACATTAAAATAGGCGTCGGTGTTTGCGCCATTATTTTTTTTGTTGCCGTAATCCCGTCCATCACAGGCATCTCTATATCCATCGTTATAACATCGGGGCGAAGCTCACTGGCTTTTATGATCGCTTCAGCACCATCGGCAGCACAGCCAACAACCTCAATATGCTTGTCGGCATTCAGCATCTCACTCAGGCGGTGCCTGAAAAAGCTTGAGTCATCAACAACAAGGACACGAACAGTCACATCTCACCCCTAACCCATTATCGCGCATATGCTGTCAGTAATTCTGGTACATCAAGAATCAGTGAGATTTTTCCATTCCCTGTGATAGTTGCGCCCGCAAGCCCGCGTGTTCCATGCAACATTGAGCCGAGCGGCTTAATCACCACCTCTTCCTGGCCAATTAACTGATCAACCACAAAACCGACTTGCTGAGAGCCTGAACTCACTACAACAACATGCCCTTCTTTTTGCGCTTCACTCCGTCGCGCACCTTTGATCAACCATTCTCTTAAATAGAAAATAGGCAACGCCTTATTTCTAATCAATACCACTGGCTGCCCATCAACGACTTTTGATTCGGTTAAATCGAGATTAAATATTTCAACCACACTCACCAATGGCAAGGCAAAAACCTGCTCTTCCAGCAAGACCATTAGCGTTGGCATAATGGCAAGCGTCAAAGGCAGTTTGATTGCAATTCGACTGCCTTTTCCCATTGCAGAATCAATCTCAATCGAGCCATTCAGCTGAGCGATGCGCGTCTTAACGACATCCATGCCGACGCCGCGACCTGAAATATCAGAGATCTCTTCTTTTGTTGAAAAGCCCGGCATGAAAATCAGATTAAAACACTCTTTATCATCTAATCTCGCCGCAGCATCTTCATCAAAAAGCCCCTTGCCAACCGCGATACTTCTTAATTTATCGGCATCCATACCGGCGCCGTCATCATCGATCGTTAACAGAATATGATCCCCTTCCTGTGCCGCCGATAAGACAACACAGCCAGCGCGATCCTTTCCTGCCTTTTCCCGCACATCAGGCATCTCAATACCATGATCAACAGAATTACGAATCAGATGAACCAGTGGATCAGCCAATGCCTCAACAAGGTTTTTATCAAGATCAGTCTCTTCACCAATGAGTTCAAGCCCCACCTCTTTTTTCAGACTTCTAGCAAGATCACGCACAACACGGGGAAAACGACCAAAGACTTTTTTAATCGGCTGCATACGCGTTTTCATCACTGAGTTCTGAAGATCAGTCGTGACCAGGTCAAGATTGGCAACGGCCTGTGTCATCGCCTCATCTGATTTAGTAGACTCAAGTGTTGAGAGGCGATTGCGAACCAGTACTAACTCCCCTACCAGATTCATAATGTCATCAAGACGCTTAGTATCGACACGAACAGTTGTCTCAGCCTGCGCCGCGGCACCCTCTTTCTTTTTGGCTGGAGCTGGAGCTGGAGCCGGTGCTGGTTTAGCCTTTGCCACTGGAGCAGGTTCTGGAACCGGCGCATCCTGTTTCTCTTCTCGTTTTGCTGCGGACTCAGGCGCATTCGCCACTACAGGAGCCACCTTGGGCATTTCGCCTTTACCATGCAGCTGGTCAAGCAATCCTTCAAACTCATCGTCAGTAATCAGGCCATCATCTGCTGCCGGCTCTGCCTTCTTTTCTATTACAGGCGCATCAGGTGTAACTGCTTTAGGCGCACTGCCACCATGCAGCTGATCAAGTAGTGATTCAAACTCATCATCGGTAATCTCATCATTCGGCCCGCCATCACTCTTAACGCTACTATCTTCTGCACCAGCATTAACTGGCGCAGCCGCACTAGGCGCAGCACCACCATGAAGCTGATCTAGCAGCGACTCAAATTCATCATCCGTAATCTCTTCGCCGCCATCCAGCGCATTGTCTCCAACCGTGTCAGCAACAGGCGTTTCGATAACGGGAGCAGGTGCAGGTTCGTCACCAGCAGACAGAAATTTTTTCAGTGTTTCAATCAATTCGGGGTCTGCTGGAGTAGGGTCAATCCCTTCCCGAACTTCACCAAACATATCATTAACACTGTCGGTGACGCGTAAAAATGCATCCATTAGAGAAGCATCGACAACACGGTCACCCTGTCGTAAAATATTAAAGACATCTTCTGCGTGGTGACAGACTTCAACCAGTGCCGTCAGTGCTAAAAACCCAGCACCGCCTTTAATGGTATGAAAGCCGCGGAAAACGGCATTCAGTAACTCGGAATCCTGTGGGCTTTGTTCAAGATCAACCAGCTGCTCACCTAGCTTCTCGAGTATTTCATCTGCCTCTACAAGAAAGTCCTGTAGAATTTCATCATCTGTATCGATCGCCATGTTATCACTAGAACCCTAAGCTTGAGAGCAGGTCATCAACTTCGTCCTGACTCTTCAATGCAGTTGCACTCTCTTTTCCGGGTACTTGAGGACCCTCTAGTACTTTTTCAACCGGCTTCTTTTCTAACTTATTCTCTTCACTATTAAGGCTACCTGAAATTTTAATCAGCCCGACCAGTTTGTCTTCTACATCCTGTACCAGGCCAATAACACGACGAATGATTTGACCCGTAATGTCCTGAAAATCTTGCGCCATCAAAATATCATTAAGATACGCTTTGATCTTTGTATAACGGTCGGCTGAAATCTCAAGGTGCCCACCTATCTCACGTGAAAGCTCACGAAATTCATCCGCTGACAAGTCACGCGAAATAAATCGCTTCCATTGAGATTCAATCTTTGCTGCGCTTTCTTCAAGCTCTCTACAAACAGGAATTGCTTCTTCAACCGCGGTTAGCGTTTTGTGGGCGGCTTGATCTGTCACACTAATCACATGACTCAGGCGCTCCCTCGCATCGGGAATGTCATGCTCAGCAAGGTCTGATATTTCAGTCTCAATGCCAAAGCCAACCAACGTGTCATGTAGCTCTCTCGTTAGGCGGCCAATTTCCTGAAACATCTTTGTTTCATTGATACGACTAATCTCTCTCAAATGGCCAAACGCCGCGTCTTCATCCCTGTTTTCGATACTACTCACCAGGCCACGCGCCTGTTCAAGACATTGTTCACTTAATATTGATTCGCTGAATGCCATCTCTGCATCTCCTTCCCTGGATTTTTATTGTGATGCCTCAATTCGCTCAAAAATCTTCTCTATTTTTTCTTTCAGCGTGGCCGCGTTAAATGGTTTAACAACATAGCCATTCACACCAGCCTGAGCAGCCTCAACAATCTGCTCTTTCTTTGCCTCAGCCGTCACCAGCAATACCGGAAGATTCGCCAGCTTTTCATCCGCGCGCACCGCCTTTAACAGATCGATCCCTTCCATCCCCGGCATATTCCAGTCAGTAACAAGGAAGTCAAAATCGCCAGCCTGCAACATCGGCAATGCCGTATTGCCGTCATCAGCCTCTGACGTATTGTTAAAACCAAGATCACGCAAGAGGTTCTTTATGATCCGTCGCATTGTAGAAAAATCATCCACAATGAGTATTTTCATATCTTTGTCCAAGGTAGCCTCCTGCTATACAATCAATCGTTGTTAACCCAATGTCCCAGTCGCGCCTGCAACCGAATCAAAGCCTGGCTATGAATCTGACTAACACGTGACTCACTAACGCCAATCACAGAACCAATCTCACGCAGGTTAAGTTCTTCATCGTAATAAAGTGTTAATACTAGTCGTTCACGCTCAGGTAGCCCCGAGATCGCTTCGCCCAGATTTTTCTTGAAGTCATCTTTTTGCACACCATCAAACGGATTCATTGCAGGCCCACTTAGTTTTGAAGGCACAGAGTCTTCATTCATTCCCATGTCTTCAAAACTTAACAGCCGGCAACTACTCGCATCCTGTAGCGTCTTGTGGTATTTCTCGAGCGGCATCTCTAACGCTTCGGCAACTTCATGATCCCGTGCGTCACGACCCGTCTCATTTTCAATCTTACGTACCGCTTCTGCTACCTGTCGCGCCTTACGGTGTACCGATCTTGGTGCCCAGTCACCTTTACGAATCTCATCGAGCATCGAACCTCGAATACGAATACCGGCATAGGTTTCAAAACTGGCACCCTGTTTAGCATCATAATTTCGAGACGCTTCAAGTAAACCGATCATCCCCGCCTGTATCAGGTCATCCACCTGCACGCTCGGCGGCAGGCGACTCATGATGTGATAGGCAATTCGTTTCACCAATGGTGCATAACGAGTGACCAGATCATCGGCGCCATTGCTGGCAGGTTTCTCTTCATCTTGGATAGTTACGTACATGGCTAGATTATTCATATGTTGTCATCGTTCCATCATTACTGGATTTAAACAATCTCTCGACAAAAAACTCCAGGTATCCACTCGCCGAGTCCGGTGTTGGCCATTGTTCCGTCTTCTGCGCCAGCTTTTTAAATGCAATGGATGCCTTACTACGTGGATATGCATCGACCACTGAACGCTGTTTCTGGATAGCCTTTCTTAAATAGTCGTCATATGGGACTGCCCCCATATAATCGAGTGTTGCATCAAGAAAATGGTTTGTCACTTTTACAAGCTTTTTATACAGTTCGACACCCTCCTGAGAGCTGCGAACCATATTTGCCACGATACGGAAGCGGTACAATCCGTGATCACGACTCAATAATTTGATTGTTGCGTAGGCATCAGTGATCGAGGCCGGTTCATCACACACCACTACAATCACTTCATGTGAGGCTCGGCTAAATGTCACCACGCTATCTGAAACACCCGCCGCGGTGTCGATCACCAACACATCAGGGTTGAAACTCAGCTCACTAAATGCGCGAATCAACCCGGCATGTTCAGCATGACTCAGTTCGGCCATATTCTTTAAACCTGATGAGGCTGGAATCACTCTCAGCCCTTCAGGCCCTGTCACCATCACCTCTTCTAGAGAACGCTCACCATTCACCACATGAGAGAGGTTATAGGCAGGCTGCAACCCCAACAACACATCGACGTTGGCAAGACCAAGATCTGCGTCCATTAACAATACATTTTGACCACTGGCTGCCAGTGCGACTGACATATTGACAGAGATGTTTGTTTTACCAACTCCACCCTTGCCACTTGTCACCGTAATGACCCGAACCGGATGAGGGTTTGCAACATGGCGCAGGCCTGACATTTGACTTACTCCTACCTCAGACATTAGCATTTTCCGTTCCCCTTGCGATTGATTGGGCTATCATTTCCATGCCGTTATCGCCACTCCTTCCAGGAACAGATCTTTCCGTTATATCGACACATCGGTTAACAAGGTCGTACGCCCGTGCCAGGTGCATATCTTCCGGCACTTGCTGACCATCACATATATATGAAATAGGAACACCGTACTGCGTTGCCATATCCAGCGCGCCACCGAAACTGGTTGCCTCATCCAGCTTGGTCATCATGACACTCGCAGGATTAAACACGCCAAATGCATTCATCACTTCCTGCACACTGGCAACCTGTGAGGTCGCCGACACCACCAGTGATGATTTAATATACATATCATCGCCACATAACATCGAAGCCTGCTCGGCAAGATGGCTATCACGCTGACTCATACCTGCGGTATCAATCAACACCAGGCGACGGTCGCAAAGGTCATCAAGTACCTTACGAAGTTCCTCTCGGCTGTCGGCTGTTTTCACTGGAATATCAAGGATTCTGCCGTAAGTGCGTAACTGTTCATGCGCACATACGCGGTAGTTATCAATCGTCACTAATGCCACGTGGCGATTCCCATGACGCAGTGCGTAGCGCGCTGCCAGTTTTGCAGCGGTCGTGGTTTTGCCTACGCCCGTTGGGCCAACTAGCGCAATCACACCGCCTTCATTTAAGATTTCATCATTCGCCACCGGAATCATACGCGAGAAAAATTCCAGCGCATTTTTGAACAGGTCATCAGGATGAGTGCGTTCAGACACCTCTTCTGCCAGCGCCTTGCTTAACGACTCACTCAAACCCAGTCCGATTAACTGCTGAATCAACTCTGCTTTTCTAGGGTTTCTGCGCGTGTATTCGTCCCAAACTAATCCCGATAACTGCTTTTCAAGCATGCCGCGCAGGC
>Ga0316204_10012499_pt1 | contig 10332 bp, 8 predicted proteins | sample 6monrhotite_MG_2_FD_205661 | JGI IMG/M metagenome (GOLD analysis project Ga0316204, IMG submission 205661) | Microbial mat bacterial communities from mineral coupon in-situ incubated in ocean water Damariscotta River, Maine, United States -... | ecosystem: Environmental > Aquatic > Marine >... | reverse complement strand
CCTTGATCAACTGACAGGGATCCGTCCCGTGGTTCACCTTGCCGCCCGCGCTCTCCAGTTGCTGGAAGACCCACGCAGGGTGCTCGCCCGGACTTAGCCGAACAGTCGCTTTTTGTGCGCCCAGGGTTTGCAACGCGTCTCCCAATTCATGAGGAGCCCGGATGACGACACCGTTACCCAGATGTTTTTTGACCGCCTTGGTCAGTTTGCGCGGATCGACAAACCAGTCAGCCGTACCGTCGGCATTAAGCAGCGCAAATGAGAGTGCAAAGGGTGTATAAGGTACATCAGCGCCACGGATATTAAATAACCACGCGATGGAATCAGGGGCAGACAAAAAGACCGTATCAATTCCTTGTTCAGACACCTGCTTACCAATGGCGAGGCGCTTCTCGGCAGAAGGATTGCCGGTATAGATATCTGTGTGCGGAATTATGGGGGAGATCGGGTCTTGCGGCCGATTGGTCCAAGCCACATCAATCAAATTCGTATCGATCGCAACCAGTTCAGCGCCGGCTTTTTTACATGCCGTCTGAAACCCTTTGACCTGGTTGGGTGTCAAAAGCCAGGGGTCATAGGCCAGCTTGGCTCCCACTGCCATCGAAGCCGCCACCCATTCCGTTGCCGACATATCAATCATATGGCAAATCTCGAATATCTGGTCATCGACCTGATCTTTCGCCTGCAAGGTATATCGGCCGTCTACAAACAACGCAGCCTTGTCGGTCAATACAACGGCCGACCCGGCCGACCCCGTAAAGCCCGTGATCCACGCCAGACGTTCGCAATTCAGCGATACATACTCGCCCTGATGCGCATCGGTACGCGGTACGATGAACCCATCGACTCCGATTTTTGCCAGCTCGCTGCGCAACGCCTTTATCCGCTCAGGGTGGGTTTGTTCTCCGTCCAGTCCACCGTCCGATTGGCGAGCTAGGTCCAGTTGCCGGCGCAGCTCTAAAACCAGTTCATCTGGCGGGTTTTCAGTCACCAGTACCATCCATTCGTCTGGCTGAGCTGATAAAGGTGCTGCGGCAACCCCATCGATAACTGAAGACATTTCTCCGACGCTCATTTTGGCACCAGACTGCATTAAAAGATCGCTGAGACGACCCGCGTTTTGCGTTTCATTCATCGGGCAAAGCTAAGTAACCGCTGGGCTTCTGGCAAGGCGTTTCTAGCTATGCATAAACCGCATTGCTGCACTGCAGCAATAGAGGTTTCTAAATTTGCAGATTGGACTACCTTTGTTTTGTAAGAATTAAAGACGAAACAGAAACGCCGCTGGGGCACTTAAGTTGTTCGTCACATTAAGAAAAAGAAATGGAAGTCTATTATGACAAACTCACAGAAAACATTCACATTGCCTGCCGACAACATTTATTTGACAGACATTGAAATCAAAGCTCACAAAATGCGTGCTGAAGCTTTTGCAACCTTGTTCACCAGCCTTTTTGGTGCGGTGGAGAAGATTGTCACCGGCGCGATTAACTTCGTGAGTAATAAATTAGAGCGTAGCCGTGTTCAGAATGAGCTTTATGCGATGGATGACCGGACGCTTGAAGATATTGGTTTAACACGTGGCGATATAGAAGATGTCATGAACGGGAATCGACATCGCACTCAACTCACACCTGTTGCTGCGAACATCGAATTTTGGAAGCAACCTGTCGATGCGGCAACCGCACCAGCAGCAAAAGACGAGACACGCATCGCCGCTTAGGGTCCTCCCTCCCGAGTGGTTGCGCGATAAGGCGGTTCCTTTTGGAACCGCCTTGTTTTTTTATCACTCTGTTTTTTCAGAGGGGCTGTAGCCCAGTCTTCGCAAGCAGATTTCCATGAATTTTTGCTGGGACCGTTGGGTGTCATAATCGCCCATGAACCGTCTGAAACTATTGTTGGTTTCGCTTATGGATTGCGATGCAGGCGGTTCACGATAGGCTTTTTCGGCCTCACGTTTGGACCATTGATGACACTGGCTTCGGTCATCCGACCATTTTTCCGCTGAGACGCCTGATTGATGCCAGCTCGTTATGGGTTTTGTACAACCCGCAACAGCGAATAACGCCACTGAGATGGTAATTATTTTTATCATTTTAGAACAATACTCTTTCTTTCGGGTCGCGGGAATCCCTGTTTTCATTATTTTTGCAGAAACACTTTCAGCGGTTGGAAAATTCATTAAATACGGTTATGACACGGAACCAAGAAGGGCCCATAGGTTGGCCCGACTAAAGAACGGCGACGGGAGAGATGTAAATGGGTCTTAGGGAACGTTTGGGACGGTTTGCTGAGTCAGACAAGTGTCAATATGCCGTGATGGGTCTGATCATCCTGAACGCGATCATTTTGGGCGCTGAGACATCTTCGGCGATCATGGCCGATTATGGGCATGTTCTCACTTGGTTGGATAAGGGCATACTTGCCATTTTCATTCTCGAAATACTGGCCAAACTTGGATATAGGGGCTTTGGATTTTTTAAAGATGGCTGGAATGTTTTTGACTTTCTGGTTGTTGGCATTGCTCTGGCACCTGCGACAGGACCGTTTGCTATCGTTCGGGCGCTGCGGATCTTACGGGTATTGCGGTTGCTCTCAATCGTCCCACAGATGCGTACCGTGGTGCAGGCGTTTATTACCGCAATTCCCGGAATGCTCTCGATCGTTGCCCTTATTTTGCTGATCTTTTATGTCAGCGCGGTTCTTGCAACCAACCTCTATGGCGCTGATTTCCCGGATTGGTTCGGCCATATTGGGCGATCCATGTATTCCCTCTTCCAAATCATGACGCTTGAGAGCTGGTCCATGGGGATTGTCCGACCTGTAATGAAAATTTATCCCTATGCATGGGTTTTCTTCGTTCCTTTTATCCTCCTCACAAGTTTTGCAGTTATAAACCTGTTTATTGGTGTCATCGTAGACTCGATGCAAACCCAACACCGTCAGGTGGCGACAGAAATCAAGACAGAAGCTGAAAATATTGAAGCTAAACTCGATACGGTGGAGCAAGAACTTGCTGAATTGCGCCAACTGTTAAAGAAGTGACCAGCTCAATTGATCTAGATCATTGTGGTCGGTTACAGTGACGGCGCAAATTTAGGGTTCGCGGTTTGTAATAGAACGGATCGATGAGCAAGGAGAGTGGCTGAATGTCAAGTGCGCAATGGCGTTTCTAGATTGGTCAGATAAATTCCTAACCGGAATTCACATCATTGATGCAGATCACCAAAACCTGTTTGCAATTGTCAACTCGATACATGAGAACCGAGATAGCATGACGCGTGCACAGACTGTCGAGCCCATGGTTGGGGCGCTATTCGACTACACCAATATGCATTTTGAACGAGAAGAAAAAATCATGCGCGATTACGCGTTTCCAGGACTTACGCAACATGCGGAAAGACACCGATCAATTATCCGACGCATCCAATCACGCATAGACAAATTTGAAATGGAACAGCGCGATAGTGATTTTGACGAGCTCCTTAAATTTAGCGGTAACTGGTTGATTTCGCACGTGCTGAAGAGCGATATGGAGTATGTTCCATACATAACAGGGCCGTTACGAGCATTTCCAACGGGACAAAACTTCTGAACGTGTAACGCGACTAAATCACTTTCAAGACTTGGCAGGTGACAGGCAAGAGCGCACGAATTCTACAATTTCCGGCGAGTCCCATTCTGCGGGCCCGATGACCCGACCAACCTCATGTCCCAGTGCATTAATCAGGATCGTCAGCGGCAGGCCTTGCGCTTTAAACGCGCGCATTAGTTTGCCTCTCGGGTCCGCAAGAACCGGCAGATCACGAAGGTCGTGGGCTTTATAAAATTTGGGAGCGGCAATCAGCCCCTCTCGGTCTTCAGATATGGTCAACACATCAATACCGTTTTCCCGTACAAAGGCGCTCAGTCGGTCCAATTGTGGCATTTCCCGAACACACGGCGCACACCATGTGGCCCAGAAATTGACCACCAGGCCACGCCCTTTGTAGGCATCAAGCGTGGTTTCACTGCCCGTTGCCAGTTGAAAGGGTATATTGGGGACTTCCGTCTCATTATCAGCAGATTGATAATGACCAAAATGCCCCTTGGGTACGGTGCATTGGGCGGAAGTGGCTTCGGCAGAATGAGCCGGCGCAACATGCGTCATGCCAAGAACGAGCAAGCCAATGGCAAAGAATAGACGCCCTAACGCATTTCTCGCTGAAAAAGGTGTATTTGGTGTTGATGCGTCGGCTATCATGTTCTTTTCTCTCGCTTAATTTATCCATTTGCTATTACGCGTCGAAATTTTTTACCAAAGGCCGTGGCCGAAATGACTGATCAATACAAAGAAACGGGTTCCAGTGCTAGCGCAATGTGGGGTGGCCGCTTTTCAGGTGGCCCAAATGAAATTATGGAAGAAATCAACGCTTCCATCGGGTTTGATCAACGCTTCTTCGCCCAAGATATCCGTGCCTCAATCGCCCATGCAAAAATGCTCGGAACACAGAACATTCTCACCAATGCGGATGTTCAATCGATATGTGCCGGGCTCGAAGAAGTTTACGCAGAAATTGAGACAGGTAAATTCACATTTAAGCGATCCCTTGAAGATATTCATATGAACGTTGAAGGGCGGCTGAAGGAAATTATTGGCGAAGCGGCGGGGCGCCTGCACACAGGTCGTTCGCGTAATGATCAGGTTGCAACAGATTTTAAACTTTGGGTGCGCGATGCCCTGGATCAAATGGATATTGCTCTGCAATCAACCCAGGAAGCCCTTATTCTGCAGGCTGAAACCCATAGCGCTAGCGCTATGCCAGGCTTTACTCACCTGCAAATTGCGCAACCGGTAACTCTGGGTCACCATTTGCTGTCATACGTGGAGATGCTGGGTCGGGACCGAAGCCGTCTGGCTGATTGCCGCAAACGTATGAACGAATGCCCTTTGGGTGCCGCTGCGTTGGCAGGAACATCGTTCCCGATTGATCGTCATCTAACCGCACAAACGCTTGGGTTTGATCGGCCATCGGCGAATTCTCTGGATGCCGTCTCTGATCGGGATTTCGCTTTGGAATACCTTTCTGCACTCTCTATCGCCTCTGTGCATCTGTCGCGGTTGGCTGAAGAGTATGTGTTGTGGTGTTCAACGCAGTTTGGATACGCTCGATTGGGTGACGCCTATTCTACTGGTAGTTCGATCATGCCACAGAAACGCAATCCCGATGCGGCTGAGCTGGTGCGTGCCAAGTCGGGGCGGGTGATCGGGTCTCTAAACGCTTTGCTCATCGTCATGAAGGGGTTGCCGCTCACCTATGGTAAGGACATGCAGGAAGATAAAGAGCCGGTGTTCGATGCCCACGACACCGTTATGCTTTCGTTAGCGGCGATGACCGGCATGTTGGGCGACACAACTTTTGATACCGAGCGCATGGCTGGCGATGCGGGCAAGGGGTATGCGACTGCTACAGATCTGGCGGATTGGCTGGTTCGAAAACTGGCGATGCCATTTCGAGATGCCCATCACGTAACGGGAAGTGTGGTAAAGCTGGCTGAAGACAAAGGGCTGGGGCTCGAAGATTTATCGATTGGCGATTTGCAGTCGGTCGAGCCGAGCATCACAGAAGAGGTGTTTGAAGTGCTTGGTGTAGAAAACTCTCTGCGAAGTCGGATGAGTTATGGGGGCACCGCGCCAGAGAACGTTTTTGAAGCCTGCCAGGAGGCCCGGAAACGATTTCTATAAGTCAGTTTCGGATGTGCCTTTGAGCGAACGGGTGTTAGGCTGTCGAAAGACAGATGTTTTTTATATAGGGCTCTGAGATATGAGAACTGACTTTGTTAGGATTATTGTGGGGTGTATGACGGTGCTGATTATTTCCGCATGTGGCGTTAAATCAAGTCCCATACCGCCCGCCGGCACGTCCTTTCCGGCTCAATACCCCGCGCCGTTACCGGAACTTCCCGTCAAAGACGTGGCGCCAACAGGCGCCAGTCAATCCGTTCCCGTGATTACGGATCCCAAGTCTTTCTGGCAATACCCCAACACGCCACCAGCCCAATAACCCAACGGAAATTTATTTAATGGATCATTTTGATTATAGAAACGGTGAATTGTTTGCTGAAGATGTTGCCATCCGGGAAATTGCAGGCGAAGTGGGCACGCCCTGTTATATATATTCCTCGGCAACCTTAGAGCGTCATTATAACGTCTTCGCCGATGCGGTTTCTGAACTCAATCCGCTGATCTGTTATGCGGTTAAGGCAAATTCGAATATTGCGGTGATTTCGACGTTGGCGCAGTTAGGTGCCGGAGCCGACGTGGTCTCCGTTGGCGAATTGAAACGCGCACTTGTCGCAGGCGTTTCTGCGGAAAAAATCATTTACTCCGGGGTCGGGAAAACCGAAAACGATTTGCGAACGGCTTTGCTGGAAGGTGTGCATCAGATCAATGCCGAATCCGAAGCTGAACTGGTACTCTTGTCAAAGGTGGCGACAGAGCTCGGCAAAACGGCCCAGGTGGCAATCCGCATCAATCCTGACGTCGATGCCAAAACCCATGAAAAGATAACGACGGGTAAGGCTGAGAACAAATTTGGCATCGATATCGCCCTCGCGAGAGACGTCTTTGCACGGGCGACCAAACTCCCGGGCCTGCGGGTCGCAGGGGTCGCTCTGCACATTGGCTCACAACTATTGGATCTGACCCCGTACAGAGAGGCCTATACACGCGCCGCAAAATTTGTCGAACTCCTAAGATCCGACGGGCATGACATCACACAGTTGGACCTGGGTGGTGGCTTGGGTATCACGTACCAGGATGAAGTGGCACCAAGTCCCACGGAATACGGTAAAATGGTGTATGAGGTTGTCGGCCATCTGGGCTGCAATGTTTCGTTTGAGCCGGGTCGCCTGATTGCTGGCAATTCAGGTGTGCTGATTACCCAGGTTATTTTTGTCAAAGAAGGTATTGATCGCAAGTTTTGTATCATCGATGGCGCCATGAATGACCTGATCAGACCAACCCTCTACAACGCCTATCACGACATCATTCCTGTCCTAGAACCTGCTGCCGATGCCGAATTATTGAAAATGGATATTGTCGGACCTATATGTGAATCAGGCGACTATCTGGCTAAAAGTCGGGAAATGCCCGTTTTGGATAACGGAAATTTGTTGGCTGTAAGGACAGCAGGGGCCTATGCAGCCGTTATGGCATCTGTTTATAATAGCCGACCGCTTGTTCCAGAGGTACTGGTTCGTGGTAACGCGTATTCGATCATACGAAAGCGTTGGACAGTTGAAGATATGATAAATCTAGAATCGTTTCCAGATTGGCGATCGGCAAAAAGCGGATCGACCAACCCCACAAGCGGATGAGTGAACAAGCGCCCTATCGCGGGGGGGCATCAAACCCGGCCGTGGGCCGGTTGCGTACGGTTTTTGGGTGGGCGCATCTCGCTATTTTTTGGGAACGCTTGTGGCGGAACTTGTGGCCTGCGGCAGCGGTTGCTGCCGTATTCTTATCTGTTGCTCTGTTTGATCTCTTACCGCTTCTTCCCTACTGGCTACACTGGGTCGCCCTAGTTGGTTTCCTGAGCCTGTTTGCCCTGCGTATCTGGCATGTGGGCAAACAGAGTTATCTGGTCGGTCAGAGTGAAATTCGAAAACGTCTGGAAGAAGAAAGTGGCCTAAGCCATCGGCCACTGACTGCCTTGCAAGAAACCGCTATTAACGTTGGTGGCGGAGTTCGTGATGAGGCGACGGCGGCGATTTGGCAGGCCTACCAAGCGCGTCGAGTACGCGAACTCAACGCAGTGAAACCATTAACTCCGCGCCCCGGGCTTGCAGCAAGGGATCTGTTCGGTACCCGATTCGCAGTGTGGCTGATTTTGGTTATCGCCATCGTAAGTGCGAATGGCGACTATGGGAACCGATTCACCCGAGCCTTGTTGCCGACGCCGGCACAAGCAAATGTGACGGCAATTGCGTTTAACGTCTGGATTACACCACCCTCCTACACGGGGCTTGCTCCGGTCTTTTTAGAAGGCCCGGCAATTCATTCTGAAGCTGACCCTGATGCAACCCCTGACGGACCCGCGGACGCACCTCTGAAACCACTGCTCGAAGCGATGAGTATTCCCGTTGGTTCGTCGATTCTGGTTCAGATTTCCGGAGCCGAAGCAGTTCCTGAGTTACAGCTCGGAAGCCGCTCCGTTGCTGTTGGCCGGGTATCGGAAACAACGGACGATAAAAATTTCAGAGTAGAGGATACGATATCGGAACAAGATCAGGCGGCTTCCTTCCTGAAACTTGTCGCAGGAAGCGAGTTGCTCGGCGAATGGCCTGTGCATATTTTAAAAGACGGGCCCCCTGTGGTCGCGTTTACGGAGCCCCCAAAGCGAACGCGACAGGCGAGTTTGGGTTTGAGTTTTGAAGCCAGGGACGACTTTGCCATCAAAGACGTCTGGGCTGAGTTGTCGCTACCCGATGCGGACACAAGTTCGGGTGAAAATGAACAAATCCGCTTTGATTTAACGGCCAGGGGTTTTGGAACAAAACTGGCGAAAGGCCGAGGCGAGAGAGACTATTCGGCGCATCGTTGGGCGGGTTTACCCGTACTTATTCAATTGCACGCCAGAGACAGCGCCGGGCAGGTGGGGGTTAGTGAGCTAACCGAAACAACATTGCCCGCCCGAGAGTTCAAACACCCTGTTGCCAAAGTCTTGGTGGAAATTCGGAAAAATCTGAATATTGCGTCACCCGGCATTATTCAACAGTCGACAGAAACACTCTACGGCCTCATGCATCGGCCTGAACATTATGCGCACGACACAACGGTTTTTTTATCGATCTCCGTCGCCAGATCCCGGTTACTTAACAATCAAAGCAGGGAGACACTGGGGTCGGTTCAGGATTTGTTATGGGAAACTGCGCTGCGCCTTGAAGATGGTGAGTTTTCAATTGCGGAAAGAGAGCTAAAGGATATTCAGGAACGTCTGGCCAAGGCGATGCGCGAGAACGCCCCGTCTGAGGAACTGGAACGTTTGATGGACGAGCTACAGCAAACGTTGAATAAGTATATGCAGGCGCTCGCCGAACATTTGGAGCGCCAGGGTTTATCGCAAATGCCAATGGACCCAAATGCGCGTATCATGGAGAGCATGGATCTTCAAAAAATGGTCGACAGAGCGCGCGATTTGGCGAAAACAGGAGCCATGGATGCCGCCCGCCAGGTGCTTTCCCAGCTTAATCGGATGCTTGACGGGTTACGAAATGGCGCCCAGCGGTCCCGGCAAAATCAGGAAATGGCCAAAGCCCGGAAAATGATGAACGAACTGCGCGATTTGGCGCAGCGGCAGCAGAAACTTATGGATCAGACATTTCGTCGGTCGCAATCCGACAGCGACCGTCAGCACCAACAATTCCAACGCCCCGGCGAAGGTCAGCAGCGCGATCCTCAAACGGGGCAACGTGGCGAACAAGGTCAGCAGGGCCAGCGGGGCCAAAATGGACAAGACCAGGGTGCCCCCCAGAGCGCTGAAGCCATGCGTCAGCAGCAGGATGCCCTGCGCCGAGAACTCGGTCGCCTGATGTTGCAAATGGATGACTCATTGGGCGAAATTCCGCAGGGCCTTGGTCAGGCTGAGCGCTCCATGAAGGGGGCCGGGCAGTCGCTGGGCGAAGGTGATCCTTCAGGAGCCGTTCCGCAACAGGCCGAAGCACTGGAAAAACTGCGCCAGGGCATGGAGTCGGCAGCTGAACAAATGGCGCAACGCATGCAGGGCCAGGGGCCGGGTATGGGATTGGGATTGATGCCGGGCTCACAACCCAACGGTCAGCAGCAACAAGGAAATAATCGGGATCCATTTGGACGTCAAAACCCGGATGGCCAATTTGGCAGCGTCAATGACGACAGCAGCATCAAGGTGCCGACAGAGCGTGAAATATTCAGGGCCCGAGAAATTATGGATGAGCTGCATCGCAGATCCGGTGAAAGTGACCGCCAGGAACCTGAGCGCGAATATATTGATCGATTGCTCAGAAGGTTCTAGGGCGCTGCGGGCGACGATTGATTGGCATCATTCACCCAGCTTATCGAAATTGAGGCAATATCATATAGCAATTGATCTAGAGCAAAGCCGGAGCGAATAGGTTGATTCGCGAACGTGGCTTTGCGGTAAAATCAATGAGTTAGGGCATTTCAGGCGATTCAAAAATCACCGGAAATGCTCTAGCAGTATGTCGGATTTGCGCTAATTTAGTTATTTTATAAACATGGGAGTGTCTGTCAGGCCATCAATTTTGATAGCCGTTTGCAGTTATGTGCGAGTGCCATCAGGGTCCATTCAT
>Ga0316204_10012498_pt1 | contig 10332 bp, 10 predicted proteins | sample 6monrhotite_MG_2_FD_205661 | JGI IMG/M metagenome (GOLD analysis project Ga0316204, IMG submission 205661) | Microbial mat bacterial communities from mineral coupon in-situ incubated in ocean water Damariscotta River, Maine, United States -... | ecosystem: Environmental > Aquatic > Marine >... | reverse complement strand
TTTTATGATGTAAATTTGATTGGAACGCGTAATCTTTTAGACGCGCTTTCAAAGCACGCCCCAAATTTGTCCAGTGTGCTTATTACAAGCAGTGCCAATGTTTATGGGAATTCTACTGGTGGAGTGCTTGACGAGAGTGTCATCCCAAATCCATCTAACGATTATGCAGTGAGTAAGTTAGCAATGGAATATATGACGCGTTTATGGAGTGATAAACTGCCAATATGTATAGCTAGACCTTTTAACTATACCGGTGTTGGACAGAATGGACGATTCCTTATTCCTAAGGTTGTGAGTCATTTTCGTGACAAGAAACCGGTTATTGAGTTAGGCAACCTGGATGTTTGGAGAGAGTTTGGTGATGTTAGAGCGGTCGCAACAATCTATAGAATGCTTATAGAGAATTGTCCTGTGGGTGAGACTTTAAATGTCTGTACGGGACAGACTTATTCACTGAAAGATGTTATTTCACTCTGTGAAAAACTAACCGGGCATAAAATTGAAATTAAAGTGAACCCTGAATTTGTTCGGGAAAATGAAGTCCGTGAGCTAAAGGGTGACAATAGTCGACTTGTTAAGTTGATTGAGAGTTTTCCAGCCTATACTTTTGAAGAAACCTTGAGCTGGATGTTAGAGGCTGGCTAGATAACTTACTTCATATTTTTGGATTGGCGCCAAAGTTGGAAAGTAGCATATTTTTTATACGCCCCGCTTATTACATAATTCAAAACATTACGTAAACGGTAGAACCAAACGACAGATTCAATTCGTATGATTTCTTTACCCTTCTCATCAAAAAATAATATCGTCGGACTATAATTAATATTAAGTTTGTTTGCCCATTGATTTGCTGATAATCTTTTTCCATCGGGAGTAATTAATATTTTGTTGCTGTTCATATCGAGTTGAACTGCTTCGAGTTTTAATAGTTCACTTTCTATTTCCGGCCTTGCAAAAGGGCCACCATGTAATACGTCACAGGCATGACAGCGTTTACGTTCAAATATGACCATTAAGGGTTGTCCAGCTTTTACACGACTACGATCTAACAAGTGCGGGGGAGAATTAAATACATCATTTGTATTCAATTCTGCTTTGCCAAAACTCAGGGCGGACTCTGCTCTAGCCAGATAATTACGAAAAGTTTCTTTTGAATAATGTGTATCAGCAACATACTCTAAAGCAGCGCGAAACTGGTAAGGTGGACGATACCCTCTTAAACGTAATACTTCCTGTCCTTTTGTATTGTAAAAAAGTATAGAGGGTGTGAAGTTGGTTTTCTTGAGAGCGGAAAATTTTTTTTCTGTATAGGTTTTACCGTTGGCATCGACTACCAGACGCTGGCCTTTGACATTGATAGCGATAACGTCAAAGTGTTTTTGAGTATATTTAACGATATCATCCTGCCCCCAGTTGTTGTTTATATGAGCTTTGCAATAAGGACAAAATTTCTGTCCAAAATATATAATTAAACCTTTTTTATTTTGTTCTTTCGCTTCTTTTATATCAGAGTCAATTTCAAGGAAACTGAGTTTAAACCAGTCCGGGAGAATCAGAGCTTCATCTAAAGGGCGATCATCAAAAATAATTGAGTCTTCAGTTGTAGCGTTGCTCGCTAAGGACCAGGAAAATAGAAATAGAAAAATTAAAAAGTGATTATTTAATTTCGAAAAATATAATGCTTGAGTCATTTTAGTCTTTCATCAAAAGTTAATAATTATTCATCCGGCTTTTGACAAGGCCGTTGAAAATAGCAGGTTAACACGCCAGTGCCGGACGTTAGCAACCAAAATAAAAAAAATCCAATTGTATAACCGCCTAGCCGACTGACTGGCTCATAACCTCCGACTGCCATTAATAGCTGAGGGTCAAATGCGGTAAAAAATAAAATTGTGGCAACACCAGCAGTAAGAAACGAAGGCCAAAGCACAGCGATAACTTTCTGTATTGTAGGGATATTTTGTTGTGACGTGTTCATATATATCCTTTCCTGTTTATATTTATTTTGAATTAAGCTGCCATTGGTTTTCTTTAGGTAGTATTACTCTGCCATTAATACGCCAATCGCGTTCTTGCGGTTCTAAAATTATTATCCAACTTCCTGTTTTTACCGAATTTATTTTACCAGTATAATTTTTTTTATCTGGCGCAAGAAATAATGGAATAGTTTGATCATGGTTGGCACGTGTCGCATGAGCAAGTTGCATGGTTAATCGCGGTGGTAGCTCCAATAATTTTCCTGAGAGTTTAAGCGTAATTGTTTGAGTTAATTTATCCCAGTTAACATCAGCGGTTAAATTTAATTGATGTGCCTTTTGTTTTCGTTCAAGTGTTTGGTTTATAGCTAAGCCGGCTTTATAATAGTCATCTTTTACCAGGCCGTCATCAGATTTCACTGCAAGAATTATAGTAATAATTCCTGCAATGACTGCAGTTGCAGGAAAAAAGATAAGGAACCAGGGCCAGAACTGTTTGTACCAGCTTGGCGGAGTGGCTGAAGTCGATTCTGTACTAAGCGTCATGTATTAAACCTTATGATACTGAATTATTTGCTAAGTGGCCCAATAAATCGTGCCTGCTCAGTGACCGCAAGAGCAGGCTGGTCTATTGCTTTTAAATAGAAATTCACTGTGCTACTGGTTTTTACCAGGTTAACAGGATCAACCTGAATACGAACAGCGAGGTTAATAACTTCACCAGATTTAATTTTTATTTCAGAGTCAGGTTTTATGAACAGCATTTCTTTTAAGCCATCAACTCGTAACTCATATTGGTGATCTTGAGTGTCCATATTAATGAGTTTTAAGGTGTAAATGTTCTCAACCAAACCGTCAACGGTTTCTCTGTATAATGCATTACGATCACGAATAATATCTAATTCAAGAGGAATGCGCGTCGCAATACTATAAATGAGTGTCGCAGAAATAAGAACAAGAAGCGAAGCATAAACAACAATTCGTGGTCGAAATAGATGGGTTGTTTTACCATCAATACGGTTTTGCGTGGTGTAACGAACCAGTCCTTTTTCGTAACCCATTTTATCCATAACTTCATCGCAAACATCAGCACAGGCAGCACAGCCAATGCATTGATATTGCAATCCGTCCCGAATATCAATACCTGTAGGGCAAACCTGAACACATAAGGTACAATCTATGCAGTCACCGAGGCCCTTTTCTTTTGGGTCGTCTTTTTTCTTACGTGCACCACGCGATTCACCACGTTTGTCATCGTAAGAAATAATTAAAGTATCTTTATCAAACATAGCGCTTTGAAACCGCGCATAAGGGCACATATATATACAGACCTGTTCACGCATCCAGCCTGCATTACCATAGGTAGCAAAACTATAGAAAATCACCCAGAAGGTTTCCCATGGGCCAAGAGAAAACTGAAATATGGCCTGACCGAGATCAATAATCGGTGTGAAGTAACCAACAAAAGTAAAACCTGTCCAGGCGGCTAACAATATCCATAAAAAATGTTTGAGTGCTTTTAGATAAAACTTTCGTGAATCCATTTCAGATTTATCAAGTTTTATTTGTTGATTACGGCTGCCTTCAACCTTACGCTCTATCCACAAAAAAACCTCTGTCCAGACAGTTTGTGGGCAGGCATAGCCACACCATAAACGGCCAGCTAAGGCTGTAAAAAAGAATAATGAAAGAGCTGCAATAATCAGTAATGCAGCAAGGTAAAAAAAGTCTTGTGGCCAGAAGGTTAAACCAAAGATATAAAATTTACGTGCAGGTAAATCAAATAAAACTGCCTGATGATTATCCCAGCGTAACCAGGGTACAAAGTAATATCCACCGAGCAAGAAAAATACACCGGTAACACGTAAGCGGGCAAATAATCCGCTGACTTTACGCGGATAAACTTTTTTATGCTTTTCGTAAAATTCTTCAGAATTATCAGGAGAACGTGTTGTTTCCGGAGTACCTTTTTTCATTGCACTATCTTTCTTTTAAAGTTATTAAACAGCTGAAAAAATACCGAAATATTTTTTTAGATGTCTATTTCAGAAATTAAAAGAGCCAGTTAACGCTATAAATATATTCATAGCGTTAACTGGCATGTTTGTAATATTTACTTATTACTTAAGCTGTAGATATAAGCAGCGAGTAAATGAGCTTTGTCCTCACCGAGAAAGTCACGGTTTGCTGGCATGACACCTGTGCGACCTTTAGCAATAGATTGTGCAATGATACCTGCTGAGCCACCGTACAACCAAACGTTATCCGTCAGGTTGGGCGCGCCAATAGCCTTATTTCCTTTTCCATCTGCTCCATGGCATGCAACACACATAACATCAAATTGTGCTTTGCCTGCTTTTGCCATAGCGGCATCATGTTTGCGCCCACTTAAACCGATAACATATTGGGTAACATCTTTAACCCCTTGTTTTCCGATAACGGCTTCCCAGGGTGGCATAACGCCAATACGTCCATCGAGGATGGTCGTTTTAATGGTATTTGCATCACCACCCCATACCCAGTCTTGATCCGTCAGGTTAGGAAAGCCTATCGCACCACCTGCATCAGAAGCATGACAGGTTGCACAGTGGTTTAAAAATAAACGCTGTCCAATTTTTGTCGCATTGCTATCTTTAGCAAGCGTGGCAATATCCTGTTTAGCAAATTTGGCAAAAATAGGATCATAGGTTTTATTCGCATGTGTAATTTCATCTGCGTACTGGCCTGTTTGTGACCAGCCCAATGTTCCCTTGTAGTTGCCCAGACCAGGATAAAGTGCAAGATAAACTAAACTAAAGACAATCGTAAGATAGAATAACCATAGCCACCAGCGTGGTAACGGATTATTGTATTCTTCTAAATCACCATCCCATTTATGACCAGTCACATCGCCTTGCGCCGCTTCATTTGCTTTTGTTTTACTTGCCCATTTGATTAACCAGTAGCAGGCTAAGATATTTGCAATGGTAATAATTGCAATATACCAACTCCAGAAATCACTCATTGTGGTCTCCTTTTTTATGCTCTTTGATAGTGTCTTGTGGATGCTCTACTTCGTTAAAAGGAAGCTGAGAAGCTTCATTGAAGCGACGTTTACTTTTGCCGCTCCATGCCCACAACACAATCCCAATAAATACCGCAAACAAAACCACGGTATACCAACTTCTAAAATCATTAATATCCATCATGATCTCCCTGGTTACCTTCGTGCCTTGATTGCGGTGCCAAGCTCTTGTAAATAAGCGATTAAGGCATCCATTTCAGTTTTATCTTTGACATCATTTGCAGCGTTGGCAATTTCGCTTTCACTGTAGGTTTCACATTTACTACAGGTTGCTGAAATAAGTGTATTCATAACACGCATTTTTTTTGCCGTTTCGGTGGCATCTATTTTATTTTCAACAAGCCACGGGAAACCTGGCATGTTCGATTCAGGGACAACATCTCGCGGATTAATAAGATGTACTCGCTGCCAGTCATCTGAATAACGTCCACCTACACGCGCCAAATCTGGTCCGGTACGTTTTGAACCCCATTGGAACGGATGATCGTAAACTGATTCTCCGGCAACAGAGTAATGACCGTAACGTTCAGTTTCTGCACGGAAAGGACGAATCATTTGTGAGTGGCAGCTGTAACAGCCTTCACGAATATAAACATCACGCCCTTCTAAACGTAACGCACTATAAGGTTTAACTCCCTGAACAGGCTCAGTTGTGTCTTTAATAAAAAACAATGGAACAATCTCAACCAAACCACCTATGCTGATGACGAGAACAATTAGTAGCATCATCACCCCAATATTTTTTTCAACGACTTCATGACTCATGATTAATCTCCTCCCTTAAGCCGTTTGAGTTGCAGGTTTGGTACCACTAATGGTTTTCCAAACGTTGTAGGCCATAATGAACATGCCGACGAGGAATAACAGACCACCCAGGAAACGAACTGTGTAGTACGGGTAAGTCGCTTCAAGTGATTCAACAAAGCTATAGGTCAGAGTGCCGTCAGCATTGACTGCACGCCACATTAAACCTTGCATTACACCGGCAATCCACATTGAAGAGATATATAAAACAATACCAATAGTGGCAATCCAGAAATGTGTATCAATCAGTTTGATGGAGTACATTTGTTCACGATCAAATACTTTTGGAATTAAAAAGTACACTGCACCGATAGTCACTAATGCAACCCAACCTAATGCACCGGAATGCACATGACCGATTGTCCAGTCAGTGTAATGTGATAACGCATTAACCGTTTTAATTGCCATCATTGGGCCTTCAAAGGTCGACATGCCGTAGAAGGATAAGGATACGATAAGGAATTTAAGAATAGGATCAGTGCGTAACTTATGCCAGGCACCCGATAAGGTCATCATGCCGTTGATCATGCCGCCCCAGGAAGGTGCGAGTAATATTAGTGAAAACACCATACCCAATGATTGAGCCCAGTCTGGTAACGCGGTGTATTGTAAGTGATGGGGACCTGCCCACATGTAAGTAGAAATTAGCGCCCAGAAATGGACAACGGATAAGCGGTAAGAATAAATCGGGCGACCCACTTGTTTAGGAATAAAGTAATACATGATGCCTAAGAAGCCAGCGGTTAAGAAAAACCCGACTGCATTATGTCCATACCACCACTGCACCATGGCATCAATTGCACCTGGATAAAATGAGTAAGATTTGGATAAGCTCACCGGTAATGCCATGCTGTTAACGATGTGTAATACCGCAACGGTGAGTATGAAGGCACCAAAGAACCAGTTCGCAACATATATATGCTGGACCTGACGTTTCATAATAGTACCGAAGAAGACAACAGCATAAGATACCCAAACCACCGCAATCAGAATATCAATCGGCCATTCAAGTTCTGCGTATTCTTTGCCACTTGTCATACCTAAAGGCAGCGTAATTGCGGCAAGTAGGATAACCAGCGTCCAGCCCCAGAAGGTGAAGGCAGCAAGCTTGTCTGAAAACAAACGTGCCTGGCAAGTACGTTGTACGACATAATAGGAGGTAGCAAATAAGGCCGAGCCACCAAAGGCGAATATCACCGCATTGGTGTGTAATGGCCGTAACCGACTGTATGTTAACCAGGGTAAATCAAAGTTCAGTGCTGGCCAGACCAGTTGAGCTGCAATGAGAACCCCGACGGCCATACCAACGATACCCCAGACTACCGTCATCACGGTAAACTGACGTACAACGGTATAGTTGTAAGTATTTTGTGTTTCCATAGCCTTCCCTTATTGTTAGACGTTATAACTATTAGTACTTATTTATAGACTAATAAAGAGAAGTGTGCATTGGCACGAATAAAGAGTCGTTGATCTAGATCAAATAAGAGAATAATTCGGGAAGTGTGTAATAAAGGTTTAGCTTGCCTGAAAGGAATCAGAACAGCTTGAGGCGCAATGGTTTGCGAGTTTACGTAGCTCATCGGGTTTTAAAATTGTGATATGTTTTCGTTCAACCTTGAGTAAACCATCTTCCTGAAAATGACTGAGAAGTCTGCTGATAGTTTCAACTGCCATGCCTAATAGATTTGCGATATCACCACGGGACATACTGAGATTAAATTCATTAGCTGCATAACCGCGTTTATTTAAACGTTCTGACATGCCAAGTAAAAAACTGGCAAGACGGGTTTCTGCTGGCATTTGTGCCAGTAATAGCATGAGATTTTGGTCTTGCTGAATTTCTTTGCTCATCAGGCGAAATAGCTGGTGTTGCAGATTGGGTATATCGTGAGCAAGTGATTCCAAGCGTTCAAAGGGTATTTCACAGACATTTGAAGTTTCAAGCGCTTTTACTGAACAGGTATGCTTATTGTCAGCAATGGCATCCATACCGAGTAATTCACCAGGCAGAGCAAAACCAACAATTTGTTCAGTGCCATCCGGGTTTGTCAGGTATGTTTTGAATGAACCACTTCGAATTGCATAAACGGATTTTAAAGGCTCTCCGAGGCGGTAGAGATAATTGTTTTTATTTACTGATTGGCGAAGTTTAATTACATTATCCAGGCGATCTAAATCACCACTTTGAAGACCCATAGGAAGGCAAAGGTCGTATAAGCTACAGCTTTGACAGTGACTTTTCAGCTCTGAAAGTTTTATCACCTGATTGTCAGTCATTTATATTGCCTTGGTAGATTTAAGGGGGTTTTTATTATTAATTGAATTGTATTGCCTTGGTGCCTTTGTGGCAAAAGGTTTTTATAATATCCTTGCTGTTCATGTGGAAAAGTTATGCCATTTAAACAAACTTTTATTACTATTTTCTGGCAAGTTGTGACTGGATAGACTATGGCTAAACTAAAGCTTTAAGTCATTTTGTTCGATAATAAGTAAAGTATGAAATTAAAAGCGCTTATTGTAGAAAGTACAGGGTATTACCGCGAGCTATTAGGCAAGATATTGTCAGATATTGGTGTGGAATGTGATATCTATGGTAGTAGTAAAGAGGCTCTGGCAGCGGGTAAAAAAATAGAATATGCCTTTATATTAGTGTCTCGTTATTTAGACGATACTACCGGTGAATTGTTTCTGCATCGATATAGAGAAAAGTATCCATTGGGTGATACGTTGACCATTATGATTACTGCTGATGACGTATCTGAAATCATGATGGATGCGAATAAAGCTGGTTTTAAGCTGGTATTTAATAAAAAAGATATTGATTCAATTCAGACGTTTTTAACCAGTGTTTTAAATAATCGTACCTTAAATTTAAAAGGGCGCATCCTTTATATTGAAGATCAAAAAAGTGTTGCTGCAGTTACAGTCGCGTTGTTTGAAAATTATCAGGCAGATGTAGATCATGTGACTAATTTGGAAGAGGCAAAAGATAAGTTTTGTAATTTTAACTATGATTTAGTCATCACTGATTATTATTTAACGAATAACGAAACCGGCGATAATGTAATTAATTTTATACGCGAGTTTGAAGACGTAGATAAAGCCCGTATTCCTATTTTGGTTGTTTCAAGTGAGTCAGATCAGGCAAAGCGTACTGCTTTTTTAAGAAATGGTGCAAACGATTTTATTATTAAGCCTTTCGATGATGATGAGCTGATTGTTCGCTCTTCTAATCTTATCGAAAATAAAAAAATATTTGAACAAGCCCAGAAGCAGCGGGATGAATTAACCAAGCTAGCTATGACAGATCAGCTTACCGGTTTATATAACAGGCATAGCTTGTTTGATATAGGACCAAGATATCTGAGCGACGCAAAAAGACACAAATTCCCCGTTTCATTATTAGTCATTGATCTTGATCATTTTAAAAATGTAAATGATACACACGGTCATGGTATTGGGGATATTGTATTAAAGTCTGTGGGTAATGTATTAAATACGAATTGTCGTACAGAAGATTTAGTTGCTCGTTTCGGTGGCGAAGAATTTGTCATGCTATTGTCCCATTGCGATATGGAGTTTGCTGCAACAAAAGCTGAAGCACTAAGGGCGGCTATAGAAGAGTCTAAACCTAATGATTTAACCATCACTGCCAGTATCGGCGCAGCTGGCTTGGGTAATGAGGACGACTTTGAAAGCCTGTTTGATAAGGCTGATAAAGCGGTTTATGAAGCAAAAGCAACCGGCCGAAATAAGGTGGTAATGTACTCAGGCTGATTTTTAGTCTATCTGGAGAAAATTGAGAATCTTCTATCGGTTTTAAGCGTTACTCAGCGTATTCTTTTTCCTCAAACGAATTTACCCCGTCCCTTTTAGATGCATCACGCTATCCTATACCTTATAATAAGACCAAATTTTAATGCTATTGGGAGCATTTCATGGCAGATCGTACCGCGACGGTTAATCGCGAAACATTAGAGACTCAAATTGAGGCGAAAATAAACCTTGATGGGTCGGGCAAGGGTGAATTTAACACCGGTGTCCCGTTTTTGGAGCATATGCTGGATCAGGTCGCTCGTCACGGTATGGTCGATCTCACTATTAATGCCAAGGGTGACACCCATATTGATGATCATCACACAGTGGAAGACATTGGGATTACGCTTGGTCAGGCATTTGCCAAAGCACTGGCGGACAAAAAAGGTATTCGTCGTTATGGACATGCCTATGTGCCACTGGATGAGGCATTGTCACGCGTGGTGATAGATTTCTCTGGTCGCCCTGGTCTGGAATACGGTACGGAATATCCGCGTTCGATGATTGGTGGGTTTGATGTAGATCTGCTGGGTGAGTTCTTCCAGGGTTTTGTTAATCATGCCCAAGTGACGCTGCACATTGACAATATCCGTGGTAAAAATGCACATCACATTGCTGAAACCATTTTTAAGGCCTTTGGTCGTGCATTACGTATGGCGATTGAGCATG
>Ga0316204_10012496_pt1 | contig 10334 bp, 20 predicted proteins | sample 6monrhotite_MG_2_FD_205661 | JGI IMG/M metagenome (GOLD analysis project Ga0316204, IMG submission 205661) | Microbial mat bacterial communities from mineral coupon in-situ incubated in ocean water Damariscotta River, Maine, United States -... | ecosystem: Environmental > Aquatic > Marine >... | reverse complement strand
TCACGCAACCACTCGGGCAGCGCGTCCTCGGCCTCACCGTCCGGCAACCCGGACTCGTTGGCGATGGTGGTGATGATGCCCATCAAGTACTCGTTCGCCTCGACGGTCCCGGCGTGCTCTTCGGCCAATGCGTTGAACTCCAACCTCGCCCGCTCACCAGCCCTGACGATGGCATCAGTTCGCATCGCCTTCGTCTCCGCGTGCGCCTCCCTCTCCAGTTTGAGTTCACCGAGCGCCTGTGCGTGGTCCCCGCGCTTCCGCTCGTACTTCCGTTGCCATCGGGCCGATGAGTCCTCCGTGCCCGCGAGCACGTCCGTGGTCTCCGCGTGCTGCCGCTTCTCCACGTCGAGCATGGCCCGCACGTCGGCCAACTCCGCCAGCGCCTCATCCCTCTCTCGAATCACCACGTTGCGCTCCCACGTCAGGGTGCGGCGGGTGGAGGCGTGGGCCTTCCGCATCTCAGCGAGGTCGGCGGCGAGGGATTCGGCTGCCTTGCGTGCTTCGTCGCGCTGGCCCATCACCTCACGAGTCTCCACGCGGCACATCTCTACGCTGTGCCTCAACTCCCGCACCTCGTCCACCAACTCGGGGCGGCGCGCGGTGATGGAGTCGCGCTGCTTCCGCGCCACACCCTCGCGGGAGAGGCCGGTGGGGGCGGGCTTCGCGCCGTAGCCGGGACAGCCGGTGGCGCAACGGGGAGGCATGCCGAACTCGTCAAGGGCCACGGACCCGACGGCGCGAAACCAATCAGCGAAGGCCGTAACCGCGCAGATATTCCCCGCGCCGGTAGGCTCGTTATACACACACGTGTAGCAGTTCGACGGCACAGCCTCGGCGGGCTTCGTGACCCAGCGCCAGCGCGTGATGATCCCGTGGTCGGTGCAGGGGTCCGCGTAGTAGTGAATCCCTGCGCTGGCTCCAATCCATGCGCCGTCATCCCAGACCATGACCACGCGAGCCGACCCATCCCACTCACACTCAATCTGAGCGTTGCGGCCACCATCCGGCAGCGCGGAGGTGCGCCAGTCGTCTGCGGGCTTGAGCGCACTCAACACGTTGCTGATGTCGTCCGCGCTGGGGCGACTCCCCTCCGCGGGGTGCGGCTGCGTCGAGTCCCACACGTCCAGGCTCGTCGGCAGGCCCGCTCGAGTCGGCTCCACTGTGCCCTCAGGCTCAGGATGGGCGTACCCCGCAGGCGGCTGCTGGTGGTGGCACTTCCCGCAGGCGGAGACGTACCCGCCGAAGCGGTCCCCGTCTGGGTTGCTCGGGTGGACCACGCAGCCACAGCGCCACACTCCCGGCGTGTCAGTCCATCGCCCATACAGGACCGGCTCCGTCACGCTGTAGTTCGCGGCGACCCAATCGGGGTCGGTGATGTTGGGCGTGCTCATGGGGTGGGTCCTTTCGCGCGTTCGTCCATCGGCTTCTGCTTGGGGGTGTCCATCTTGACGACGATGGCGCCCGCCTTCGTCCGGTAGGAAAGCCACACGGGACCCGCGCGGAAGTCGTACTGGTCCGTCCAGATGACGCATTGCCGAATTCCGGGGCCTCGGTCTTCACACTCCGCGACGTATCGGCGGGCGATGTTCGTCGCGCTGGTGATGTCGTCGGGTTCGCACTCAATGATGAACCTCACGACGCACCGCCCTTCGGCCCGGGGGTTGGGGTTCGCCAGTGGGTGACGCCGCGCGGGTCATTCGCCTTCGTGCAACTGCGCCACTCGCCGTCGGTGAGGCCCGCGAAGTGCCGGTTGTTGAACTTCGTCCACACCTCAAACTCGCCCCACGCCTCCTCCTGCTCCTTCCGCTCCGGCATCCGGTCGGCCACGCTGACCCAGCCGTGGGGGTCTTCGGCATCCGCGATGGCGTCCTCCGCACACAGCACGGAGACTCCTGCGAGGACTCGCTCGGCATCAGACGCCACACGCTTCAGTGCCGCCTTTGAATTGCTGGATTCCCATTTCCTTGTGCATGCTTCCTGACCCTCCAGAAACGCGCTCTCCACTAGCGCGTGAAGCCTACTGCTGTAAGGGTCATCAGGTGGCGCGCACAACACCTCGACTAGTCCGATAGCGCGCTTGAGGTCGTGAAGTTCACGCATCAACCAATCCCGGTTCGCCTCGCGCTCCTCGGGAGGCAGCTCCGGGTTGTAAGAGTCGAGACCCCATCGGATTGTCTTGCCTGCCGCCGTGAGGACTTCGCCGCACTCTTCGACCAGATAGCCGAGCACCTGTAGGTCTGTCTTCGGCATGTATCTCGGGTTCATTTCCTTCGCCATCACTCACCCCCTCGCGGCGTCAGTGCCGCCTTGCTGTGGCTGGAATCCCAGTCAGTGGCGCCGCCGACCCAATCGGGGTCGAAGATGTTGGGCGTGCTCATGGGGTGGGTCCTTTCGGGGCGCACGTGTACGCCTTGGCGTCGACGCGGAAACTGCCGATGGCGTCACAGTCATCTGCGATTCCCTCACGGGCGACCTGCCGAGAGACCGCGAGGGCAACCACGAGAACCACCAAGGCAATGAGGGCGATGACGCTGTCCAAGCCCGCCTCGCTCACGACGCACCGCCCTTCGGCCCGGGGGTGTAGGCCGCTATCAGTTCGTCCTCAAGTCCGGCGACCAACGCCCCCAACCGCTCGATCTCCTCATCCCTCGCCTCGATGGCGGCGAGCGCGTCGGGGAGGTCCTCGCGGGCGGCGAGCACGAACAACTCATTCCCCTCGTCACACAAACCCTCTGGATCGTCGTCGTCGCTGGTGAGGAACCCGTACCGGGCGTTCTTGTGGTCAACCGTCAGCACCCTCGTGCCGTCGGATGCCCAAACCCCGTACTTCACCCCTCCGGCTCTGAGGTCTCCTCGCCACGGCCCCGGCGCTGCCGCATCACACCGCGCTTTCGCCGCCGCGTGCCTCTCGCTGGTCCAGCTTCCGCTGATGGTGGGGCCGCTAAGGCGCCGCACTTCCGCAAGCAGCACGCGCCGGTCAAGGTGCGTCTGCCAGTGGTCAACGCCTTCCGGGTAGTCACGGTCCGCCACGAGATGGCGCTCCCTGATGGTGTCGATGCTGCTCATTCCGTCCCCTCTTCCCACTGCTTCTTCAGCGCCATCACGCTGGCGAGGTCGATGACCCACGGTCGCCCGCGGCCTCGGCCCTTCCACGCCTTCAAGGTCTTGTCCTTGCACCGGCTCATCACGGTGCGCTCGCACACCTTGAGCAGCAGAGCCGCCGCGGGGATGGTCGTCGTTGCGGTGGAGGTCATGCTGACACCGCATGGCACCACGGGCAGGGCCCGTCGATGTCGTCGTCGCGGTGTGGGTGACCCTTAGGGTGCTCACCCCAGAGAACGTCATCATTGCCCGCCTTGGTCTCGATGGCGCCGTCTTGAGCGAGCCTCCAAACGTCATGCGGTGTGAAGTGAACGCCGCGGCCCAGCCTGTAGGCCATCATGATTCGCTGCCATGGCGTGCGTGCTCTGCGTGCTCCGCTCATTCTCGCTCTCCTCCGCGGCGCTTCGTGCCCGCTGTTCTGGAGTCTACAGGAGTTTGCGGGAGTTGTCGGGGAATGTTTGCATTCCCCGGGCACACATCCACCTCGAACGGCTCCCGCTTCGCCATCTCCGCAGCCTTCTTCTCGATGAACGCCACCCAGGCCGCGTCGGGCTCGGGTCTCGGCGCGCCAATCATCTCGTCGTTCATGACTCCTCCGTGTTCAGGTTGGGGTGTAGGCGCCACGTCGCGAGCCCAGCCCGCAACGGTCCCATCTCGACCACTCCGCGCCACACGAGACGGTTGAGCGCGAGCCACGCCGTCATGGTCGTCGCCTGCATCTCCTCGCCAATCTTGACCGCTGAGACATCCCCGCCGACGCGCAACAGGCACTCCAGCGCGAGGTGGTCTTCGTCTCGCCATTTCTGCATCCACGTCAGCTCCACGGGTCACCACCAAACAGCGGCATGAACCGCTGGTACTTGCCTTCCCACTTCGCCCGGATGTTCCGGCCCGCACCGAAGCGCGCCTTGACGCCGGAGAACTCCGCGGTGTTCTTCACCTCTGAATCCGGGTTGAAGAGGTCGTCGCGGTAGACGCCGATGATGCTGGCGGCGATGCCCTCCAACTCCCCGCCGTGCCGGATGTCGCCCATCGCGGGCCGCTTGTCGGGGCGGCGGGTGTTCTCCTTGTTCATGTGCGCCGCGACGATGACCGCCACTCCGCAGTCTTTCGCCAGCGCCTTGAGGTTGCGGGCGATGTGGCCGCGCACGTCGTTCTCGCCGGTCACGCCGGGGGAGGGGCGAATGATGTGGAAGTGGTCGATCACAATCCACTGCCACTCCTCCCGGGCAACCCCGGCCTTCGTGCGGCTCCAGATTTGCTCGATGGTCAGCATCGCCTCATCGGTCCGAATTGCCGCCTCGCCCAACTTCTCCTCGGCCTTGATGAGCTCGGACCATTCCCCCGCGCTCAGGGTGCTCGGCGTGTTCCTCGGTCGCCTCTGCTCCCGCTGCAACTTCCCGTAGTCCACAGACGCCCATCGGGACAGGCGGCGCGTCGTCTCCTGCTCGCGGGTCATCTCCAGCGTGAACTCGCACCCTGCCTTGCCCATCGTCACCGACAGGTGCTCGCCCCACTGAGCGCAGAAGACGGACTTGCCAGTCCGAGGCGGCGCGATGACCACGGTGACCTCACCGACGATGGCCCCACCGAACTCCTCGTTCACGTCCTGGAGGTGACACGGGAGGATGTCGTCAGACCCGCCGTAGCGCACGGAGTGCATGACCCTCTCGACGGTCTCGGACTCCCACGAGCAGGTCGAGGCCACCGGAGCCCCCTCCGTGACTCGCGCCTGATGCTCTGCCGCCACCGTGTCAGGGTCTTCGCCCTGTAGCAGCCGCATGCTCGCCTCGTTACAGGCCGTCAGCAGGAGTCGAGCGCGGGCGTGCTTCTTCACCGTCTCCGCATAGTGCGGCGCATCCACGACACCGGGACAGGACGCGGGCAAGCCTGCGAGGTACGAATACCCGCCGATGGCGTCGAACTTCCCTCGGCTCTCAAGCGAGCCTGAGACGGTCACGAGGTCGATAGTCGAACCCGCCCGCAGCAGGTCTGAGAAGACCTCCCACATCAGCCGGTGCGCCTCCCGGTAGAACGAGTCCACCTCTACCCCGTCACCGGCCAGCGAATGGAACGTGTCAGGGGAGAGGAGCACTGCCCCGAGTAGGGCGCGCTCGGCGCCGATGTCGTGGGGGATGGCGCGGTCGATGTTGGCGCTGGGGGCGTTCACGTCCTCTCCTTCCGCACGTTTGCCACTGCCCGCTCAAACGCCCATGGCGGGACGTTCGACGCCTCCTTGTGCTGGCGAGCCCAGGCCGCGCAGACCTGCTCTGGTGCCATCTGGCGCTCTCTGGCCCTGGTGGACAGTTCGCCCTCAAACCACGACCACGACTGATACGAGAGCCGCGCGGACCCATCCGCCTCGGTCGGAGCAACGGCTTTTGATGGTGTGCCCTTGACTGCGCCTTCATCCCGCCATGCTCGCATCGAGATGAGCCGTTCCTCCATCCGGGTCGGCTTGTAGATCGTGCCGTAGCCGTCGTGCCCGCCTTCCCTCAGCAGGACGGCGTCACGGCTCGGAGAGGTCAGCACCCAGCGGGATAGGTCTATGAGGTCTTGCGCTGTACACTCTGGCCCCTTGACCTTGCTCCGGCCCTTCCCCTTGCGGGCCAGCCTCGCCTCAACCTTGACCCGGAAGTCTCCGTCATCGTCTGGCCTCGCGCTGGCTGACCGGCCCTCCATGTACCCGGCGAGAACCTCAAGCACAGGGTCAGGCTTCGGAGCGGCCTCGATGTCGAGAGAGAACTGACCGCCCCCCTTGGGGGGCTTAGGGGGTACTTGGTTCTCTTCTTGGTTCTCTCTTGGCTCTAAGGGCTCCGATGACGCCGCTACTGGTTGCGCTTCCTGGGTAGTCAGTGTCTCGAAACCGGAACGCGTGCGTCTTGAAACCGGAACGCTAGTGTCCCGAAACGGGGACACTTCCCCGCCGCTCGGGGTCCAGTGAACGCGCCCCGGATTGCGATGAAACCCGCACGTCCACCGCTCGTAATCCTTGACCACGAGGAAGTCACGCCGGCCCCGGTCGTCGGCGTCCCCGGTCTCCTTGATGATCCCAGCGTCTACCAGCGTCGTGATGGCCTGCGATGCCGTCGAACGCGAGCCGCCGATGGACTGAGCGAGGCCAGAACCGCCGAGGCGGAACGGGGCAGGGGCGCCGCCGTTGCTCCACCCGTACTGGCGCCACAGGCATTCCATCAGGGCGCGCACCTCGACGGGGCTGAGTTTCGCCAGCACCGCGGCGCGGAAGAGTTTGTTCGCGATGCGGATGTGACCGCGCTCGACTTGTACGTCAGCCATCAGACGGCGCCTTGGTCGCGCCTTCGTCGTCCACCTGGGCGACGGTCGCGGAGAGAATCCGCAAGACCAGCCACAGGTGCTCCAGCGTGCCGTATGCGGGCTCCTCGAACTCCTCGCCGCTGGCGAGCGTGACGCCACCCGATCTGTCGCGGATGCCCGCCACGCCGTCAACCTGAACCATGATGTATCGGTGTTCGCTCATCCTCATCTCCACGCGCACCTATGCATTCCGCATGGCGGCTAGTTCTTGCACGGAGAGGGGGTCTCGCCGCGGCTCTGATCTTCTCGGGGTGGCTCCACCCTCCCGCCACCATTTGCGCAAGGTGACGGGAGGGCTCATCAGAGCACCGCGAGGGTGGCTGGCTCTCGCCAGCGGGGTCAGTCTAGCACGATCCAGAGCCTGCGGTTCACCTTGCTGTAGCGGTCTTTGGGCTCGGTGCGGCTAGCCACGTAGCACCTCGACTCCTGCCGCCTCAGCGAGCGAGACCATCCCCTCGGTGCCTGTGCCGCCTGGGAAGGCGACCACAAGCGTGCGGGGGTCCTTGCCGTTCCTCGCCATCATCTGGAGTAGGGCGAGCATGTGACCATTCCTCTTCGGGCCTGCCGCGTTGCCGTAGAAGTCCCACAGGGCGGGCACAGGGAGCAGCATGTGCGCGTGCTTCCGCGCCCACTCGTCGGCCCAACGGTCGGCCCCTCGGAGGTTGCCGCTCCTGTCTTGACAGGCGCCGTGAATCACGACCTCCGGCATCATCGAATCGAGCACCGCCCACACGCTGGCACGGTCCGCGTAGTCACGGCCTCCGCACACGATTACGATGGTCTTCTTCTGCTCTGGCATCTCATCTCCAGCGCGCACAACGGCGCAACCCCGTCGGGGTTTCGGTTTCGGCGCTGGAGGGGGTCCCCGGCGCTCCTCGTTTGCCCGTCCCGGTCTCTTCGGGCCGCCCTCTCCCCCTTGTCGCCAAGATTCGGAGGAGAGGGACTTACAAGCCGAGGAGCTTGGCCCCGGGGTGGGGCGGTGTGCTGACCTTGCGGTCCCGCGGGTGCATCCTAGAACAGAACCGCCGTAGGCTCAACCTGCCTATCGGGCGGCGCGAAAGAGAACTCCGCGACGGCTGCCGCGATGGCGCAGCACTCCACGCACGAGACCTCTGTGAGCAGGCCGGTCGGGGACTTCGACCCGCGACCCATCACCGCCTCGTTACCGACTCCGCACAGCGTCCGGTCAGACCTGAACGGCCCGATTGGCAACAAGGCGTGTGTCCTGTTCGGCTCCATCTGAAATCGCACGACGTCGCTCATCGCTCCTCCTTCGCCCCGAGGGGCTGGTCTAGTACTCGCTGTAGGCGCTCAACGGCTCGCTCCACCGCAGGCCGAAGACTCTCCGGGTGGATGTCTCCGGTGGTCAACTGAGCGAGCCAGTCTGAGACGAACAGGTCGGCCTTCTCGTCGTCGCTCGGTTCTGGCTCCGGCGTGACGACGATGGTTCCCGCCCAATGGTGTGTTGCACTCATCTCGCCCTCCTAGTCTCAGCCTCGCCCACCTTCCACGCTTCTCGAGCGAGGGCGGGCACGTCATCGGGTAGCGGCTCGTTACGAGCTCCCATGGCCCACGAGTAATTCGCCACCACATCGCACTCATGCGAGCACGCAGCGTGCGGGCCGTATAGCGCGGAGCGGAGGATGCAAGGAAGGTGCGTCGTGGGGGCGGTGGACTTCACGAGACCCCCAGCAATCGCCGCACGAATGTGTCGGCGTCTTCGTCGCTCACCGCGCAGCCGTCCAACCCGCGGTATCCAGAATCATCAAGCCCGCGGAGGGCAACGTAGGCGCGCTGGAATGAGCCGCTTGAACGGTCCGACCGGCCCTCGATAGCCTCGCCCTGCTGGAAGCCCCACTGGTACCCGTCAGGACGCCCAGCGTGGACCCACTCGAAAGCGTGCGCCGCCTCGTGACACAAGACGCGCGGGTCGTCGGTTGAGACGAGCAGTTTGCCGCCGTCGTGGAACGAGCCATTGAAGGTGCGGGCGTTCCGCAACTGCGCGTACCGCTCCACCGTCCCAGGCGTGGCGGTTAGGACGCGGATGCCGATGGTCGCCAGGTCTGTGGTGATGGTGTCGAGGGTGGGGGTCATTGGGCAGACCTCGCGACGAACACCCACTCGGGGCGCACGTCCTTCCATGTCTTCCGGTCGCGAATACGCCGGACCGAGACCGCATGAACCCCGAACCGCCTGCTGATGTTGGTGGGCGTCTCGCCTGCGCTTAGGGCGTCTTGGATTTCGATGATGTCGCTCATGGTCAGCTTCGCGCAAAGAAGTCTCGCAGTGAGCGAAGGCGTGCGTCCCTTATTCCCGCCTCTGCCCTTCGCCTCTCTGTCTCTGGCGTTGTCTCCAGCAGTGCCGACCCACAGGTGCGCAGGATTGACGCATGGCGGGTTGTCGCAACGGTGGAGCACATACAGTCCGTCAGGAATCGGCCCCACCGAAATCGTGTAGGAGTGCCGATGTGTGGATACGGTGCGCTCACCGTCGTAGAAGGACCCATACCCGGCGCGCCCACACCCGCGAGTCCAGACCCAGCAGCAAGTGCCCATGCCCTGCTGGGTCGGGCCAGACCGGTTCACATACTTCCAGAAGTTGTCGGCCACACGCTCGGGCCGGTACACCCCACCAACAACCCGCCTCCACCTCTTGGCGGTGCCAATTGAGACCCCGAACTCCAATGCGATATCTGCCAGCTTTTTGTTAAGCCGACTGACGTGTGGCGGAGGGCGAGCCGTTGATGGTGCCCGCGGAACGCCGAGTTCTACTCGCCACTGCCGGACGCCCTCGCGGGACAGGCCATACTTGGTCGCTATCGATTGGTCGCCCTCCACGCCAAGAAGGCGGAGCGCGCCGGGGTGCCTGGCTTCTAGCCGCTCCCGAAACGACTTGCTCACGGCTTCGGGGCCCCGAGGAAGTCCACGGCTGCCGCGAGTTCGCTGATGGTTGTCCAGTTCGCCGCAGCGACTGCGCCTCCGCTCATCGACTCCACCTTCGCGGCCATGCCCCTCTTGGGGCGGGCCTTCCCAGCGAGCCACATGGACACGAGAGCGGGGGATACGGATAGGTGCGCGGCTACGACCTTTCCTGAATGCTCGCGCTCGGTCATCCAGACTCTGAGCGCGCGGGCTGCGGGCGACAATGTGTTATCCATGGGGCTTATCATGGATTAAGAAAAACTGTGCGTCAACCCCTTGCGATTCAATCCCGCTTAATCTAAGGTCCCTGTGTCGCTGAGTTGCGGCGGAGGAGAGACGATGCCGACCGAAGACCCCACCATGGCGCACACCCTGCGGGCATGGCTTGAGCACGGTTACCTGAGCGACGAGGAGCGCGAGAACGGTCACGACCTCCTCGCCGTAGTCGAGGGCCGCGCACGCGGCGACCAAAAGGCCCGAGTGCGGGCGCTGATTGAGGAGTCGAAGCGATGATCTACCCCGACCGAATCGACGTGGGCCACGACCTTCAGGCGTGGGTCGCCCGCTGGGCAGGACGCAAGGGCCGGACTGTGATCGTCTTCCGCGCGGGTACCGACGAGGAGATCACGCGATTCCAGTCCCACGGCGAGCGCGCCATCGGAATCGAGAACGCCAAGGAATGCGCTCGAGTTTGGGCGGAGAACGCGCCTCCGACGCAGGGAGCGCACGGACGGCAGGCGAGCGAGCCGGGGCTGACGATGATGGACGGAGACGCGCGATGACTAGCCGACCAATCCTGTTCAACGGCGCCATGGTGCGCGCAATCCTCGACGGGCGGAAGGTCCAGGCGCGGCGGCCGGTGAAGAATCAGGCTGCACTGGCTGGCGAGACTGGGCCCGTGGACTTCAACCACGCTTGCTACCTGCGCAACTCGGCGGGCCTTGAGCGCGCGCCGTTCGGAATCCCGTCGGCCCG
>Ga0316204_10012495_pt1 | contig 10336 bp, 7 predicted proteins | sample 6monrhotite_MG_2_FD_205661 | JGI IMG/M metagenome (GOLD analysis project Ga0316204, IMG submission 205661) | Microbial mat bacterial communities from mineral coupon in-situ incubated in ocean water Damariscotta River, Maine, United States -... | ecosystem: Environmental > Aquatic > Marine >... | reverse complement strand
CTTTAGGTTGTGTAAGCATGCTTTGTTTTTTGGCTGGTAACGCAAAACATCTTTGTAAGTATTAATGGCATGTGAAAAATTACCTGTCCTAAAATAATTATTTCCAAGGTTATATAAAGCATTAGCTCGTTGTGTATCATTTTTTGCATTTAATATGGCAAAAGTAAATTGTTGAATAGCCTCCTGATAATGCCCCATTTTATATAAACTGTTCGCTTGGCCAAGATAGCTATGGTAAGTACGGTTGTCTGTTATGATTTTGTAATATTTTTCTGCATGGCTGTAGTCGCCCTCCATATAGGCGCGATATGCGAGTTGCTCATTCATTTTCCCCATCTCAAGTGCGCTTACATCTTTTTCTGTTATTAAGAATAAAATGATGCATGTAAGGGGGAATATAGCGATATTTTTAGCTACGTGTATACGATAGGAACTTAATGAAAATAAAAATAGTAATATTGATAGAATAAGAAACCAGGTGAAATGCTCGTCCCATAATACCTGTTGTTTGCCATCAATGTTTGTTGCTATGTTATGACGTACAATTCCTTGTTTATATAGTATATCCCAATCACTATTGTCATCGTAGAGAGGGCTAAATGTTCCTTTTAATTGTACTGCAAGGTAATTCAATCTCTCTCTGTTCATTTTTGAAACTACATATTGTTGCTTGTTCTTTAACCAGCTTCCATCATCCAGAGGAATAGCTTCACCTTCGGGAGTTCCTATACCGAGAATATATAAAGGTATATTTTCTTTTTTCAATTGTTTTATCTGTGCCCGTGTGATCTCACTAAAATCACCATCGCTAAGCAAGATGATGGCAGATTTACCTTTTATATTCTTAAGTTCATTTTGTGCAAATAATATTGCATCAACAGGATTGCTACCCATGGTGGGAAAACGTAATTTATCGAGTGATTCAATATATGTTTGTAACACTGCATGATCTGAAGTTAAAGGAGTTAACAAATGAGGGCGTGCTGAAAACACGGTAATACCGATGCGATGATCTTTTGCTTTTTCTAAAAACTCATAGATTTCAGTTTTTGCCCTGAGCAACCTGTTTGGCTTGATATCCATTGCTTTCATTGAACGTGAAAGATCAACAACCATCATAATGTTCGCGCCATAGAATTGTTCTTTATCTGCCTGGCTTAAAGGTGTTCTAGGGCCAGCTAAGGCAATCGAAAATAACAGCCAGGCAAGCAGGTAAGCTGAGTTTTTACTGAATATTTGTTTTGATAAGGTATAACGAGCAGGAAACACGACCCAGGGTTGTAAGTTTTTTTCAACATAAAGTGAAATATTATTTTTTTGAATAAATTTCTTTAATAAAAAAATTATAATGGGTTGCAAAGACAGTAATAACCAGAGAGGCTCTCTCCAGTATATTTCCTGTAAGTAAAAGATGGCACTCATTCTTGAGACTGCCGATTAGGTTTTCTGTGTTGTACGGATATACTTTTTAGTACGATTAATAATTGAGAAAAAGTGAATAAAATAAAGGCGGTTATTAGAGGCCAAAAATAGAGTGGCTGTTGAAAATATTGCACTTCCACTTTACGTTTGTTTGTTTCATGTAAATTAATTTCCTGAATGGCATTTTTTAATGCGTTTGGATTACCAGCCTGATAACTTTTTGCACCTGTTGTAGATGATAATTGTTGAATTAAATTTAGATCAACAGGTGAGTAAAGCAAACCACCTAAACGACTTTCTTCTGCGGCAAGACTGGTTGCACCAATGGCAATGGTATAAAGAGGGAGATTTGCGTTTTTTGCAAGTTCCGCAGCAATGCCAGGTTCGATATCTCCTGTGGGTTGATCGGCATCGGTTAATAAAACAAGAATCCGCTTTCGTTGCCTGGTGTTTTTTGTCTTATCATTAATTTGAGTTGCCTGTTTAACGGCAAGCGCAATAGCATCACCAATCGCATTAAATCGACCTGCCATGGTCGCTTGTACTCGAGATAACATTCTACGTAATAATAACTGGTCTGATGTGAGTGGTACGAGAGTATAAGCATTATCTCCAAATACAATTATACTCATTCTCTCACCTTTGAGTTTTACAATAAAATTATCTAATACACCTTTTAATAAACTCATGCGATCAATACGTTCACCGTCCAGTATGTAATCACGAAGTATCATAGAAACAGAGGTGTCAACAATAAAAACAATATCACGTTCTTGTGGTGGTTCGGGTACCTTTTCGCCGATTCGAACAGGTTGCGTTAACGCTAGTATAAGTAATGAGAAGATAAAATAATGTAGTAGTCGAACGGGTGATTTAAGTTCTATCGCATCTTCTTTTAGATTGAGAAAGCTGAATAGCGGGTGCATAAGTTGTTGCTTTGACGAAACGTCGGTCAAGCTGGCAGGAACTGATTGACTTGAGTATTTGTTTTTAATTAATTTAAAAACGACATTTGTCATAACGAATAAAGGAATTAGCCATAGCCATTCAGGCTGGCTTAATTCATAGTTTGTCCCATTGTTTGCAAGACTAAAATAATTCATGGCCACACTTTTAACCAAAATAAACTATCTGAAATAATCTTGTTTATATCAATATTTGATGCTGTATTATTTTTATAACGTAATATGGAAATGTCTTTTATGAATTTCTGCCATTCCTGTTTTTTAGAAGTAAGTTCATATGGAAGAAGAGTATCTTTATTGAGCTTTTTTAACGTTAAGCCTTGTTTAGTAATAAGACATAGTTGATAAATAGCATCATGATTGTTTATTTTATTTTCTGAATATTTGTTACGTAGATTAATTATTTTTCGTTTCGCAATGGATTTTTTTGAATATAAGGCTTTCCACGTAAAATATAATATCAGGCTAACGAGTGATATCAACAACAAACTTAACAAGGCTGTTTCCAGCAAACTAAGTGCTGGTTCGATGGGAGGTTGAATATCGTATATTCCATCTATTATTTGTAATGTGATCGGTTCCTGCTTCATCATTAAAAAGCTATTTTTTGTTCAATTTTATCAACTGTGGTAAGAATTATTTGATAGGGGATAGCTATATTCTCAAACAAAGATTTTTTAAGCGTAAAATAATCGTCTGCTGCAGACTGGTAGTTTTCCTGTTGGTATAAAGAGCTGGAGTCCAATTGACGCTGTTTACTTGATGTTGAAGATTTTAGGGTAACAACACCTGCTTTGGGCAGCTTAACCTCTGCTGGATCAGTTATTTGTATAGCGTGTATCTGATGTGAGGCTGAAAGTTGTAATAAAGTTGACTGGCTACTTTCATCTAAATCCTGAAAATCACTAATGAGATAAATTATTGAACCAGCGGTTAATATCTCATTAAGCATACGTAAGACATCAATTATATTGGGTTCATTTAATGGTTTTTCAAATGTAGGTAGAGCGGGGCGAGCAGCCTGGTGTATAAAATTAAAAGCCGCTTGTTTGCTTTTATTTTCCTTAAACCATTCAATATCGTTATCTAAAATGACGCCGCCAAGGGAATAATTATTCTCTTGTGCAGAGAAAGCAGCTATTGCTACAGCTCTTACCGCTTGAGTTATTTTGAGACGCTGTTGTGTACCAAACCGCATTGAGTGTCGACGATCCACAAGTATAAAAACGCCTGGCTGACGTTCTTCACGAAAGATTTTCATATAATGCTGGCCTGTTCTCGCGCTGAGCTGCCAATTCATATAACGGGGATCATCTCCGGGTTGATAACGTCGACTTTCTTCATAGTCCATGCCGTGGCCACGGTAAATTGAGCGAACATCACCAATTTGGCGAAAGGCAATATCATTTTCATATTGAAAAGTTTTTTTATTGCCTTGAACTCGCAATAAAAGATCAAGTATTTCTTCGTTGTTAATTAGAGGTTGTTGAGCTTTCTTATCAATCTTAAAGAATGAGTGTTGCCTGATTTTTTTAAGTTGTTGAATTATTCTTAACACAATTAAGCGCTTTAATCTTATGGAATGGGTATTTCAGATAATAGATGAGCAATAATATCATCTGCTGATATTTTTGCGGCAAGTGCTGAGTAATCTAAAACAAGTCGGTGGCGTAATATGTCAGCTGCAACTTCTAAAATGTCATCTGGAGTCACATGGTCACGACCATCTAAATAAGCCAATGCACTGGATGCGCGTAGCAGGGCAATTGAGGCACGGGGAGATGCACCAGCAATTAAAATATCTGACCAGTCTTTATGCCAGTCTCCCAGACTTCTTGTTGCTGTAACTATTGAAACAATATATTTTTCTAACATTTCATCGACATGAATATTAGCTACTTCACGACGTGCGGCCAATACTGTTTCAGGTGTTAGAGGTGATTTCAGAGTCGCTTTATCTTCTCCGTAATGAAGCTTACGATCTAATTTAAGAATTTCTAACTCTTCTTCAGGAGTTGGGTAATCAAGTTTAATATGTAGTAAAAAACGATCCAGCTGGGCTTCTGGTAAAGGATATGTGCCCGATTGTTCCAATGGATTTTGTGTTGCCATGACAACAAACAAATCGGGTAACTTACGTGTAACACCACCGACAGTAACTTGATGTTCAGCCATTGCTTCTAATAAAGCAGATTGAACTTTAGGTGGAGCACGATTAATTTCATCGGCTAATACTATTTCATGGAAGATGGGGCCTTCAACAAATTTAAACTGGTGTGCTTCGGGATCAAAAACATCAATACCGGTTAAATCTCCCGGCATAAGGTCGGGAGTAAATTGTATACGTTGAAAACCTGCATGCACTCCGCTGGCGAGCGTATTAACGGCAGTTGTTTTAGCTAAACCAGGCGCGCCTTCAAGTAAAACATGACCACCGGTTAATAAACTGATCATCAAACGATCAAGTAATTTCTTTTGCCCGATAATGAGTTGTTCTAGATGGGTTCGTAATTTTAAAAATTCACTTTGTGTTTGCATTTGTTTTTCCGTCATATCGTACTTGCAAAGCGTAATACGGCACCTAACTTTATTTTAGTAGGTTACTTAGTATTTTTTCATAAACATCCGATAAGGTATCTAGGTCTGCAACGGCAACACATTCATTCACTTGATGGATGGTTGCATTTAATGGTCCTAACTCGACAACTTGCGCACCTGTAGGAGCAATAAAACGACCATCAGAAGTGCCGCCGGCGGTTGAAAGTTCAGAATCAATTCCACAAGTATCTTTAATGGCTTGTTGAGTAGCATTCACCAGGGCACCACGTTCAGTTAAAAAGGCTTGCCCTGATAATGCCCAATCAATTTCATATTCAACATTATACTCGTTTAACAATGCTTCAACGCGTTCACGAATTTGCGCATCAGTAATGGCAGTTGAAAAACGAAAGTTGAATATAACTTCACATTCACCTGGGATAACATTCGTTACTCCAGTGCCAGAATGAATATTACTAACTTGAAATGTAGTGGCCGGGAAAAACTCATTACCTTTATCCCATTCTGTTTCAGCAAGAATCTTTAAAACAGGTGCAAATTCATGAATAGGATTTTTAGCTAAATGGGGATAAGCGACGTGTCCTTGTTTACCTTTAATTTTTAAAGTACAACCCAATGAACCACGGCGACCATTTTTTATAACATCACACACTTTCTCGGTACTTGAAGGTTCACCTACTAAACACCAGTCAATTTTTTCATTACGTGCTTCCAGTGTTTCAATAACTTTCACTGTGCCATCATGAGCAGGACCTTCTTCGTCACTGGTGATTAAAAAAGCAATGCTACCTATGTGTTCTGGATTCTTTTCAATGAAGCGTTCACATGCTGTTAACATGCAAGCAATAGAACCTTTCATATCGGCGGTGCCGCGGCCATAAAGAATACCGTTATCAATTGTTGGTTCAAAAGGAGGGTATTTCCAATTTTCTTCCGGGCCAGTTGGCACGACATCCGTATGTCCCGCAAAAGTGAATAATGGTCCATCGGCACCACGACGAGCCCATAAATTATCTGTCTCTCCAAAGCGTAAATGTTCAATGTTAAAACCTATTTTGCTCAAACGCTCTGCAATTAGCATTTGGCAACCACTGTCCTCTGGCGTTAATGAAGGACGTGAGATTAAATCTTTGGTAAGTTCTAGCGTGACAGACATGTGTATCCCAGTAAAATGTTTAAAAACAGTATCTTACCTTATTGTTAGGTTATTTGGGGATTTATTAAAACAAAGGTTAGCTCGTTTAGGTTATACATCTGGCTATGTTAGTACTGCCTTTTCATAATGATTATATTGGGTTTGAAATCATTAAACAAAGAGTGCTAAATTCTTTCAATTGTAAGTAGTCTTTCTACTGAAGTCATTTTCAAATGATGAATAATTAACCAAATTTATGAGTGTTTAAATGTTAAAAAATAATGTATCGGTTGTTTTTGTTTGTATGGGTAATATCTGTCGTTCGCCTACAGCTGAAGGCGTATTTCGGCATTTAGTACGTCAAGAAGGCCTTGATGACTGGATTACAACGGATTCAGCAGGTACTCACGCCTACCATATTGGTGAACAGCCTGATCACCGCGCTCAACAAACAGCATTGAGTCGGGGTATAGATTTAAGTGATTTACGAGGTCGTAAAGCTATTGAAAATGACTTTCATGAATTCGACTATGTATTAGCGATGGATGATGATAATTACCGGCTACTTGAAAACATTTGTCCTGCTGGACTTGAATCAAAATTGAGCTTATTTCTGAATTTCAGCAATGAATTTTCAGAAACACAAGTGCCAGATCCTTATTATGGAGGTGATCAAGGATTTGAACATGTGTTTGACCTGGTTGAGTCTGCAAGTCACGGATTATTACAAGATATTAAACGTCGATATAGTTAATAATTTAAACAGGGAAGAATAAAAGCGGAAGTAATTTGTTTTGCTTTAATATTTAGAGGAGATATTAATGCTATATTATATAAGTGTGTGCCTCAAATAACAATTATTGTAAGTGAATACTAATGAACGAAGCTGGCTATAAAAAATTATTAAAAATATCAGGAATCATTTTATTTTCTGTGCTGTTTGTTTCGTTATCGTTTGCGGATGAAAATATTGCCGGGCCTCAGTCACTAATTCTATCATCTAAATTATTTTGGATAGACATCACTATATTTGTACTTGGGGGTGTGGCTTTATTTTTGCTGGTTTTTTATATTTGGAATTACTGGACTAATGTCCATAGTAATACGTTAAAAGTCACCAAGAATTTAAAACAATATTTGGGAGTGTTGTTAAATTCCAGTATTAATGAAATATATATATTTGATAAAAACAGCTTAAAATTCACAGATGTGAGTAAAGGAGCCCTTCAAAACCTTGGTTACAATCAAAAGGAAATAAGACAATTATCTGCATATGATATTAAGCCTGACTATTCATTTGATAGCTTTAAAGAAGTAATAAAACCTGTTGTTGAAAAAAAGATAGACATACTTGTATTTGAAACAGTTCATCAACGGAAAAATGGATCAACCTACCCGGTTGAAGTTCACTTACAACTAATGGATGAAGATGATAATCCTAGTCAGTTTATGGCCATTATCCTGGATATCTCAGAACGTAAAAAATCAGAACTTACCTTAAAAGAAAATGAGAGTCATTTTAGAACTCTGCTTGAATCAACCGCGGCTATCCCCTGGGAACTTGATCTTTCTACCTGGTTGTTTACTTATGTTGGCCCTCAAATAGAACTCGTCTCTGGTTACAAACCGGAAGAGTGGTATGTTGAAAATTTTTGGAAAGATCATTTACATCCTCTTGATAAAGAATCATCTATTTTATTTTGTGGCGAAGCGACAGCTCGAAAGGAAGATCACGAGTTCGAATATCGTTTTATTAAAAAAGATGGCAGCACAATATGGATACGTGACGCAGTACAAGTGATTGTTGAAGATGATGAGCCGGTAGTATTACGTGGCTTCATGTTTGATGTTACCAAGCAGAAAAAAGAACAGGAAAATCAGAAAAAAGCTGAACGTCGACTAGCTGAAGCACAAAATATCGCTCATGTCGGTTCATGGGATCTTGATTTAATAACAAATGAATTACAATGGTCAGAGGAAACTTTTCGCATTTTTGAAGTTAATCCAATATTGGTAAAACCCTCTTATGAAGGTTTTGTTAATATCATTCACCCGGATGACCGAGATCGTGTTAATCATGCTTACCTGAATTCACTGGAAACTAAATTACCTTACAATATTGAGCATCGTTTATTGATGTCAGATGGACGTATCAAATTTGTTAATGAGCAATGCGATACTGAATATGATGACGATGGTAAAGCGATACGTTCATATGGAACAGTACAGGATATTACAGACCGTAAACGTACTGATGAAGCTATTAGAACGATTGCTTCAACAGTTTCTACCGCATCAGATGATGATTTTTATGAACGTTTAGTTACAAGTATGGCTGAAATGTTTCAAGCTGATTATGCTTTTATTGGTTTGTTGGATAAAGATGATCCTATGCAGGTAAATACCTATGTGGTTTATGCTCACGGCAAGATCGCTTCAAATATATCTTACTCACTTTCTGGCACACCCTGTATGAATGTTGTTGGTAAAGAGGCTTGTGCTTATCCTGAACATGTTCAGCAACTTTTTCCTGATGATAAATTACTGACTGATATGGGCGTTGACAGTTATATCGGTTTACCGCTATATGCAGTAGATGGTGTAGCGATTGGAATTGTTGTTGTTATGGACAGTAAACCGATGAAGAACACTTCTCAAATGGAAGAGGTTTTGAAAATTTTTGCTGCACGTACCGAAGCTGAGCTTGAAAAAAAGAAAACAAATGAAACCATTCAACAACTATCTTTAGCTGTTGAACAAAGCCCAAATATTATTATTATTACCAATGCCAAAGGTAAGATTGAATATGTAAATCCAGCCTTTGTTGAAACAACAGGTTATAGTCTCGATGAAGTTTTAAACAAAAATCCATCGATTATAAAATCAGGAGAAATGCCTGAAAGTTTTTATAATACATTATGGCGAACAATTCAGGCAGGCAACACATGGTCAGGTGTTTTTCATAATAAAAGAAGTAATGGTGATCTGTATTGGGATGAAGCAAAAATTTCTCCAATAAAAAACCGCCATGGTGAAATTACGCACTTTCTTGGTGTGCAAGCAGATATAACTGATAAAAAACAAATAGAACAGCAGCTACGCCGTAGCCAAAAAATGGATGCGCTTGGTAAGCTAACAGGAGGAATTGCGCATGACTATAATAATATGCTCAATGTTATTCTTGGCTATACCGAGTTACTGGAAATGGTTTTAAATGATGCGAGTGATGAAAAAGCGATTGGATTTTTAAAAGAAATACAACATGCAACTGACCGTGGTGCAAGTCTGACAAAAAAACTACTCGCCTTTTCTCGACAGGAATCAGCTGAACCCGAGAGCGTTAATATCAATAAGCTCTTGCTTGATGCTCAAAATATGCTGGAAAAAACATTAACCGCTCGTATAAATCTGGAGTATCAACTCAATGACTCTATCTGGCCTATTTATCTTGATAAAGGTGATTTAGAAGATGCGATTTTGAATATGTGTATTAATGCCATGCATGCAATGCCAGAAGGCGGGGACTTAACCATTACAACATTTAACTGCCTCTTGTTAGATGATGAAGCAATGGTTATCAATTTACCCTCAGGTGAGTATGTACAGCTTTCAATTTCTGACAGTGGTTGTGGCATAAATGAAGATGTTTTAAACCAAATATTTGATCCTTTCTTTACCACGAAAGGAGAATTAGGAACAGGATTGGGTTTGACACAAGTGTATGGTTTTATTAAACGAGCAAAAGGTGCTATCACAATTGATTCCAGTTTAAACCAGGGAACCTATATTTTAATTTATTTCCCTCGTTATTCTTCGGATGTTGAAGCTATAAATGTTATTTCAGATGAAGTAGCTGAGTATAGAGGGACTGAAAATATATTGGTTGTTGATGACGAAGTTGCCATATGTGAGTTATCAAAAAAATTATTGAGTTCCAAAGGGTACAATGTACTTGTGGCTAATAGTGGCGAAGCTGCACTAAAGATATTGGAATCAAATGATATTGACTTAATGGTTTCCGACGTCATTATGCCAAATATGGATGGCTATAAATTAGCCGCTAAAGTCAGGGAAAAATATCCACAGGTTAAAATTCAATTAGTAAGTGGTTTTGATGACGATCGTAAGTGAACAAAAGAAGATGAAGTTTTGTATAATCATTTGTTACATAAACCTTATACTTCTTCCGGTTTGTTTGAGGCAGTAAGAAAATGCCTGATACGTAATTAGAAATATTTAGGGGCCGATATTTATC
>Ga0316204_10012494_pt1 | contig 10336 bp, 6 predicted proteins | sample 6monrhotite_MG_2_FD_205661 | JGI IMG/M metagenome (GOLD analysis project Ga0316204, IMG submission 205661) | Microbial mat bacterial communities from mineral coupon in-situ incubated in ocean water Damariscotta River, Maine, United States -... | ecosystem: Environmental > Aquatic > Marine >... | reverse complement strand
AACGTCGACATCAGCAGCAACCAACGTCTTGGATCCCAAACCGTTCTCCGCGTCCCTGACTTCAACGCCCGCTGCGGATTGCTCTACAACATCGTCGCCCGCTGAGTCGACAATTTTGAATTGCACATCAAGATCATTGTGCTCTATCGGCGTCGAACCCTGCCCCGTGTCAATCTGCAGCGGGCGGATGTCGACGCAATGCCACCACATGCGTGGGCAGCGGATTGCCTCGCCGAGCGAGACGAGGAAGAAGAAGTACACCCCAGTGGATTCGAACCACTAACCTTCGGTTTCGTAGACCGATGCTCTATCCAATTGAGCTAGGGGTGCATCTTTGCCGGTTGACTACGGCGGACCGCATTATGGCACATTGCCGGCTTTGCTGCAAGAAACGTGAACGCAGTTTACGGGGGTTTCTGTCAGTGCGATTGATTCGCACTGCACAGGTTGTATTCGGTTCGTGAAAGATCGCTCACTGCGGATGCGATGATCAGGCTGGGGTGGGGTTCACGCAGCCCATGACGACCAAAAAATGGCAAAAACTGCCCGCGATCACCAGTAAATGCCACAATGCGTGGAAATAGGGAACCTTGGTGTCGTACGTTAAGACGACCGTTCCGACCGTGTAGCAAACTCCACCAGCGATACACCAGAAGATTCCACTGGCTGGCAAAGCTCGCAGAATCGGTTCGATGGCGATCACCGGCAGCCAACCGAGCGCCAAATAATGCGTCACTGCGGTCGATTCTACGCGGTGCGTCCAAAATACTTTGGACGCAAACCCGATCGAGGCCCCAATCCACATCAGCGATAGCAGAATCCACAGCATCGACCCGTGCAAATAGGCGATGGCGAAGGGGGTGAAGTTTCCGGCGATGAACAGAAAAATGACGCCTTGGTCCAAACTGCGAAAAAAACTGCGTCTCGCCGGATCGATGAAGGTGTGCGATAACGTCGAAGCTGCATACACAGCGATCAGTGCGGCCGCATAAACCCAACACCCCAGCTTCAATGCTTCATTCGTGCTATCGGCGACGGCATGAACCAAAACACCCGCCCCAACCAGGGCGAACAACAGCCCACCGCCATGCGTGAGAAAGTTGGCGAACTCTTCACCGGCAATACTTTTTAGGGAATTCCGCATAGTCCATCCTGAGTCGTTTTCCTGAATCCTAGTTTTTGTAAACCAGGCTCCGGATGTCATGTTACCTCAAAATCGAGACAACGCGATGCCCGTATGATTGTTTTTTCCAACCACCGAATGTGCGATACATCGGTCGTGCCGCGCAGCCTACGATTTTGCGCAAAATCCGGCAACTGGAAATTTCTTTGAGATACCTCCGCAGCCTGACGAATTGGCCATCTCGAAACGCGTTCCCTCACTGCGGCACGGCCATCCACCGGCAAGTTTCCACCGGTGATGAGTTTGTTTTCGCGGTGGTGATCATTCATAATGACACGATGCCTGAAAAACAACGCAGTACTTACAGCATTGCCAGCGACCTCTTGTCGAACTCTTTCGCCCCTTAAGAACCTTTCCATATCGCCAGTGTCTTGAATGATACTGACAACAAAAGTGAACAGGTTCATCGATAAAATCATGTCAAAACAGACACCAATTTCGCCCGATCATCGAGAATTGATTCAGTTTGTTGACATGACGTCAGTGTTCGGCCTGCTTGCCGTCTCGATCATCTGTCCTATGGGGATCGTCATTGCCTTCAAATGTGCATTCATTCTCTATGGGCTTTTTGTTTTGAAATATGCGGCGCAGTTTGCACGCGAGATTCCGACAACGTTTCGCGGGCAGCGAGGCATCGGCGCGTTACTTTATTTGACTAGTCATAGTGTCATGCTGCTCCCAGGGATGCTCGCGTTGCCTTTGGTAGCGTACGTCATGTTTGCCGCGCCGCTAAGCGTAGTCTTTTTGTTTGAGTAACCGGTCGTCACGCGGTTGCCAGAGCATGGATAGGGAACCCGGTTCGCTAAGTGCTCGTCGATGAGTCTAACGTATAGAGTTGTCCAACCCGACCTACGTTTTTGACGAGCCTTTTAACGTCCCCGTTTCCTAAACGGAATGGAATCGGAATGAAACGCTACTCCGCCATGCTTCTGTTTCAGTTCCGCGTTGATCTCGGTGAAGATTCTGGGAAACGCCGGATTTGCGAGGAGCGAATTGTCCTCATCGAGGCTCGCTCTGCAAAATCAGCCCTCGCGAAAGCTAAACGCAAAGGCCAGCGTGCTAAATACGATTACGAAAATGACGAAGGCAATCGGGTCTATTTTGAATTCATCGGCGTGATGGATTTGTTGTGCCTGGGGGGCGAATGTGATGCGGATGAAGTCTGGTATGACATCTACGAACGCTTGTCTCCCATGGAACGCCGCGACGTATTTATCCCGCCGGAAAACGAGTTGAACGCGTTTCGGAATGAGGTGTAGCTTACCCAATAACCAACCACTCGCTGGACAGAGAGCCATTTGAAGTCACCCTAGCCGCAGCTTACTGGTTGCAAAAAAAAATGTAGCATAGGCGTTCGATTTCGGGTTAAAACGAGGCTTAGTCACCCGATTTCCACAGAAAATCGGTCCCAACTGTCACACCCCTGCGTTACTACTTATAAACGGGCCGGTCATACACAACTGCGGGCTCGTAGGACCCTGAACCCGGGCGGCGCTCGCCCCCCAGGATGGGTTGGCGATGTAACCTACTGATGGGAGACGACATGCAGCTCACCACTTGCCCGTCCCGCGCACAACTCTCGGACTACCTCAGCGGTAAACTCTCCGTCCAAGAAATCGACAATATCTCCTTGCACATCGAGACTTGCGTCGATTGCGACACCGCTGTCAACAAGTTGGATGACGATTCTGATTCTCTGATGTTTGCACTGGGGCAGCCGCTCGGGGAGGAAATATTTGAGCAGGAACCGGAATTGCAACGAGCCGTTGCCGCGATGCGGTTGTCGTTGCCTGAATCCGGGTCACCAACCTCCTGCACAGTCTTAGGCACTGTGCGCGAATATGATTTGTTGGAAAAAATCGGCCAAGGGGGCATGGGAACCGTTTATAAGGCCCTGCACTCACGGTTAAAGAGGATTGTGGCACTCAAAGTGCTGGCTGACCATCGCTTGGGCGACCCCGCCGCCGTCGATCGGTTTTCGCGGGAAATGCAGGCGGTGGGAAAGTTGGCGCATCCGAATATCGTCCGGGCGTTCGACGCGGGAGAAGCGGACGGCCGACATTATTTAGTGATGGAATATATCGATGGCATCGACCTGTCGCGGTTGTCACGACGCTGTGGTCCCTTGCCGGTCGCCGAGGCAAGTGAGTTAGTGCTGCAGGTATCGCTCGCCCTGCAGCACGCTCACGAGCACGGCCTCGTGCACCGCGATATCAAACCGTCGAACGTCATGCTCACCCGCGCCGGAAACGTCAAGCTGCTGGATTTGGGAATCGCTCTGCTGCAACCGGAGGAACCAGCGACCAGTGACCTAACCGGCACCGGCCAGGTGATGGGGACGCTCGACTACATGGCCCCCGAGCAACTCGACAATACCCATGCGGTCGACATCCGCGCCGACATCTACGGACTGGGAGCAACGCTGTATAAACTGCTGTGCGGCTCCGCCCCGGCGACCGATTCGCAATCGCGCTTCCGGCTGCCGGGCGAATCGATTCCGCCCGTACCCAACATCCGCACGATCCGCGGCGACATTCCCAAACCAGTCGCAGCAGTTATCCAGCGGATGTTAGCGCCCCATCCCGATCAACGTTACGCCACGCCGGCCGACGTCGCCGAGGCTCTCAAACCGTTCGCCGCGAAAAGCAATCTCAAGCAACTCGCCCTCGCCGCCGCCGACGACGCCCCCTCGCGAACCATGATGCCGCCCAAACGTTTCGGCGGCCGTATGGGCCGTTTCGTGATCGCAGCAGCGGCGCTACTGGGAATCGCGCTGGCCGGATTTGCGATCTATGTCGAGACCGACAAAGGGCAAATCGTGATCCACAGCAACGTCGACGACGTCCAGGTACTCGTCAAACGGACCGGCAAGCTGTACGACGCGCTCGACGAATTGGAAGTCGACAAAGGCGACAACCTGTGGAAATTCCGCAGCGGCAGTTACGAAGTGCAGTTGCTGGGCAAGACCGATGGCCTGCGCGTAAAAGACGGGGTGTTCACGCTGACGCGGGATGGGAAAGCGGTGGTGACGATTGAGCGTGATCCGGCTCGACCAAAGACGGTGGTGGCGAGCGGGCCGGTTTATGAGGGGAAGACTTTGGACGAATGGATTGAGTTGTTATTGATGGAAAAAAGTGTGCAGCAACGCTCGAAAGCGATTCCAGGGATCACGGTATTAGGTAACGATGCACCGAACAAGGCAATCGCTGCACTGTTAAAAGTCGGTATCGAAAACGACCTCTCCACTTCCCATTCTCAGGAAATAAACTACCTGCAAAAACAAACCATTCAGGCAATACAGCAGCTTTCGCCTGACCAAATCCCTCTTGCATTGTTAGATGCGTTGCAGGACTCCGATGTTAAAAAACGTCGGTACGCCGCGCAGTTTATTCGTCATCACTGGAACAATGACCCTCCGATCACAGTAGTGAGAACGGCGGCAAATGACTCTGAAGAATATGTTCGCAGGCATGCGGTTGAGTGGCTTCAGCGGTACGGTCCGGCTGCGATTCCCGATTTAATCGTGGCATTTGATGACGAGAGCGATAAGGTCCGTCGAGCGGCGGTCTCGGCGGTCAGTCTGATGGCTTTTAAGTACAAAACGTTAACTCCCGAAGATGCCCGCCTGCTTGAGCCAAAAATTTACGACATGGTGGACGATAAGAGTGCCGAGGTTAGGGAACAGGTATTATGGGCTTTATCAAACGTTGCGAGCGACGATCCGAAGTTGTTGGCCGTATTAGAAGCCGCACTCCGCGACCCGGTACCCAAGGTCCAAGTCGCCTCGATTGACGTGTTGAGAGGGCTAGGCCCCCAAGCGGCAGCAGCCGTTCCGGCCCTAACGGACGCACTAAAATCGCTGAACCGGAAGAACGTTGCACCTATCATAACGAGCGGGGGCAGCGAAATGAACTTTACTGAGCCCATACCAGCAGGATTGATAAGAGCATTGGGATCTATCGGCCCCAACGCCAAGAGTGGCGTTCCGGTTATTAAGGAGTTTTTACAGCACGAACACAAAGATGTCCGCAAAAACGCCGTCCAAGCGATCAAACAAATCACCGGCGAAGATATCGAACTGCCCAAGGACAACAAAACGCCGAGCAACAAAACGGCGGCCAGCGGTCCGGTTTACGACGGGAAAACCTTTGACGAATGGGTGGCGCTGCTCAAAACCGATAAGTCACCACAGCGCCAGATCGAAGGTATCAAAGCTCTGGCCGCTTTGACGACGGATGAAAACGCGGAACGGGCATTGGAGACGATTTTAGCAATTGGGGCCAGCCATGCAGCCAAATACGAAAATGATAGTGATCGGCAAGTCGCCGACACTGCTCTGAAGGCGATCACCCGGATCGATCGGGAGCAAATGGTTCGGGCGTTGATTCTGGAAAAACTAAACGACGATGATGTGGGATTGCGGCTGTTTGCCTTGGCCGTGCTGGACTATCCGCTGGTCGCGGGAAGAGATCCCAAATATGGCGACAAGATATTATCGCGTCTGTTCGAGATGGCTGGTGATCCTTCCAAGTTAGTCCGGACGGGCCTTACGAACTTGTTAGCACGTATCGGCAAACCCTCTGTCCCCACGTTGATTCAGATCTACCAAGCGGACACGGACCAGCAGGTACGCTACGTCGCGTTTAGCAATCTTGCTTCGATGAAAGGCGACGAAGCGCGCGATGCTTTGCCGATGTTTCTTGTGGGGATTTTGGCGGCGGATGGAAAGACTCGCAGCACTGCTTATCGTGGTGTCCGTGAGCTTAAACCGGATCCCAAACAACTCAACGAAGCACTCATCAAGGCGATTGAGAGTAAAGAAGAAGCAGTCCGTAGGAGTGCCATTGAATTCGTAGACTTCCTAATGAGAACGGGACGACCGACCTCAGCCGAGTTATTACCCGTGCTAATTGCCGGACTGATATCAAAGGATGTCAACGTTCAACATGGGACGCGCATATTGATGCCGCTACTGATTCGCTTTCCCCAGGAAGTCATCCCGACTTTAATCTCAGAACTCGACAGCGCACAGGGCGAAACCAAAGAACGTATCGTTTTGGCCCTCGTCAGGTATAATCGCTCGGTTTTGGCCCTCGTTCGGCACAACCGCTCGGGAGAAAATGGTCGTACGGAGGCGACCGATATTCGTGAGCTGGAACGACTGTATCAGACTGCCGACGCAAATCGCCGCACGAATATCATACGGGTGTTTGGCGAAATCGGCCCTGGTGCCAAATCGGCACTGCCGCTCGTCGAAAAGGCAATGAAAGACAAAGATCCGCAGGTCCGCGCCGCAGCGGAAGCGGCGCTCAAGAAGATTAAATCGCAACGGGATTTACTCGCCCCCTCGCAGCATCGCAGCAGTTTCGAAAGCCAGTTAGCAGAAACGTTGACGATGAAAATTACCACCGACGGCAAGTTTGAGGTTTCAGGCAAACCATATGACAAAGATGCGATGCAAAGACTGCTTGCCGAACAAATCAAACAAGCGGGCGAGCGGGGGGTGGCTGTGCGGATCGATGCGGCGGCGGCGGTTCGCTTTGAAGCGGTCAATACATTAATCGAGATGTGCAAGAAGGCCGGCGTGCGGAATGTGTCGTTGGGGACGACTAAGGTTGTCCCAGCGGTTAAGAACGACGGCGCTGCGGTTTTTGACGGAAAGACGTTCAACGAATGGCTCTCGATTCTCAAAACGGAAACCAATCCTGCCAAACTAGCACCGGTGATCACAGCCGTCGGCACTACTGGTGCACGCGGACACGAGCGTGAGGCAGCGGCCGCGATCCTGAACGTGGCCAAATTGACGATCGCCCCATTTAACGAATCGCTCTATTCCAACGACGATGAGAAGAAACTGGTCGAAATCAACAACGCCATCAACATCGCCCTAACCCGCATCGGTGCTCCGCATGCTACCGGTGCACTGATCGAGGCGGTTAATGCCCCCCATCTTGGCATGCGTCGCCATGCGCAACAGGTGCTTTATGAATGGACGATGAGCGAGGAATACGCAGACCAAATCTTCGCCGCATTGAAACATAACGACCCGGAAATGCGAGAATGGGCAGTCGCACAATTGGCCAAAGTTGCGGATTCCAAGGTTCGCAAATTTGATGAAATCATTGCGCAGTTGTTTGAAATCATCTCAAATGACAAATCGATAGCAATGCGGCGGGCAGCAGCCGAAGAGTTGCGTCGTTTGACTGGCAATACGAATACCGGCGATCGCCGCGCGCAAAATGACGGGTCCAAAGCCCGGCGGATGAAAGAAGCCGACGGCGCATTGGAACAATTATATTCTCTGGCGAAAGACCAGGACCCGACAGTTCGTTATTGCGTCTTGTGGGTACTGACGCGGCTTGAAGCGGATCCAGCTACGTTGATCCCTCTATTGGCTGACGCGGCCGGAGACAAGAAAACAGCGACCCATCGATTAGTCATTGATGAGTTGTCAAATTTAGCGCCGCGCTCGCCCGCAGCAATTGCTGCTCTCATCGCCTCCTACCCGCAATTCGATGCGGATGAACGCATTCGCATTGTGCACGCGTTAGCCCTCAAAGGGGCGATAGCCGCACCAGCGATTCCGCTACTGAAAGAGGCAACAAAATCTGAAGACCAACTTCTCCGCGAAGCTGCCGTTGAGGCTCTCAAGAAATTGGAACCTTCGAAACAGTGATCCTTAGTCACGACGATGCTTCTATCTCAGCGCACGCAAAATTGAGATCGCCGCGTTAAAAGACAAACGGCCATCTCATAGCAACGAGAACGGTCCATTCGCTTCGCCACAGACGGCGTATAACCCGTTAGCACCATAGCGGTTGTCGCTTCGCCGCCTCTCCCACTCTTTTTGCCCCTGGCAGCTTGGGCGGACTTTGCCGGTTGTCCCGATTATCCGGGCGATACCTTTTATTCATGCCGAAACCGGGCCTGCGATCAGCATAGCCGTCAAAATCGATGCAGCCGTTCGACGATAAGTTCGAAAGACATTTTGAACTTTGGCCGGTGCCGACCAAGACACGCCGGACACGATTACGGCACGTTGATTGCGAATGAGATTGCGTTGGAAGCGTTTTGCAGACCGTCGATGGAGACGGAGTTTTCAGGCGGCCCAGCCGTCGAATTCCAACCAGCGAAAATTGTCCGGAACTTCAACAAAGTCGAGGAGATGGTTGGAGATGAAATCACGATTAGGATTCACACTCTGCGTGGCGTTGGTAACAACGACTGCGGGAGTCTTGTTGAACGCGGATGTGGCCCGCGCACAGTCGTCTGGAAACGGTTATTCCGCGGCGGCAGCAGCCCCACAGACGAAAAAACCCAGTTGGTTACACCGACTGTTCTCGCGGAAAAAATCTAAACCGCAGCAACCGGCCGCGGTGCCGCTGCAACAACAGTCGCAGCAGCAAGCCGCCCAAACCGGGGGCGTTCGACGTCAATCGGTGCAAGAGCTCTTAGAAGCCAAGTTTCGCGCCGAAGGCCGCGACGTGCCTCCGTTGACGCTCGAACAATTGGCTCAAGAGCAAGGGTTGCCGGAGATGCAAATGCCGCAAACGCAGCAGATGCAACAAATCCAACAGCCCCATCAGCAACAGTACCAAGCGGCGCAACAAGCACAGCAAAACGCCGCCGGTTACCAAAACTATGGCCAACCGCAACAACCGGTCGCCAACGCGGCTCCGGCCTATGCGGCCACGCCTCAAAACGTCACTCCACCGGCTCCGGGAAAACCAAAACGTAGTGGTTTCCGAGGATTCCTCAGCCGATTGAATCCGTTCCGTCGGAAGGAACGCGAGCAAGTACAACCAACGACACTGCCGTCGAATGCACCCGGACAATTCCAAGCCGCGCCGCCGCAACAGCAATACGCGCAGCAACCGAATAACGTCTACCAACCCCCGCAAGCATATTCGCCGCAACAACAGGTACCACCCAATGCGGTGGCTAACCAGATGCCTTTTCAACGGCCACAATCACAGCAGAAGCAATTGCAGCAAGTGACGCCGACAACCATCCCCCGTCCGTTCCCGGGAGTGCCGCAGATCGCCGCACAACGTCAAACGGCCACGGATGACCTGGAGGAACTGGCAGACGAAGCGAAAGACGATTTCGACATTGCCTTCGAAGAAGAGTTGCCGATGCTGGCGGATACGCCGGCCGTCGAAGAACCGGTCGAGTCGCAGACTGAGCTTGATCCGTTCGCTGAAGACTCACTGCCTGAATTGGTCGAGTCCGAAATCGACGCGGAAACCACTCCTGCTGGTGACGAGGGATTCCGGCCGACGGAACAACCGGAGTTTCAAGAGCCGATTGTCAAAGCTGAGGAAACGCCGGTCGTTGAGGAAACACAGGTCGCCGCAGACGAGTCCACTTCGCCCTACACCGGCGAGTCATTGGACGGTGGCGAGACTGAACTGCCCAAGTTGCAACCGGTTCCGACACGGAATGATTACATCCACTTGGACCAACTCAATGCCGGGGTCGACAGCGAAGCCTTGCGGCGTGAAAAGCGGCGACTGCTATTGCTGTCACGCCCCGAACTATCGGGTTTGAAAGGCTTCTGTCCGGTCACATTGAAAAACGACCGCGACCTGGTCGACGCCAAACCGGAATTCGAAGCCGTACACGACACCAAGGTGTATCAACTCAGTTCCGCGGAAGCCAAGACGGAATTTGAGCGAGCTCCTGAGGAATACGCTCCGTCCAAGGGAGGGATCGACGTTGTGAAATACAACCTGGGCGCCGGCGAAGTGGAAGGCACACTGGAATTCGCGGCTTGGTATCGCGGCCGGTTGTATCTGTTCTCTTCGGCAGTGACTTACGACGCTTTCATGCGTCAGCCCGGTAAGTTTGCGATTGAGCAGGCCAGTGCCGAATCACCGGAAGCCAAAACACCGGAAACGGTGGAAGAATAACGACCGCTCACCCGGCTTAGAAACGGGTGGCCGATTATAATAAAGTCTTCTCCTCGATAGGCATCTTCGCGGACCGCTAGGTTCGCGAAGATGCTTTTTTTTATATCGCCAAAGTCAACGCAGAGTGATTCTGATTGCCACGCAGGCTCGCCAAGCGAAGCGAGAGGGTTTACAATGTGGGCATTCGTTCAGGTAACACACACGAATCTCACGAGTAGGCTTGCAGGCGCTCGGTTCCACA
>Ga0316204_10012493_pt1 | contig 10336 bp, 2 predicted proteins | sample 6monrhotite_MG_2_FD_205661 | JGI IMG/M metagenome (GOLD analysis project Ga0316204, IMG submission 205661) | Microbial mat bacterial communities from mineral coupon in-situ incubated in ocean water Damariscotta River, Maine, United States -... | ecosystem: Environmental > Aquatic > Marine >... | reverse complement strand
GAATATAAGAAACCGAGAAAACCTCGTCCAACTACAGGTAAAGTTCGTTGGAATTGTCCTACTTGCGGTAAACTAAACTGGCAACATAATCCTTATGACTTTAAAGAATGTTCAGATAGGATATGTGACCAAAATTTTAATTGGTGAATTTAAATGTCAGAACAAGATTACTCACTTAAGGTAAAAATAGATGCTGATTATGGAAGTAAATTTAATTTACTTACATCTCACAATGGTTATTCATGGTCAGGTGGCGCACCTCTAACCTTACTAGAATTAGTACAAGTTAGAGATGAATTAAATACATTTATTGCCCAGCAAGTTAATCAACAGCCTCCCCAATAGTTTCAGTAATTACTGGTGATTCCCATATCTCTGCTAATAATCCAAGTAAATCTCCATTGAATTTATTATAAACATTAGCAGGTGTCATGATAGTATCAGTAACATCAGATACATCACCAATGATTCCCTGTAAACCAAGTGAGGCTAACGTACTACCTGGGTGATTCTTAATCATGTAATGAATTATCTTCTGAATTCTAACAAAGAATTTAGTGAACATGGTTACCCCAATATCATTACTGTACTGGATATATCGATGAGTAGGTAAATCATAATTGATGAATACCTCTTCAATCATTGATATAGAATCTTCTCTACTCATTCCATTATTGATATTGTGCTCATGTAGTGCAAACCTAGCTGAGAAATCAGATAACTGTGTAGCATCACGCATGAATTTATATACATCCGTATCATGCTGCATAGTAAGAATTCTCACACCCCTTTTAAGTAGTTCAGGGGTATTACGTATAATAGGTCCAGTTACTTTATTTTCATCTAATTGACGTTCAAATCTACTTTGATGAGTAAACTTAGTCTCATCTTCTTCAACGTCTTCGATAATAGACTGATGAATACCAAGCTCAATTAACTCTCTAGTAGGGTTTATAGCGATTAGGTGTTCTAACTCAGCAATACGTGTATCTCTACGCTTAGAAGACCCCTGAAGCTTGTTCTCACGCTTTAGGCGCTCTAGCTCCTCAGTATCTTTCTGATAAGCTTTAGCACCAGCTAGCGCTCTGGACTTGTTCTTAACAATGTCCTTTGCGCTAACACCCAACACTTTAAGTAAGAACATATTACTTACCACATTTCCTACCAATACTCCCCCAGATTTAATTACGATAGCATCTTTAACTGCTCGTATACCTTCCTGCCACAAACTCTCAGCAAATTTAATATTAGGTCTATTCAACGCCCAAGCTGCTGCATTATTTACAGCCTGATTAACTGCTTTCAATCCAGTGAGATTCTTCTCATGCTTTTGTTGTAAATTAGTTACAGACCACTTACGTTGACCAAATATTAATACCGCCACCTCTGTCTTAACAAACATCGTATCAGTACCCCATACTCTTTTAATTTCCTCTTTAGTTTCCCGAGGAAGCATGTTGTACACATCTCTGTATATTGGGTTATTCGATTTAGGGCCTATTGCAGTATAAGCTCTTGGATTCTTTCTATAGTGCTTCAGATACTCATCATGTGTCGCTTTAACAACTTTATTGTTAATCTCAACCGATTTAGTCTTATCAACCACATTAGCTTCCATAGCACCTAATACAGTGTCAAAACTATTATCTTTTTCTAATATAGTATCTTTATGTTGCTCTGCTAATACATACCTAAAATCTACCACATCACCATCATCATTTAAGGTAGGTATCATTACTCTCTCATGTTTCTTAACAGGTATTCCTTTACCCTGAGCAATAGCATTTATATGTCTAGACTTCTTAGCCATAATAGAAGGCATTGCTAACATTGCATCTAAGCTTGGGTCAATAGAGCCTTGTTGTTTATAGATGTTAGTGACATTAGTCCCCTTAGCTTTCTTCCCGGTGAATGAAAGTATCCCTGCCATATAAGTATCCACCAGACCATTCTTACTAATGTACACTGACATAGGAACTTTACTCGTATCATCAGCGTCTAGAATAACTCTCTCACCTTTAACAAATCCCTGCTTAAGTAACTCAGCTTCATGTGTATCTGGAGCCACAGTAAAAGAAGTATTTGGATTAATCAATTCCCTTGTATATCCTTTCACCATTAATGCCTTTTTCCCTCGGAATAGCTGTTCCAAAGAATCTTGCTTACTTTTGTTATGTAACTGTAAAGTAAACTGGATACCATTCTCAGCACCTCTACTATACTCACTCTTTAATAAGTTACCCGCAAGCTCCTTGTGCTTAGCTCCTGTGTACGATAACGCTGCTAGTGAAGCCAATGTATCAACCATCTGTTCAGCCTTAGAAACACTCCCCTCTTGCTTTAAATTGGTATGCTTAAGACTAGCAATCAAATGTGCATTCATAAGATGAAATCTTTGTGTAGGAATTCCTGTAGCCATGAAGCTACCTAAACTATCTGCCATACTATTAAACCAATGATGATTATTAGGGAACTCCTTCTTAATCTCAGACTTGGCTTTATTAATCTCACTCTGTAAATATGAACTATCGGTCAATAGCTTACTTAATTGCTCAGCAGTATAAATACCTTCCTGAAGTAGGTGACTGAAATCAGTTTTCAGTAGGGCTTTTGTAATACTATCTTTATTTGCTTGGTCCAAGTTATCAGCATATTTATCTTTAACATGTTTAGCTATGGTACTAGAAATATGTACCCGAGCTTGGTCAATTACTTTATTAGATAATCTACCTAAATCATGTAAATATGAATTCTCTTTAGTTCTACCTTTTATTTCATTAATAAAAGCACCACCTAATGAATCCTCAGTTAAGCCGGCTTTACGTCTAACTTTTGAAATTGCTTCTGCATAAGCATCAAAGTCTGTATTAGGGGCCATTCTGACAATATTGCCTAAGTTTCTGACAACTTTAAACCTAGATTTTTTAATTGGTTTACTCTCTACAAGTAACTTAATAGGAGCAACTATGGCTGCAGTAGCTGTGTTAATTACCTTACTAGTAATATCAGCAGCTTTATCATATGCCCTATGTATTGTAGTTTTATTTCTAGTGTCGACACCAGCAAGTCTTTCTAGTAATACTCTAAGTTTTCTGTCCGTAGATAATTTAGTGGTACCGGTAATTCTTCTGAATATAGTATCTAATATTCTTTCAATTAAACCAGTTAACTTACCCATGAATCCTTCTACTTCACGTTTCTTACGTGGCTTAGTAGTATCGACCTTTGCTAATGCTTTTCTGAATGAAGCATTAGTAGTACCGAAAGCTAAGAATTCATGATGAGCATTGCTCATAGTATGAGTATGCGTCTGTCCGTCAATAGGGTCAGTGTAAGTATGTTTACGAGTACCAATTTTATCACCAAAGATGTAATTATAACGGTCTGTGGCTATCTTGAGTTCTGCAATATAATCAGGGCGGTTCTTATCAATGGATTCATCTAGGAACGATTCAGGTGTAATAATTTTATTACCATTACTATCTTTAGCATCTCGAGCTTGTTTGTATAAATCTCTTAATTGGCGAGCAGCAAGCGCATCACTATCTACCGCAGTAGCTGTAATGTTATGAACCAATTCATGAGCAAACACTTCTTGGCTGGATAAGTTGGTACCAAAGTTAAGTCCATTAGTTGGTAATGCAGAATTTATATATACATCCCCATTTGCTATACCTGAAGTTATATCTCCAGATTCACTTCTATATAGTGTGTAAGGGTCGATAACTTTAGTGACTACATTAGATACCACATCACGTAAATATTGAGTGTGTCCTGCTCTATCTTTAATGTTGCCTATCTTACCTAAAGTATTGAACATATCCATAGTGGACTCAGAATCTAACTCATCAGTGTATTGAGCAACAAAAGTTTCTGGGTCTAAGTTACTATCAGAACCAAGGGAACTTTTAGACTCTTCTACAGCAGTTTTACCTAAGTTCGTTAAGTTAGGAGCTGACTGTTTAGGAGCATATGAACCGCCTTGTCCTGGATTATATTGAATCCAATTAGTTACCTGGTTCATGAAATCTTGTCTAGTTTTCTCATGAGTCTTAGTTTCTTTGGCAAACTTGGCTGTGTACTCTTTAGGGATTAACCCTTGTAACTCGGTACCGTGCTTTTTGTCATAGGCTACTAAATTCTTAGCTACTCGCTGTAGTGAATCATTAACTTCACCCCGAATAGAGTAATCTTTCATAACAGTAGCAAATGCTTTATTAAGTTCTTGAGTACCTTCCATGGTTTGGTCTAAACCAAAAGCAGCGGCATCATGTACATTTAATGCTGGATACTTATCCAGTAATAGCATCATGGTGGCGGCATCAACGCCATGAATACCTAATATGGCTCCAGCTACTCCACCATCTTCCCATTCAAATTTAGATGAATGTGATGAAATACTTTTAGTAGTAGTCTCCTCATTAGTTTCTACATTAAATACATCCATGGGTTGAGCAAATTGTGACTCTACCTTTCTAGTCTCGGTCTGTTGGCGTACTCGTTTACGTTTCATCACCAGTAAACTATCTTTAGCTCCTTTAGAGAAGAAAGCTTTAAATGTAGGCATTGAATCTAATAGACTATCTTCTATTGTTTGTAGTTGCTGTCTAGATAGCTCAGTACCTTCTGTAAGCTGCTCAGATGCTAGTTTTACTTGATGGTCATACATTGCTTTAAATCCATTAAACATATTCTGTAAAGCTTCGTTAAGCTCAGTACGTCTATCGATAAATGTTTGGAACTTAGATTTAATAGCTTTTTCTAGTGCATCACCGTAAGTATTATCAATTAATGTATTAATAGTTTCTATATCTTGCTTTTCCAATGTAAAGGATAAAGCGTTACTAGGGGTAATCGATATAGGCTTACCAAGCATAATAGACATTACTTTAGTTATATTAAGCAATTCTTCTTTATTATCTTTATTCTTAGCCAATGAAGAATAGAATTGGTCAATTATTTTAGCTGCAAATTGTCCTCTTACTTTAGTAATTTCAGCACCATAGTTAGTTATCATTAGTGGGTTCTTAGCCAAGTCTCTACCAAGTTTGGCAATATTACCTTCTTGGTCAGACATTGGACCTACTATGTATCTTAGAGCTGCAAATGCAGTACGTGCTTGACCTTCAAGTACATCACTAGTATCACGTAAGTTACTTACCCAACTTCTAGCCATATCTTCATAGCTATCTAAATTTTGAGGTTGTTTTATAAACTCATTGTAATTCTCTGTACCATCGGTAAACACTCCACCCCTGGATACCATTTCTTTCATTTGAGATTCAGTAGCAGTAGCTGCAAATTGAAGTAACCCAATAATCACACCATTAGTTACCCCATCAACTTCACGGAATATATTAGCCTTAAATGGTTTACCTTCCATACGAACAAATTCAGCATAATTAACTAAACCATCTAAACTAAATGCATTTTCACCGCCTTCCTTTACAGCATCAATGACGGCTTGTTTGTTTAACTGTTTGCCTTGTCTGAATGCAACTAAAGCTTTAATTCCTTTTTGTATTACAGGAGAATTAAGTATCTCTTGTGCTTGCTGTATTGAAGTGTCTGTATCGTTTTTATCAACTTTAATGCCAATAGATTCAGCTACCGCCACCATAAATTGATTAAAGGTTTCAGTATCTTTATTTGGGTCAATAGTAATATTATGCGCATCCATACCTAGAACATGTCTATGCATTTTATCTGACTGTGGATTAACAGTATTAGAATCAATACCAGCTCTCATATTTTTCCAGATATTATGTCTGAAATAGAATGGAGTATCTCGGTCAGGTAGTTGTTTACGGAATTCCATTAAATTATCAACACTTCTCATGATGGCAGCATTCTTACCTTCTATGCCTGCATGCTCACTAATATGAGTGTTATTCTCATAATCTGTTTGATATCCAGAAATTTCTGCTAAACCATCAACACCAAGTTTATCTACTACATTCATCATATTAGACTTAAATGTATTAGGCCGTTCTTGATGCTTACCTATAATAGACTCAACAGCGTTAGGTACGTTCTGTGATGTACCTACTATCTTCTTAGGTGCTTCAGTGGGTTTATCTAATTGAGGTCCGGTAACAGGATTAGTTGTACCAAATAACTCATTTAATACGCCATCAGAATTTCTAATATTATCTACATGTCCTTGTATTGCTTTGGCTGGTACATCAAAACCTCTTTCACTTTTCTCAGTTAGAATACGTACAAAGGTTACTTGTTCCTGACCGGGAACATCATCTACATCAGAAGTGAAAGAATCAACGTTAGTAATACGTAATTCTGCCATTAAGCCGGTTGACATAGATTGTTGGGTAATTAAGCCTGCCTGTGCTAATGAACCAATAATCATATTACCTATAGCCATTTCTAAATTGGCTTCTAGTGCACCATCAGCATCTTTTTTACCTTGGATGCCCATGACCTTAATGGCTTCTCTACCTAGAGATTCAGCCAATGTAGAGCGTATAGTACCGATGTTACCCAGTAATTCGTATTCTCTACTTGATATGTCTGCTTTAGACTCTCTACCTAATATAGCGTTGATAGCTCTGTCATTATTGTACGCAGTTTTATTGGCCTCAGTAGATAACCAATTAAGAGATACCATAGCCATAGATGTAGTAATATTCTCATCCAATGTACCATCTTCATTTAGCAGTAATTGGAATAAATCTCTACTAGTATGTTCTGCAGGCTTAAGTACTAACATTTTATTTAAGCGCTGACTAAAAGCTTTACTGAATTGAAATACTTTAGGTAACGCTTTACGCTGTTTATCATTTAACTTAGAAGTTAGTTTGGCATCCTGAGTAATACTAGTAAGTAAATCTGGAGTAGTACTAATTAGATTAGTATCCCCATCTTTAGTAGGCGCCATAAAAGTAGATATAACATTATCTACTCCCTTAATGACTTTACCTTTAGTCTTGAGTTTACCTTTTTTAATGATTCTGCCTGACTTGTCTTTAGTATCTTTGTAATAAACATCCCTACTGGTTCTAGTCTTAGTACTACGTTTACCAGTTAATACAGATTTTTTAAAAGAATATTTTTCTTTAGCTGAAGCTTCTTCAGTCGTTCCCTCTACTACCGCTGTCGCTGCCGTAGTGGGAGACTCCTTGGCCGCTTCTGATTGGACGGGAGGAGTAGATAAGTCTTTATCCTGCTGTCGTAAAGTTTTGATGTGTCGTTTAATTTGAGCATCTGTGAAGCTCTCTACTGGCTGTCTGAATGCTTTCTTCAGTTTACCTTTAGAATCGATAGACTTAACCAAACCTTCAAACTCAGTACGTAATGTAGCCTCTGGGGATGCTTGAGTAGTTTCTTCTACTTGTGCAGCACTAATAGGGTTTCTTACTCTATACCGGGACTCTTTAGCTGCTGTACGTAAAGCATCTAATTCTTGGCTAATTACTTTAGTTACATTTTTAGTGCCTGGACCTACTTGATGGTCATAAGTATTTTCCACTTTATCAATAGCTGCCTGACTAAATGTCTTACCGGCTGATTTGGCTTCATAAGCTTTAGTAGCTGCATTAAAATCTTTTAATTTAGTGGCATGGGTTTTACCAAAACCAATAAACTGAGTTAATAGTTTCTTAGCTCCAGTTTCATCACCCCTAACTAAAGCACTATTAATTCCTGCTTGATGTTGGTTAATGCCTTTAAACTTGCCGTCTGCTGAACCAGTGAATATATCAGAGGTAACTTCATTAGCTGACTTTTTAGTTGCTATAAAATTCTTAAGCATAGTAGTTTGTTCTTTACTACTAACCCCTGAATCCAAAACAGTTTGTGCTTGTTTAATAGTTACAGCTTCTGGAGATGAGCCAAAAGTACTAATAACATTCTCTACTTTAGCTGGGGAATCTGAAGCATTAGATTGGATATCTTTAACTGCTTGCTGAACTTCTCTTTTTTGTTCAGGAATCTCTGCTGTACGTAATCCTTCAAGTGCTTGAGCATATTCTTGATATCTAGCAAATTTTTCCATAGTAGCTGAGTTATCTGTTTCAGCTTCGGTGTGTTCTTTAAGTTCAGATAATACTTCATTCCTCATAGTATCAAGATGCCCTTCAGCATCAGCTAACTGTTGCTTACGTTCCTTGATATCATCAGATAATATTTTACCACTTGTAGATGCTATGAAGGCATTTTCTGAGTCATAGTCTTTACTCTTAGTATTAACTATTTCAGAGATGTCACCTTTATTGATTGCCTTATCTACTTTAGTATTTTGTTCTACAAAAGTTTTAACTGCTTCCTTACCTGAACCAATAGCCTCAACTGCTGCTTCACTCGTAGATTTGATAGTACCTAATGTTCCACCAGTTAATGCGCCGGTAACTAAGCCGGCTGCTGCTGCATCAGTGACACCTTGAGTTAATGATTGTTTCTCATCAGCAAATTGCTGCTTACCTACGTTTTGAGCTAATTTACCTGCACCACCTTGAATAGTCTCTTCTACACCTTCAGAAATTGTGGCACCAGCAGTATTAGTTATTTTAGCTAATGCTGATTTACCTAAAGCAGAATTAAAGTTAAATAAATTACCTTCAAATTTAGCAGCTCCAGTTAATTTAGATGATAGAGCGCCTACAGTACCTGATATAGCTGCAGTCATTTCAAATGCATTTTCTGCTACTTGTAATCTCGCTTCTTCATGGGTCTTACCTGCCGCAATTAAATCTCTATATAGTGGAGACCCTTCATTTAATACTTCAGGAGTAGCTTTAAGTATTTCTACCTTAACGTCATTACCATTACTAATTCCTTCCATAATGGCTGTATTAGCTACACCAGCTCGGGTAGCAGCACGAGTTACAGCTTTCTTGCCTGCTTCAGTTGCAAGGAACTCAGCAGCTTCTTTCTTAGACATTCCCTTAACGACTGCCAATGATGCAGTCTTACCGGCAGCACCACCTAAAAATAATTCAGGTAATGATTGTATAGCTGAGTTAACCGCTACTGTTGGATTATCAACATAATCACCTACTGCGGCACCAAAGTTCTCAATAGCTCTAAATGTCTGGTCAGTAAGTGAGGCATCATCACCTAGCTCGAGAGAATCCTTAAGTTCACGTTCTGCGGATTTACGTGCTATTTTTTCTTCAGCAAACTTCTCTGGGTCTGATATAAACTCATCCCGGACACTATCTTTAATCCCGGCAATTGCACTAGTTAAGGTACGACCAGTTAACTCTTCAACTAATCCATCTAAAGTCTCTACATCAGTAGTTTCCCCACTATCGATATAATCAAAAAGTTTTTTCATTAATACAGGTGATTTACCTGCAGGACTTTGTTGTACCAAAGTTTGGGCTGTTTGAACTAAATTGATGGCACCTAAACCAAGTGAAGCAAATCCATCTTGGATATGTTCACCTGTAGTCTTAGGGCGGTCCCTTTCAGCATCACTAATAGCTTGGTCTTTAATGCTTTGGTTTAATAGTTCAACATTCTTATTCTCAATATATTGAATAAGCTGCTCACGGTTAGCATTAGGATTTAATAGTAGGAAATCATCTACGGATTCAGGTAACTTGTCTGGTGCTAGTGTCTGACGTTTCTGAGCAGCCGCAATAGCTATACGCTCACGCTTATTACCTAATATTCTTTCAAGGTTAGAATCAGTAATTGGAGTTTCAGGTAACTTATTAGTATCAGGTAATAATATTTCTTCTTGATTAAAGATACGTTTAAAGTTATTTGGATTACCTACAGGTTCTTCTAGAGGTGGCGGTTCTTGTGGTGACTCAACATTATTCCACCAATCAAATAAATCATGTAATGCATTATCAGTAGGGTCTTTAGCTTCAGGTGCTACAGGAAGTTCTTGTTGTTCTTGTTCTGTGGAATCGGGCATAAATAGTACCTTGAAAATGTAGGGGAGCTAATCAAGGTACTAGTTTAGACTATTTACGGTGTTTATTCAAAATTGCTTGAGTATCTCTTAGTTGTCTACTAAGTACCTCAGTTCTATTAGAATCTCTGAATTGCTTAGCTTGACGTACTTTATCGATGTTAGCCTTATCTTTAAGATAGGTTTGCATTAATTTATCAGCTTCTTCTTCTAAAGCTTCCATAGCAACTTCATCATCAAAGAAACCGGGCCTGAATATGCCACCCTCAAAACCTACAGTTTTAAATGCTTGCTCTAATACCCATCCTGGATACTTCAACGTTTCACTACGAGCTTTTTCTCCTTCTTTTACTGGTAAAGGTCGTTTGAATGTTTTACTTGTAATGCGTTTAAGTCCTGCATCAATTTCATCAATTTCATCTTGATTTAAATCTAAGTTCTCTTTAGCGTTACTAA
>Ga0316204_10012492_pt1 | contig 10337 bp, 10 predicted proteins | sample 6monrhotite_MG_2_FD_205661 | JGI IMG/M metagenome (GOLD analysis project Ga0316204, IMG submission 205661) | Microbial mat bacterial communities from mineral coupon in-situ incubated in ocean water Damariscotta River, Maine, United States -... | ecosystem: Environmental > Aquatic > Marine >... | reverse complement strand
GTCTGAATATCTAGAGTATGACATATGTGTCTTTATTCACAAAACCACCCCATGTAATAAGCTATATAAAGGTCACAATCGCGTGAGGTGCCTCAAAGCAGCCACGATCAGGACTTAACCTTTGCCCAAATATCGATAAACTCCGAGGCCATGAAAAACATGCTGCGCACCCTTTCCATTCTGAGCGTCCTTTTATCGGCGATCGGCCTGTTGTCGACCACCGCTCAGGCGGCGTCCAGCCCTTGGGTGAAAACCGACAATACCGCCCTGCGCATTGTCAGTCAGACCGATGCCACGGGCGAACCCGCGGCGGGGGCCCCGTCCAGCATCACACTGGGGCTGCACTTCAAACTTCAAGACCACTGGAAAATCTATTGGCGCAGCCCCGGCGACGCAGGTTACCCGCCTTCGGTGGAGTGGGACGGATCATCCAACGTCAAGGACGCGCGCATCCATTGGCCTCTACCGGAACGGTTTTCAATTCTCGGCTTCGAGACCCTGGGCTACACGAACGAAGTTGTACTGCCGCTGACCATCAATCTGGAACACCCCGGCGATGCGCTAAAGCTCAAAACTCAAATCAGCTATCTGGCCTGCGCCGAAATTTGCGTACCCCACGACGCCAACATTGAGTTTTCCCTGCCATCCGGTCCCGCCACACCGTCAGCAGAAGCCCACTTGATCAATCGTTTTCAAAGTCTGGTGCCGGTTGTGGGTGACGTGCAGGGCCTGAACATCGAAACAGTCCAATTTCAAATAGACCCCATTGGGGACGGTGACCGCGGCACGCTCTACCTAAGCGCCCATTCCGCCAGCCCCTTCCAAGCCCCCGACGCGTTCATCGAAGGTCCGGCAGAAATGGCCTTCGCCAAGCCCAAGGTATCACTCAGTGCGAGCGGTGACGCCGCCCTCATCGAAGTCGGGTTTGAAGGTCTCAAGGCCCTCAAAGCCCCCATGAACCAAACGCAATTGACCATCACCCTTGCCGACACCACGCGCGGGGCGGAATTTATCGCGACCGCCGTTGCGGCCACGGCAGATACCCTTGCCGCCGCTCAGATGCAGCCAATGGCCGCGGGCCCGTCCATCTTCGTCATGTTGGCGCTTGCGGTTCTGGGTGGAATGATCCTGAATTTAATGCCATGTGTCTTGCCGGTGCTGTCTATTAAGCTGCTTGGCGTTGTCGGTCATGGCGGCAGTGACACCCGCACCGTACGGCTCAGCTTCCTTGCCAGTGCAGCAGGCATTGTTTCTTCGTTCCTGGTGCTGGCGGCAGTGCTCATCGTGCTCAAAAGCGCCGGGCTATCTATCGGCTGGGGGATTCAGTTCCAACAGCCCTGGTTCCTGGTCGCCATGGCCTTGGTGGTGACGCTGTTTGCGTGCAATTTGTGGGGTTTTTTCGAAGTCCATTTACCTAAAAGCGTCAATGAGATTGGCGAAACCACCACCCATGAACATGGCCTAGGCGGCCATTTCATGACCGGTGCGCTGGCGACGTTACTGGCCACCCCCTGTTCGGCGCCGTTCCTCGGCACCGCAGTGGGTTTTGCCCTGGCGCGCGGCACCGTCGAAATTCTTGGTATTTTCGCCGCACTCGGCATCGGCTTGGCGCTGCCTTACCTGTTGGTGGCGTTGCGCCCCACGTTCGCCACCAAGATGCCCAAGCCTGGTCGGTGGATGGTGATATTGCGCCGCATCCTTGGCTTCGCCTTGGCCGCCACCGGCATCTGGCTGGTGAGCATTCTGGCTATCCAAGTCTACGAAATTGCCGCGATGATGATCGGCGCAATCATGGTCGTGGTGGCGTTGATGCTCTACGTACATAAGCGCCTGCACAGAAAATACGGTCGCCTGGATTGGGTGGCGGTTGCGATTTTGTCCGTGCTCGCCTTCGCCGTCCCCGACCGGATCGCCAATGGGCCTGAAAGTAATGCTGCAAGCGTCAAACTCGACGGCCTGTGGCAGACGTTCGACCTTGCCAGCATCCACCAACACGTTGCCGCCGGTCAAGTTGTGTTCGTTGATGTCACCGCGAAATGGTGCATCACCTGCCAGGTCAACAAGGCTCTGGTGATCAGCAAGGGAGAGGTGTACCAACGCCTCAGCAGTACCGGGATCACGGCCATGCAAGCCGACTGGACCCGCCCAGACCCCGCGATTACGCGCTACCTCGCCTCATTCGGGCGCTACGGTATTCCCTTCAATGCCGTTTATGGCCCCGGCGCGCCGAACGGGATCGCGCTTCCCGAGCTGCTCACACAATCTGTGGTTTTAAGCGCCCTCGACACGGCCAGCGGCGGGGCGATGGCGCTGAGTACCAAACCATAAATTTTTCGTATTGCGACGTTGCAATCTGGCGCATCTATGCCCAATTTAGCATCGTTCCGATAAGCTAAAACATTCCAATGGGAGAACACGACATGAGCATCCGCGCCGGTGACAAAATTCCAGCCGCCACACTTTTCGAAATGGGTGCTGACGGTCCCGGCCCCCTCAGCAGCGAAGAGCTGTTCGGTGGCAAAACCATCATCATGTTCGGCCTTCCGGGTGCCTTCACGCCCACCTGCTCTGCCCAACACTTACCCGGCTTTATGAACTTAACTGACCAATTCAAAGCCAAGGGCATCGACGAAATTGTGTGTTTTGCCGTCAATGATGCCTTCGTCATGGGCGCATGGAGCAAGGATCAGGGCGTGGCCGGAAAAGTACGCATGATTGCCGATGGCAATGCTGAGCTAACGAAGAAAATGGGGCTCGAAGTCGACATAAGCGTCAAAGGTTTTGGTCTACGCTGTGCTCGCTTTGCCATGGTTGTCAAAGACGGCACCGTGCGGTCCATCGATGTTGAACGCCCTGGTGAATTTGAAGTATCCAGTGCCGAGGCTCAACTCTCGAAGCTCTAAGCGCTCCAAATGTTTCGAATATAAGCGGGGCCGCAACCACAAGGTCCCGCTTTTTTGTGCGCTCGTCACAGGCTCAGTGATGCAAATCACAGCCTTGCCTTGTATTATGATGCTGTGCTATTGCACTCGCAACTCCGACAGACGAACACATAAAGAGGTCCTCCACCATGAAAGCACTTCTCACTGCCGTCAGCGTCGCCATTTTATTACACGCAACGTCAGCCGTGGCACAAACGGCAGCACCCGCACCGACAATGAAAGTGCTGTCCGCGCAAGAACGCACCGAGATGCAAAACCGTTACCGCAATGCTGAAAGCGATGGGGCCCGTAACAAGGTACGTGCCGAAATTCAGGACCGTGTTCGCAGCCAGGAAATGCTCAACCGCGAATTGCCCCCGGCATACCGCAATCAACTGACAACGCAGGAACAGCGCCAAATCCGCGACCAGATGCAAAGCGCCAACAGCGATTACGCCCGTCAAGGCATCGTGAATCAGGCACAAACCAAGGCGCAAAATCGAATTCAAAAAAGAACCCAAAACACTCAGAAAACTCAGACCCGACAACGCTTTAAAACCCGCGCGGGCGGTCAAAACCCCAACACCTCGCGCGGAGGTAACAGCGGAACGTTCGGCTCAAACTCAAGCCGTGGATCCAGCGGCAGTTGGGGTGGTGGTGGTTCAGCTATGCCCAGGGGCAGCACTTCGGGTGGCGGCGGTGGCGGCGCACGACGCTAACAAAAGGCACCGACTATCTTTCAACACAAACGGGAGCCATTGGGGTCCCGTTTGTACGTACACAGTGCTTGCGTTTTAGAGCACCTGCGCATCTTTCATTTGCGTGATGGCCAAGCGCGCCAACTCGTCGCAGCGTTCGTTTTCCGGGTGGCCGGAGTGTCCCTTGACCCAGTGCCATTCGCTCTCATGCCCGCTTAGGGCCGCATCGAGACGAATCCATAGATCCTGATTTTTCACCGGCTTGCGTGCCGCGGTTTTCCAGCCGTTCTTTTTCCAGCCGTGAATCCATTTGGTGATGCCGTCTTTGACGTAAGTGCTGTCGGTGTGAATGCGCACCGCCATCCCGCGCGTGAGCGTTTCCAGTCCGATGATCGCCGCCATTAGCTCCATACGGTTGTTGGTGGTTTCCGGCTCGGACCCGGAAAATTCCTTTTCCGTGCCTTTCCAGCGCATCACCACCCCCCATCCACCAGGGCCGGGATTGCCGCTACAGGCTCCATCCGTATAAATATCAACGACATCATCAGGCATGATTTTAGTCCAGTCCGTAAGCGCCGGGGCCGGTGACGGCCTGGTGGAAGCGCAACTTGTTGAAATATTCCAGCGGGTCTTTCGGCGTCACCATGGCGTTTGGTGGCGTGTTTAACCAATCATACAGCCGCGTGAGCAAAAACCGCATAGCCGCGCCCCGCGCCAACAACGGCAACGCCTGCATTTCCGCATCGGTCAAATCGCGCACCTTGCGATAGCCCCGCAGCATTTTGCGCGCCTTGGTGATGTTGAAGTCGCCGTCACGCTCAAAGCACCATGCGTTGAGACAGATCGCCAGATCAAAGGCGAACTGGTCATTGCAGGCAAAATAGAAATCGATCAGGCCACTCAACTGCTCATCGCGGAAAAATACGTTATCGGGAAACAGGTCCGCGTGAATTACGCCCGCGGGCAGGTCTGTGGGCCACTGGGCCTCCAATTCATCCAGTTCGGCGTTCAGCTTGGCGGTGATGCCAGGCAGAACCTCTTCTCCACGCCCCGCGCACGTCTCCAGCAGCGGTCGCCAACTGGCGATACTCAGCGCGTTGGGACGGGTCAGTTCAAAATCCGCGCCGACCACATGCAGCTCGGCCATGGCACGGCCCAATTCGGAACAATGATGATTTTGGATTCGCCGCGGCCACATGCCCGTCAGGAATGTCACGATGGCGGCTGGACGGTCACTCAGCTCGCGCAACACTTCACCATTTCGTGAATGCACCGGCGTTGGACACAGCACACCGTTGGCTGACAAGTGTTCCGTCAGACCCAGAAAGAAAGGTAAGTCGTTTGCATCCACCCGCTTTTCATAGAGCGTCAGAATGAACGGCCCCTGATCCGTAACCAACAAAAAATTAGAGTTTTCAACGCCTTCTGCGATCCCCTTGCACGACAAAACCTCGCCTATGGCGTACCCAGCCACAAAGGCTCTTAGATCGTCGTCGGAAATTTCCGTATACACAGCCATGCTGGGAAGGTCCTTAATTTACACAGTACAGTTTCGAATCGCGCGCCCACATAAAATCACATGGACGCCTTGGTGGACAGACCCTTGCAATGCGATAATATGGCCGCGCGGCCCGAAGACTAAGGAAATAAGATGCGCCCACAAGGGCCACTGATCGTGCTCGCTGCTCTTGCACTACACTTTGCTGCCCTACCGGCCTGGGCGGCAGCTGGTGCCGCGCGCACCACACCGGGCTCCGATGCCTACTACGAAAATCTCGCCACGTTTGAGACCGCCGCCGGCGCAGGACCGGATGATCTGGAGCCACCCCGCCCTGCGGCGGCAACAAATCTGGTGCGGCGCATCCAAGATGGGCTCACCAATCAAGGCTTTTACCTTGGCCCCCTTGATGGACGATACGGCCCGCAAACCAAAGCAGCCATCAAGGCCTATCAGAAAAGTGCGGATATGAAGTCCGATGGCAAAGCCACGGAACAACTGGCTCGGGATATTGAAACCGGCGGTCAAGTCAGCAAGCTCCTGAACCGATTGGAACAATCGCGGCGCAAGTCAACCAAAGCCGCCCGCCAAGCGCTGTTGGCAAACCCGCAAACCCGAAATCTAATCGAGGGCAGCATCGCCGCACAACAGGGCACCCCCGCAGACAGTAAAGCCTGCATGGCCAATCCTGAACCTCGTTGCCTGTTGCTTGAAGCTGCTGCGAGTGCGCGCGACATCGACAAACCGGAAATGCGCGATTGGGCGCTCGGTGAAATCCTCTCCGCTCAGGCCCGTGCGGGTTTGGCCCAGGATGCCGCCATCACCACGCGGCGCATCCACGACCCCCGCCTGATCATGGTGGCCTTGCGCGACATTGCCAAAGCCCGTGCCGAAATCGGCGAGATCGATGATGCTCTTGCGGCCGTAGACATCATTCCAGACCCCGTGCAGCAAGTTGAGGCCTACGTCGCCATTGCCGAAATCCAAAGCCGGGAGGACCCAAATTTCAATGCCGCCGAAACGGCTAAACACCTTGACCCTTATCTGTCGCGCATTGACTCCGTATTGACACAAATTTCGTTTCGCACCCGCATTGCCGTGATCTTGCACAAAGCCGGGTTCGAGGCTCCCGCCATCGCCCATATTAAAACTGCCGAGCAGCAACTCAAGCTCATAACGGACGAAGATAACCTCAACAAAGCACGCCGCCACATAGCTGCCGCCTACGCCGAAAGCAGCATGGCGCAACGCGCATTGACCCTTCTCAAGTCGGTTGTCAACGGAGCCAACGACATTCCCGTTTTGGTCGCAGCCGCCACCGGCCTTGCCCAGGCCGGAGAAGCGGACGCCGCCCTGGTGACCGCCGACAGCATCGAAGCGGTGCGATATCGCGCCCTGGTTTTGGCGCGCATCGCCTCTTATCAGGCTGGTGCGGGCCTATTTGATCAGGCCAAAACCACACTCGACAAGGCCAAGGAGGCCGCGGCCAAGATCAAATTTCCCTTCGCCAAAGCCTATGCATTTTCCCGGATTGCGCTGGCGTTCAACAATGTCAGCATTAGCATCGGTGATGATCAGGCGTTGCTGGATGAAGCCATCAACGCCGCCCACCTGATTGGGGACGACCGCCTCAAGGCGCATATTTTTTGGACCATCGCGGATGAACGCCGCCGGGGTGGCGATCTCAGCGGTGCGACCCGCGCCCAGGACCAAGCCACCAAGGCCACGGACGACATCATCAGTCCCTTTTCGCGCGTGTGGATGCTGTGCGATATCGCCGAGGAACGCATCAAGCGTCGGGAGACGGACGCAGCGTGGTCCGTGTTCGGTCTGGCGATGGAAGAAGCCAAATCCATCACCAACCCCTGGGGTCGGGCCCGGGCCTTAAGTAAGGTAGCCGCCACGATGACCTCGCTCACGGACAAAAGCGCCGCACGCCGTACAAATCCATGAGTGCCAATTCACCCTAACCCGTACCGGGTTGTATCTGAGGCAACGCTTGATTAGAGTGCCTCCAACATTCAATTTGAAAACCAACCAAGGCACCGATTTATGAGCGACGCGATCTGCACCAAAAAAGGCCCCTACGTCATCGAAGGCGAAGAAGGCAAAACCTACTATTATTGCACCTGCGGCAAGAGCGAAAATCAGCCGTTCTGCGATGGCAAACACAAAGGTTCGGAATTCTCGCCCATCGCCCACAAGGCGGAAAAAACAGGCAATATCTATTTTTGTGGCTGCCGCGCGTCCCAAAAGGGTGCACTGTGCGACGGTGAACACAAAAACATCTGAGGCCAATCCCATGCAGCATCCCAAGCCACTGATACAGCGGTCCGTTAAGTCCATTTTATGCCGTCCGACTTTGATCGGACTCATCGGATTGATAGGGCTTGGCTTGGGCGCATGCGCGTCGGGCGAGAAAGTCGCGCCAGGGCCGTGCCCTGAAATTCTGATCGTCGCCGACGCCGCCAATTTGACCCGATTCAAACCCGGTCCGGGGCGCGACATCATCGATGTGCTGCACGAAGACAAAATCACCGGGTTCGCACAAGCCTGCGAATACGACGTCGATGACAGCGGCGCGGGCGACCTCATTGTCTATGTCGCCCCAACCATCGTTTCGACGCGTGGACCGGCCAATCAGACCGACAACGCGGATTTCGAGTATTTCGTCGCCATCACCGATGCCGACAAAAAAATCCTGGACAAAACCCGCTACCCAAAGGTTCTGCCCTACGTAAACGGCATTCCGCGTGTGATGTGGCAAAAGCCGGAGCCCCACACCTATGTGCTGCCATTGAAAGCCGGGCAGACCGGGGCGTCATATCTGGTTTACCTCGGGCTGCAGCTCAGCCGCGAGGAGCTGGACTATCAGCGCAAAAATCGCTGAGCCCAATTTGGGAGCATTTCTTGCGTCGAAAGCGCTTGCAAGGTTCACCGACTTCGCCTACGTAGTCACCGTTCTATTGACCTCACAGGACGAGGCTTTAGAATGATTAGCGGTTTGGTCAAACTGAGCCGCTGAAAATTAAAACTGGTTTCCTCGACTAAAGCCGCCACGGGAGAGACTGGCACCCGTCCGTTTTATCAAGACGGATACACGCCAGCGCCGAAGGAGCAACCGCCCCGGAATCTCTCAGGCAAATGGACCGTGATGGCAACGAGGCTCTGGAAAGTAGGCGGCCGAAGAACCGGCCCCTCACCGAAGATGTAACCTGGCACCCCGTAGACGTAGGGTTCACCAGGGAATCTTTCAGGTTCCGAGACAGAGTGGGGCAGCGCCGAATCCCTGTGGATTGGCGACTGCCAGATTCTGTCAGGAGACCTGAGATGAGCGGCCAAGAGACCCAAGACCAAAATCTACTCACCACACCGTTGGATAGTCTGCACCGCGCGCTGGGCGCGAAAATGGTGCCGTTCGCCGGTTACGCCATGCCGGTCCAATACCCCGCAGGCATTCTGAAAGAGCACCTGCACACCCGCGAAGGTGCCGCGTTGTTCGACGTTTCCCACATGGGCCAGGCCTTTTTGATGGGCGATGACGCGATTGCCGCGTTTGAAACCCTGGTGCCTGGCGATTATCAGTCCATGGCTGAGGGCAAAACCCGCTACACCGTGCTGCTCAACGACAAAGGCGGCATTTTGGACGATCTGATGGCGACCCGCATTCCGGGCGGCCTGTATCTGGTGGTCAACGCCGCGTGCAAAGACCAGGACTTCGCCCACATCGAAGCGGGCACCAAAGGCAAAGCCGACCTGCAAATTCTCACAGATCGCGCCCTTTTGGCCCTGCAAGGCCCCAAGGCCGGCGACGTGCTCGCGCGCCTGGCCCCTGAAACGGCTGATATGAAGTTCATGAACTTCCGCGAAGTCGACATCAGCGGCATCGTGTGCTTCGTCACCCGCTCGGGCTACACCGGCGAAGACGGCTTTGAAATCTCCGTCCCATCCAATCAGGCCGAAGCGTTCGCCAACCTGCTGCTGGAGCAGCCGGAAGTCGAACCCGCAGGGCTTGGCTCGCGCGACAGCTTGCGTCTAGAAGCGGGGCTGTGCCTTTACGGTCATGATATCACCACCGAAACAACACCGATCGAGGCCGACATCAAATGGGTGGTCAACAAGCGCCGCCGCGAAGAAGGCGGCTTCCCCGGCGCCGACGTGATCTTAGCTCAGTTGGCCAACGGCACCGAACGCCTGCGCGTCGGCATCTTGCCCGAAGGCCGCGCCCCTGCCCGTGAAGGCACCGAAGTTCAAGACCTGGATGGCAACACCATCGGGACCGTGACCAGTGGCGGCTTCGGCCCCTCGGTCGGCGGCCCGGTGACCATGGGCTACGTAAAAACCGCATTTGCCCAAGAAGGCACGCCGGTCAATCTGATCGTGCGCGGCAAACCGCTGGCGGCCAAAGTCGTCAAGATGCCGTTCACCAGCAAAAGCTACAAAACCTGAACCAACTTTTTCTTTAAAAATGATGTGAAAACGGGAACAGAAACATGAGCGTCAAATACACCAACGACCACGAATGGATCAGCCTCGATGGCGAAATCGCCACCGTCGGCGTCACCGCCTACGCCCTGGAACAACTGGGTGATCTGGTTTTCGTCGAAGTCCCCGAAGCCGGCCGCTCGGTTGCCAAAGGTGACGAAGCTGCCGTTGTGGAATCTGTCAAGGCTGCTTCTGAAGTCTACGCACCGATTTCCGGTGAAGTGGTCGAAGGCAACGCCGCCATTGCCGATGACCCGGCCACCGTGTCCGGGGACCCTGCTGGAAACGGCTGGTTCTTCAAAATCAAACTGTCCGACATGTCTGAGCTCGACGGTTTGATGGACGAAACTGCGTACACCGCTTACGTGGATAGCCTGGACTAATCGTCCGGGTCTTTTCCAACAGGGCCTCCTCAACTGATTTAAGGAATTCGTGCTGATGCGTTATCTGCCGCACACCGAAAAAGACCGCAAAACGATGCTTAAAGCCATCGGCGCAAACGCGGTCGAGGATATGTATTGCGACGTGCCCGCCCGGGCCCTGTTGCAAAATCCCGTGGACCTGCCCGGATTTGCGGGCGAGATGGAGGTCGAAAGGACCTTTGCCGACTTCGCGGCGAAGAACCTATCACCGGCATCTGCACCGAGTTTTCTCGGTGCGGGCGCTTACCGCCATCACGTCCCATCGTCGGTGGATTACCTGATACAGCGCGGTGAATTTCTCACCGCCTATACG
>Ga0316204_10012491_pt1 | contig 10337 bp, 12 predicted proteins | sample 6monrhotite_MG_2_FD_205661 | JGI IMG/M metagenome (GOLD analysis project Ga0316204, IMG submission 205661) | Microbial mat bacterial communities from mineral coupon in-situ incubated in ocean water Damariscotta River, Maine, United States -... | ecosystem: Environmental > Aquatic > Marine >... | reverse complement strand
TTAAATGCATAATACCCTTACACACCTTAGGGCTGTGTAAGGGTGGGTGTTGGATAGAGTCTATCCGGCGACGTAAGCGATCACCATAACGAGACCGAGCAATACACTCGTCCAGATCGCCAATATCCCGCTTGGAACATCCCGGCTGAGAGCGCCAGCAGGGCTAAACAAATTGAATAATTTGTCCGCCACCGACTTACCAGCCGCGTTTAATCGACCAGAAATCGACGCCGACAAGCGACCGCTCATCGCCCCAATCCATCTGAATAGCCCATCTCCCAGGCGGCGATAGAACCAATCCGTATCGAGATTGATGGACCGAACTTCCTGCGGGTACCATTTAAGTTTGACTAGCAGCGAGAAAGCAAAGAGCGCCGCGATCAGGAGCTGCATCTGCCCAACAACGTGGTCAAACGTATAGGGCTCATACTCCACCGGATAAGGCAGCAGACTATAGAGCACACCGTAATTGACCCCCAGATAGACACACAAGAATGATGCAATCCCCATGGCCAAAAGCATGTTCCACGGGGCTTCTTTTACCCTATGCCCGCGATCATGGCTGAAGAAGGCAAAATACGGGATCTTGATGCCTGAATGCTCCAAAACACCTGCAGACGCGAAGACCAGGATCACAAACGGAATTTCATACCCGCCATAGGCAACGGCAGACAGAGTGAGGGCTTTGGCCACAAAACCGGAGAAGAGCGGGAAGGCTGAGATCGCCCCCGCGCCGATCAGACAGAAGAACGCCGTAAACGGCATAGATTTGTAGAGCCCACCCAGCTCCGACGCCTTGGTATGCCCGACGCGCATCAATACCGCGCCCATGCTCATAAAGAGTAGCGCCTTGTAGATGATATGAACGAAGGCGTGAGCGGCGGCACCATTGAGGCCCAATTCTGTACCAACACCAATACCGGCCACCATGAAGCCCAGCTGATTGTTCAACGAGTAGGCTAGGACTTTGCGCAAATCGTTTTCGATCACAGCATAAAAGACCGGGAAGGCTACCATGACCGCACCCACCCAGACCAGAATGTCCAGCCCGGCAAACCCTCGCGCAAGCGCATAGATCGCCAGCTTGGTTGTGAAGGCCGAAAGGACGACTGCCCCGGTTGCTGTGGCTTTCGGATAGGCATCTTGAAGCCAGTTATGCATAAGCGGGAAGGCCGCTTTGATGCCGAAGGCCAAGAGGATCAGCAGTCCGCCTGGCGCATTAACGTCAATCGCATTGAACTGCCAGCTACCGGAATGGTTGGCGTAAAGCACAGCTCCTGCGAGCAGCAGCACACCGGATAGAACGTGAACGGTGAGGTAGCGCAACCCCGCGCGAAAGGCTTCTGGATTACGGCTCGCCCAAATCAGAAAGACTGACGATATCGCAGTCAATTCCCAGAAGAAAAACAGCGTCAGTAGATCGCCTGCGAACACGGCACCTAGGCCCGCACCGGAATAGATCAGCGTCGACGAATCCGCCAATTTATCGCGATCATGCAATGCGTAGATAGAGTTCAGGAAAATGGCGAGAATGAAAATCAAGCCCCAAACGCGGGACAACGGGTCGAACCGATAGGTTTCAAAACCAAAACCGGCCAGATCCATTGCACCGAAAATGCCCACTTCAGGTGTCATGAACCAGATAGCCGCTGCCGCGAGAGGCGCAGCAATCATGAGCATTTTGCGCAGCGTATAGGAGGGAGATAGCGCGGCGAGCAATCCGGCGAGAATGACAGGTATGGCTGGCGACAGCCCGGCGGTGATCAAATCAGTCATGATCACCCTCCTGGTCGTAATAATTCTCTGGGCGGCCCAACAGGCGACGCAGCGGCCAGCCCATCAGTACAGCCAGACAGAACCCGACAAACCCTTCGATCTCGTAGAAGCCGAAGACATCGTCATACTTTGAGACCGCATGAAACGGATTGAGGAATTCCAGCAAAAGCATCAACCCCGCCAAACCGCCAAACAGATAAAGCGGAATTGCCTTCGTCAGCGGATGGTCGAGCCACAAAAACGGCTTCGCGGCCGGGTGAACACCGTCATCCGAAGCTTCAGGATGAGTATTTTTGACGTCATCGGTCATATTATAGCTCCACCCCGAAGACGGGCGCGAGGAATTCAGTCAATGGTCCTATCAAGAAGAAAAGAACGGTCACGCCAGCGGCTGTAATCACCGGCGGCAGAACGGCCAACATTGGTGTTGGTTTTTTCAAGCCTTCTTTAGGGGCAGGATCAAAGAAGCCCCGCCCTGGAATCGGCAGAAGATAGGCAACATTCAGGATCGAGGAGAGGATCAACGCTCCGATCAGCGCCAACTGGCCGGTTGTTGCTGCGCCCATCATCAAGAAGAGTTTGGGCCACATTCCCCCAAATGGCGGCAGGCCAATAATCGCAAAAGCGCCAACAGCAAAAGCACCAAACGTCCATGGCATCAAACGACCAAGACCGCGCATGTCTGAAATCTCGGTCTTCTTGGTGGCCGTGTAGATGGCACCGGCACACATGAAGAGTGTGATCTTGCCCCATGCATGCATGACGATCTGCAGGGCAGCGCCCAGAAGCGCGAGTGGTGAAGCAATCATCGCCCCAAGCGTTACATAAGACAGCTGGCTGACAGTCGAAAAGGCCAGTCGACGCTTCAGATTATTGCTCGACAGGGCAATGATCGAAGCCAGTACGATGGAAATGGCAGCAATCCAGGCCAGCCAGTTTGATGCTGGCGCCGATTGTATAAGCTCGGGCCCGAAAATGTAGGTACTGACCTTGAGAATGGCGAACACGCCCGCCTTCACAACTGCGACCGCGTGCAATAACGCTGACACCGGCGTTGGCGCGACCATAGCATTTGGTAGCCATGGGTGAACGGGCATAAGCGCCGCTTTACCGATCCCGAATGCAAAGAGAACCAGCAAAACGCTGGCCACCATTGGCGACGCCTCGCCATTCAGCAATCCACCAACGGTGAAATCCGTCGATCCTGCGATAAATTGCGTCGCGATAATTGCGGGTAGGAGCAAGCCAATGGATGTGCCCAACAAAATTGCCAGATAAATCGCTGCCCCGCGACGCGCCTTGTCATCGCCCTTATGCGCAACCAATGGATAGGTCGACAACGTCAGCGCCTCATAGAAAAGGAACATCGTCAACAGGTTGGAGGAAAGCGCGACGCCCATGGCGCAGGCAATAGCAATCGTGAAAAACACGAAGAACCGGGTTTGATTCTTCTCTTTATTCCCCCGCATATATCCAATGGAATAGAGTGAGTTGACGATCCAGAGCCCGCTGGCCACGGCAGCAAAGAGCGCTCCGAGCGGCTCCAGTTTCAGCCCGAAGGATAGCCCCGTTGATCCTATCTCATAGATCAACTCCGGTCGTTGGCCCGTCACGGAGACCAGATAGGCGACATTCAGCGCCAACAGAACGGCAGCCGTAAGTGTCGCGCCTTCACGTAGGTTGGGGTATTTACCCAGCAAACCGACAAACACCCCGCCAATCAGCGGGATGACCAATGCAGCAATCATCGCAATTTCAGGAGACCAGCTCATCGTGCGCCTCCCGAGAACGCGGCCTCAGCCGCAGCATTCGCCATTGAGATCAGGAAGTCTGGCTGGAAGAAGAACCAGACATTGGCAATGGCCAATACCCATAGCGGCCCCAGCATCAGCCACGGTGCCCGCGCATGCGCGATAGCCCCCGCCTTGTCGTGGTGCGGTTCAGCAACCCATATCGCCGCCAGCATCCGCGCGACATAGGCCAGCGCAATGAGTGACGACAGGATCAGCGCGGCTACAGCCCACCACCAGCCATTTTCCAGCGCAGCAACGCCAAGATACCATTTTGACCAGAAACCCACCGTCATCGGCACGCCGACGAGGCTGAGCCCACCAATCGTGAAAGCGACAGAGGTAAACGGCATGGAACGGGCAAAACCGTTGAGATCTGAAATCCGACGGATACCAAACCGGATCGCAAATGCGCCCAGCGCCATGAAAAGCGCACCTTTCATCATCGAGTGGTTGATCAGATGCAGCATACCGGCGGAAAGACCTGCTGCGGTCCCCATCCCGAGGCCCAGCATCATGTAGCCAACCTGCCCAACGGACGAGAAAGCCAGAAGGCGTCTGGCGTCATCCTGAAACACCGCCTGAACGGACGCCACGATCATGCCGATAATGCCGAGAATAGCGAACACCCAAAGGAAGCTCACTTCGACAAACGGCGCTTCCGGCCAGAACACGTCGAACAAAAAACGTACGAGTGTGTAAAACGCGACTTTAGTCGCCGTCGATGCAAGGAATGATGTGACGAAATTGGGCGCATAGGCATAGGCGTTCGGCAGCCAGAGATGCAGCGGGAACATCGCGGCCTTCAGACCGAGGCCGACAATTATAAAAGCGAACGCCGCCTGCACCACGCGGCTATCTGATAGATCCGGCAGCCGTGTCGCCATATCCGCCATATTCAGCGTTCCCGTAGCCATGTAGAGGAAACCCACGCCGATAACAAAAAATGTCGCGCCAATCGTCCCGAGAACCAGGTAATTATAGGCGGCCGTCAGAGCCCGACGATCACTGCTCGCGCCCATTCCGACCAGCACATAGGTCGAGATCGAGGATATCTCGAGGAAAACGAACATATTGAAGGCATCGCCGGTAATCGCCACGCCAATAAGTCCGGCGAAACAAACGAGGAATGCAGAATAGAAAAGCGATTGCTTTTTCTCTTCGATCTCATCGGCAACGCTTGGCAACGCATAAATGACGCTGAGTAGGCCTAACGCGCCGATCACCATCAAAAGAACCGCGTTCAAACCATCAATACGAAACTCAATCCCTGCAGGCGGTGCCCAACCGCCCATGGCGTAAGAAACCACGCCGCCGGTTTGCACATCGACAATGATCGCGAGCGCAAGAAGCGCTGAGACGATTGTCGAAATCAGCGTGACGGCCCAGCCCAATCGACCATTCGGCATTATCGCCGCTACGGCCGCCATCATAAGCGGTGTGACAACGATGATCGCCGGCGCATGCGTGACCAATGACGCGGGCAGAAGCGAAGCCAGGAACTCCATCAGGTGTTTCTCCTGGCGCTGTCTACGGCATAATCGGCATGATTGATGGCTTCATCTTCTATCGTGCCATAGCTTTCGCGAATTCGCACGACGAGCGCCAATCCCACCGACAGCGTTGCCACGCCGACGACAATCGCCGTCAGAATGAGCACATGCGGCAATGGGTTTGAATAAATCGCCTCGGCCGCGTGATGCACGGTTTCGCCGTGAGACGCTGCACTTTCAGCTATGTCAGCGGCTTCTGCTGCGTGATCGGTGACCGCCGCAGCGGCCTCACCGGCATAGGCGTCATTTTCACCATGGCCTTCTGAATACTCGGGAAGGATGGGCGGTTGACCGCCAAACACCTTACCCATGGTGATGTAGAGCAAGAAAACCGATGTCTGGAATAGAGACAGTCCCACCAGTCGTTTGACGAGGTTTCCCGTCGCGACAACGGCATATAGCCCGGTCATCATCAGGATAATGACAATAACAAAATTAAACCGTTCAGCGATAATTTCGATCATTACCACTCTCCTTCCGGAATATCAGGAGCGCGGCCGGCAAAGGCGTAAAAAATTGCCATCATGACGGAGAATACAGTCGAAAGCACGCCAAGCTCGACAAGAATGATGCCGATATGTTGGCCGGAATGGTGCGCCAGATCCGGATGCAAAACGTCATAATCCAGAAAATTCGCACCCAGAACAAGCGTCGCGACGCCAGTGCCGCCGTATAAAAGCACACCAAATGCCGCGAGGAACTTAACGAACCAGGTTGGCACAGCTCGTTTGGCATTTTCCACGCCGAAAATGAGCGCATAAAGGATCACCGCTGCGGCGATAATCACGCCAGCCTGGAAGCCTCCACCTGGGCTGTAATCACCGTGAAAATGGACATAAAGACCAAAGATAACGATTAGCGGAATCAGAAGTTTCGCGACAATCCGAAGAACCAGATGCGGGGTCATTCCTCATCTCCCTTCTTTTTGCCGGGATTTAATCCAAGAAGCAGCATCACGCCGAGCCCCGCCGCAAAGATAACAACGGTCTCGCCAAACGTATCAAAACCCCGATAGCTCGCCAGAACGGCGGTTACGACGTTGGGGATCGCAATCTCGTTGGGTGTCGATGTGATGTAATCCATGCCCACATACGAATTGGCTGGTGAATGCAAGTCGCCGTAAACAGGCATATCCCCGACCGCATAAAACAACGCGGCGCCCGCAACCGACACAACGATCAGCGCGGCCCAGTGACGAATGGCTTTAACGGGTTCTGCTTCCCGGGCAGTTAGCAACATGGCCGCGAGCATCAAAACGGTCGAAATGCCAGCGCCAACGGCGGCCTCAGTAAAGGCCACGTCCACGGCATCCAGCGACACAAACCAAGCTGCAGAAATCAAGCTGTATACGCCCATCAGCATCACAGCCGCGAAGAGGTTTTTAAGCCGGACAATGGCTATGCCGACCGCCAGCAACATGCCCATCAGCGCGTAATCAAGAAGCTGGGTCCAATCAAACTCGGTCACGACTCGCCCCCTGTTTCAGCATCACGAGGATGCGGCGGTTGATGGCGGGATAATAACGGATTGAGACCGGCCCGGTGCGCCGCATTAGCGACGGCATGGGTCGCAGTTGGGCTCGTCAAAAACAGGATGAAGCCGACCAGCAAAAGTTTAGCGGACAACAACGTAAATCCGGCCTGCAGCATCAGCCCCAATACAATCAGCTCGGCACCCAGCGTATCTGTGACGCCGGCCGCGTGCATGCGAGTATAAAAGTCCGGCAATCGAACAACACCAATCGCTCCAGCCAGAACAAAAATGACACCAACACCCATAAGGGCAATGCTGGCAAAATCACGGATAAGAAGCAGAATTTCCATCAGTCATCTTCTCCATCAATTGCGCGGCGAAGAGACATCTGGGCCAGTGCGATTTCCAGAGAGCGATAACGGAAGAATTTCAGGATTGCGATAGTCGCCACAAAATTGATCAGCGCATACAAAAGCGCAATATCGACACCATCAGCACGACCAACCAACAGGCTGAATATCAACAATAATAGAACCGTTTTGGTGCCAAAAGAGTTGGCAGCCAGCACCCGATCATAAAGCGAAGGCCCTGCGAATAATCGCGCCAGCATGATCGCCATAGCCAACGCCATGGCCAACGCGGCGCCCAGATTGACCCATTCCATCATGACGCGTCTCCATCGGTTGCCCGGGACGCATACATATTCATTTCGGCAAAGGCTTCAGGCGCAGTGAAGGACGTGTCGAGCGCATGCACAAGGTAGGCATCTTCTTCGATCTCAACGGTCACAGTACCGGGCGTGAGTGTAATGGAATTCGCAAAAATACAGCGCGCCAGATCGGTATTGGCCTTGACCGGCACTCGAACGAGCCGAGGAGAAATATCGATCTCGGGCTTCAGTGATGCCTTCACGACAGCCACATTCGCCTTGGCAATCTCGCCGCCGAGCCAGATGTAATAGGGTATGAGAGTGTGTAGTCGAAAAAAGGGCGACGTCTCGCGATCAACGATCCGCATGCGGAGAACTAGCACCATCGTGATCAAAACGCTAACCGCGCCAAACGCCAACAACGTAATCTTGTCGTAGCCGGACAAAACCCACCAGAGCAATGCCAGTACAAGGCTGAGGCTAACCCCGTAAATCATGCTTCCTCCCAAGCGTCGTCTGCAAACGCACCGATGGAGAGGCTTTTAACCATGCCCTTCCGGCTTGGCCAGTAATTCAGTCGGTTTACTCCACACCAAAATGCCTAGGGTTATTTACGGCGGTCGTCTCCCGCCTTGGACCAATCCCAATACCGCAACACCGTCTGCGCTTTTTCAACAGAAAGGCCATCATATACGGTCGTCGCGCGGCGCAAACTTTCGGTTTCGCTGAATCCACCAAGCCCCTCACAAAGTTGGACTAAAAACTCGCGATCCGCGCCGGTCGCCTTGCACAAAATGGCAAGCGGTTCGCCGCCAAGATCTGTGCAAATCCGGGAAATGAGCGAATCGCTGATCCCCGCAAGCAGACCGAGTTCACCAATAAGCTCCGCTTCCGCTCCACGTGATCGTATCTGTGAAATCAAACCCTCCATCGAGCCAAACTCACACGCATCAGAGGCCTCTCGATTTCGCTGGCGGCGATCAACAAATTTCAATGCGCGATTGACCAATGGGTCCGCCCAATTTTCTGCGGCAGCCATCGCAAAGACATCTTCGGAGGCCTCGATCATCAACGATCGACCAACAGCGAAGCGCTGAAGGACAAGCTTCCGGCATTCATGATCGCTATGCCAGAATAGCTGCAAGGCCGAACGCGGCCGTAATTCCTGCCGCTTCAACAGCGCGGGCACATATCGCGCTTCTTCCTCAGCCAGCGCGGCAATATGGTTCACTGTCGGCGGCGCCAGTCGCGCACCATGGTTTTTTAGCAATGCGGTAATAACCGCTGGCTCGCCAATGGATGCGAGCGCGGCCGTCACGGTTTCTGATACGGCTTCGCGCCGCGCAATCATGACGCGGTGATCAACGGTGCCAAGCCGACTGATCTCCATAAGGTCAAAATCGGATAATGCGCATGACGCTTCAAGAAGTGGCGCTGCAATGCCGATCTCGTCAGCGGCCAGCAACTTCACAATATTAGCTGGGGCATCACTGATTTCAGCAAGGCGTTGCGCACATCTGCGCCGAATGCGGGCGTCACTATTGCGCAAAATTTCATAAAGCAAGTCACCGACAATCCAACGCTCTTGCGGGCTGATAACGCTGGAGGGTAGGCAGATGATATCCGCCAGGCGCCGCGCAAGCGCAGCGCGTGCACGGCCGGTATCGGTCGCTGTCTCCGTCAGGGTGAGTGGATCTGTATTGCTCATAACATCGCCTGTTCACCTGAAAATGCCCGCCAAGGCGTTAAACAAGCGTGTGCGATGCCATGACGTCTTGCACTTCCCAAGCGCGCTGGCCAAGTTGCAGGCGTAGTCTTCGCCGGGGGGCGTTATGGCAGTCGTAGATTCGCGTAAAAGCCCGGCGCCATTTGCCGCTTATCTAATAATTGTGGCCGGTTGGTTTTTCGGCTTCGGACTACAGACAACACTCTTTCCCGGCATCGTTTATTTTACGCTCACAGACAGCACACCCCAGCAGCTTGGCATCGCCCAAATGGCGTTGACGGCGCCGATGTTATTTCTTCTACCAGCGGCAGGTGTATTGGCCGAGCGCCGAGGTCGCCGCCGAATTCTGATCATTTTCTATTCGCTTGCCGCGGTTTGCGCCGCCATTCTCGGCGGGCTGCTCTTGGCGGGATTGCTCTCCTACTGGCTGCTTCTGGTCTATGCGATCGCAGTTGGCACGTGCGGCGCTTTCGTTCTGCCAGCGCGGGACTCAGCGATTAATAACGTCGTTGATATTGCCAATCGATCTGGCAGACCCCTGACCTTGCAAAAAGCCGTTGTCATCGCATCACTGGTCCAGTTTGCAGGACAAATCACCGGCATGGGTGTCGGCTATATGGCTAGATGGACAGGGCCGGGTCCGTTGCTCTTCCTGCAGGCAGGCGGCTTTATGATTGGCGTCATCGCTACCGTTGGCCTTCCCCGATTGAAGGCAAAACGCACAGGCGACACCCACGCCTTGCAAGACCTCATTGAGGGCATTCGCACTGTTCTTAAATCGCCGGTGATTGCATCGATGACGGGCGTCATGGTCGCGGTTGGTTTCTTCGTCGTCGGAGGAGCGTTTTTCGTCGTGATCCCGGTTTTGGTCCGTGATGTGTACGGCGCGGGATACGGCACACTTTCGAGCCTGCTGGTCGTATTCTGGATTGGCGCTTTTATCGCCAACGCGCTGCTCGCAAAACTGAAACACGTTGAACGCCCCGGACGTGCAGTGATGCTCGCCCAGTTGGTCACCGTCATCAGTCTCGGCGGACTTGCCTTGCCTATCCCGCTTGAAGGTTTGTACGCGCTGGACTTCTTCTGGGGCTTGGGAGCTGGTGTGGCTATCTCGCTCAGCCGGTCGGTGGTGCAGGAAAATGCGCCAACCGAAATGCTGGCCCGTATCATGTCAGTCTATCAGCTCGGCCTCTTTGGCGGAATGCCAGCCGGGGCGGCCATGATGGGATTCGTCGTTGCCGCGCTTGGCCCAAGAGAATCGGTTCTGATTCCTATGATTGGCCTGGCAATCGTTCTCGCATTGATTTCGATTTTTACGCCAATCTTGTCGATCCGTCGCAAACACTGAACCCAACTGCCGGTCATCATGG
>Ga0316204_10012490_pt1 | contig 10340 bp, 6 predicted proteins | sample 6monrhotite_MG_2_FD_205661 | JGI IMG/M metagenome (GOLD analysis project Ga0316204, IMG submission 205661) | Microbial mat bacterial communities from mineral coupon in-situ incubated in ocean water Damariscotta River, Maine, United States -... | ecosystem: Environmental > Aquatic > Marine >... | reverse complement strand
GCGTTTACCGATCTGGATCCCAGTGAACACGCGGCTTTGAAACACCATTCAGCGCTGCTGCTTTATGGCATGCGCCAAGCCGACCAATTGGCGGAATTGCATCTGGAAACGGCAGCGTTGCTGCGAGAGGTCGACACCGAGCATTCGCATCCAGCTTGGAGAGGATTCTTCCGCCATGCGCGAAACGGCAGTGAAAAGGCCGTTTCTGACGCGTTTCTGGCATCCTGCCTCGGGGCCGAAGGTGCGCTAGCGGATTTTGACTGGCAGTCCGTTTCAGAATTCATCCGTAGTGAATGGGTGCTCTACAATTGGCGCGGAACGGCCGGGATTGCACCTCAGGCGGCTGATGAAGCGACCATTCTACAGTGGTTTTCAGACCCTGACTTCCAGGTAATGGTCCTGCTTGGTTTGTCATCGACCGCCAAGTCAGCGGGCGACATGAATGCCTTGGCGCACCATCTTGGGCTGCTCAAGTCGATCGCGCCCGCCATCCACGACCTGTGTGGGGCTATCTCGGTGCCGGACGCATTTCTGGTCGTCATGTTTCGTGAAGCCCTGATACGACACACGCAAGGCCCCGCCGCGGCCGGCGTATTCCTCAACGAGCATTGGACAAAACTCGTTGGACTAGACGCCAGCAAGATAAGCCCAATGGCCCATCTCACTCGGCTAAAAACGGTTTATGAAATGCGTGCTTCAAACGCCAGCGCTGCGAGCGACGAAGCCGCTGGCAAAGCGGCACATGAACAGTGGCGCGAGGTCCTCACAGTGGCATTGGAGCGGTTCAGGCATGGAGAGCTGTCATGAAGCGAATTCTCGTTCTCCACGACATGGCAAAAGGATCGCGGCGTACCAATCGCGATCACGTCTACAATTACGCGAAATACCATCCGGGCCACCTATACGTATTCCACAGCATCAAAGGACCCATCACCGAGGCATTAAAGGCATTCCCGTTCGACGGGATTATCATGAATTATTGCTTTTTGAGCAATCGAGCCTCGGCGTACGAACTCCAGAAGGACAGGTGGTCCTACCTTGCCGACCATCCCGCGACGAAGATCGCCATCTGCCAGGACGATTACACGGATCATTTGAGTCTTGATGAGTGGATCCGGGACATGCGTTGCGATGTCATTTTCTCACCGATCCAGAAAAACCTCGAGGTCCTCTACCCGACAAACTGGGGCAAAGCGACATTCCGTGAAGGACTGACAGGCTATACCGACCATGCGCAGATCGAAGAGTTGGAAAGCTATTCCCGCCCCTTCCATGAACGAACAATCGATGTGGGAACCCGCGTTCGTTACCTACCACCGGTTTTTGGCCGCTATGGCCAGCAAAAGGGCAAGGCGGCCGAAGACTTCGCCCGCAAAGCGGCCGAAGCGGGGTTCAATGTCGATATCTCTACTCGCACCGAAGACGTAATTTTCGGCAGCCGGTGGCTGCAATTCCTCGGCAATTGCAAGTTCACCCTCGGCTCCAAGGGCGGGGCCAGCATGGCTGACCCGCGTGGAGAAATCCGTGTGAAGGTTGCCGAGTTCATGGCGAAAAACCCCGGGGCTTCATTCGAAATGGTCGAGCAAGAGTGCTTCAAGGGGGTCGACGGGCACTATGTGTTTGCTGGTGTGAGTCCGCGTCTCTTTGAATCTGCGGCTCTGCGCACCTGCCAGATACTGACGCGCGATAATTATATCGGCGGCATGGAACCCTATGTCGACTACATCCCACTTGACGAAGATTTTTCAAATATTGACGAAGTCTTTGGGTTGATGCGTAACGAAGACGCTTGCCTGTCAATGATCGACAGCTGCTACGAAAAACTGATCGCTTCAAAGGCCTTCGATTATTCGGCCTTCGTCAATGAGGTTCTCGACTTTATTCCTGAAGCAACCGATATGGGCCAGAGAAATGAATCGCGCCTTCTCGAAGATCACTTCAGCACGATAAACGCGTTTCGTCGCACCCGCGAACGGTTTGGCGGCACCTTGGAAACCGCTCTCAAAACCGTCCTGACGCTGCTGAAGCCGGAACATGCCATTCCACTTGAGACAACGGGCTGGCCGAGACCCTATGCCCTGTCACCTGGATTTGCCCCCATTGCGGCTGGCATTCCAGCAGTGCGGCGTTCGACATACAGCATGCTGCCTGAAATTATGGCCTACGCAGAAGGTGATCCGGAAGCGATGAAGGACCTGGCAACGATTTTTGATCAGCTCGCTCACGGAGAAATCGCCCCGGAACGCCATGTCACCGATACCGGGGCTCTGGGCTGGTGGGATATGTGCGAATACATATTTGAACTGGGCAAAGCCGAAATCAAGACTCCCGGGAAGGCCAATTCCGTCACAAAAAAAGCAGCCTTAGGACCAAAGCCGGACAAGACCGGAACCAAAGCGCCTAAACGGCCCACGTCCAAGGCGCGGAAAGCGAAAACATGACCGACGAGACCGAGCTTCCGCCGCGCCGTCCGGAAGACATTCCGGCGATCGAAACCGGGTTAAGTAAGCCCTGGATGCTGCCACAACTCGCGCTCGAATACTCCAGACTCTATGGCGATGGCATTCGACCGGCTCCATTCGACCTGTTGCCGCAAACTTTGACGTTGAAGGAAATGCTGGGCCGATGGGCGCACCAACCGGTGGATTCCCTAAGGCGTCGCCTTGCCCGTCCTTTTGTGAAGTCGATCGAGGAGCGGAGCGCACCTTCTTATGAGTCACCGCTTAAAAGCCAGATCGCAAACCTTCTCGGTGGCCCTGCAGATGACCGCCGTTCAGTGGTGTTTGTCCACCACGCCTATTACCACTTCTTCTATTTGGCCAAAGCCCTGCGCGAACGGGGATGGCGTGCCTATTCGGTTTCGATTGAAAATCCGAACAGTGCAAACGCGCCGTTTTACCACGGCCAGGACCTGCTGATCTGGGATGAAGATCCTTGGGTCCGTCGCGAACTTCAACGTGAATTGTTCGAAGCGGTTAAATCAAATTTCAAGATGGTGCATATCCACGGCGATAACGCGATGACCCTTTTTGAAAAAGGGATCATAAAAAACAATACGCGCAACGGCGTACCCTGGGATTTCCTGGAATTGAAGGCCCACGGCGTCAAGATTGGGCACTCGATAAGCGGCTGCCTGACAGGCCAGCGCAAATCGGTTTTCAATGAAAGAAGTGGCGGCGTCTGCAACCACTGTGTTTGGCAAAATAATTCTGAAGTCTGCTCCGACCTGAAGAACGGGTTCGTCAACGAGAAGCTGGAACGGCTTCTCGACCTCAACGCTCTGGAGATGGACTGGCCGTTCGATACCTCGCGCCAGACGCCGCAAACCTATTTCGATCCCCTGACTTATTGCCTCGACATGGACATGTGGAAGCCGGATCTGAACATTCCCAACCATATCGAACGCATTGAGCGCGAGCCGGGCGAGATTTTGGTTTTCCACGCCGTCGGCAATTACAAAACGCGGGATTCGAGCGAAAACCAGCGCAATATCAAGGGTACTCCAGCCGTTATTGAAGCCATTGAGCGACTGCGCGCAGAAGGCGTGCCGGTTCGTCTTGTGTTCAAAACCGGCGTCCCCTCTCGGGACATGCGCTTTTACCAAGTCCAGGCCGATATCATTGTCGATCAATTGATCTATGGCCGTTGGGGCGCAACCGCTCGTGAAACCATGGCGCTTGGTCTGCCGACCATTTGCCGCCTCGATCGGAAGCAACCTGACGGGATTCCGCCCTCACAGGCGCTACAGGATTGTCCGCTGGTCGATGCCAGCCCCGATACGGTCTATGATGCGATCAAGGCGTTGGCGCTGGATGCCGACAAACGCAAAGCGATTGGCAAAGCCAGCCGCGCCTATGCGGAGAAGTGGTTTGGTGCCGACGCCTGCGCCGAGCGCTTTGAACAGGTCTATGACAGGATGCAGGCCGGAAAGCATCCGCTTTACCGGCCTGGCAAATCCTAGTCGCCTCCTGGCTTTCAGTCTTCGCGCAATGACGCGTTATCGGCGAAAATGACCGCACCGCCTGCAGTCACATTGGTGACGCGGAGCAAGGCGCAGTCATGCTGGCCAGAGAATGTGTGGCTGATACGATATTGCGTGGGCTCATCGTCAATGGACACGCGCTCGGTCCCGATGTCCGGTCCGTTGGTGGAACAGAAGTCTGCGATTTGCAGCACGACTTCCGCAGTGTCTCCAGCTTCGGTCCACAAAGTGATCTCAGCGGAAAAGTGCGAGCCGCTTTCAATGTCCGCGTCTGACCGGTAGAGGCCGACAAAGCTGTTGAAATCCATATCAAGGCGATCCGCAGTCATAACGCGATCATCGCTGCTGGCGACATTGCGCTGAATGTCCACACTGCCTTCCGGCATCAGGAAGTTTTCAAAGTCACTGCGGGGTATATTATCGCGAACCAGACCGGCATTCATCCCGAAACCGGTTTCTTCTTCGCGCTCTGGCCCTGGTCGCGCGAGTTGGGCGGTGGCGGTTTCGCTTTCGGGTCGAGTGGCGGCACCGTCCTGTCCAGCAGAATCTGCCGTCTCTGAAATCGTTGACGTGGCCCGGAACTCACTGTTGTCCGAGTTTGTCTGATCACAGCCGGCCAAGAGACCGCCTGCCACAACTACGCCTATGAGCAATCGCATTTTACACCTTTGAACTTCTTGGGAGATATCTTTGCATTCCGAAACTTCATGTCGGCCTTGCCATTAAAAGGAGATAGGTGGCCGATTTGTGGCACCCCTACGCAGTACCGGATGCAATATTTCCCGATACCTGAACGGTTGCGCCGCAATTCGTTGAAGTATATGTCCTGAACCGCGCGAGGGAAAGAGGGCTCCGGTTTTTGATCCCAAGTAAAAATTCGCTGGTTGGGCCGTCAATGCCGATCCGGTTTCCCATTCAGGAGCAATAGCATGGATATCCGCGGCAAACGCCTCGTCGTCATCGGCGGAGCCGGTCTCATCGGTTCACACGTGGTCGACGAACTCGTCAAGGAAGATGTTGGCGAAGTCGTAATCTACGACAATTTTGTCCGGGGCACACACGAAAACCTCGCTGATGCCCTCAAAGATCCCCGCGTGAAGATCCACGAAGTCGGTGGCGATATCCTGCATACCGACATTCTGGACAGCGCTTTGAACAAGGCCGATGGCGTCTTCCATCTCGCCGCACTCTGGCTGCTGCAATGCCACGACTATCCGCGTTCCGCATTCGAAGTGAACGTCAAGGGGACGTTCAACGTCCTTGATGCCTGCGTCCGCAATAATGTGTCCCGCCTTGTCTGGTCCTCCTCCGCCTCGGTCTATGGCGATGCGGTTCAGGAGCCAATGACGGAAGACCATCCGTTCAACAATCAGAATTTTTACGGCGCGACGAAGATTTGCGGCGAGGCCATGGCCCGCGCCTATCACCATCGTTACGGCCTGAACTACACCGGCATGCGCTACATGAATGTGTACGGCCCGCGTCAGGATTATCGCGGTGCCTATATCGCCGTGATCATGAAAATGCTCGACGCCATCGACCGCGGCGAAGGCCCGACCATTTTGGGTGATGGCAGCGAGGCCTTCGATTTCGTGGCCGTGCGCGATTGTGGCCGCGCCAATGTCTGCGCCATGAAGGCTGAAGCAACCGACGAATTTTACAATGTCGGGACCGGTAAGCGCACGACGCTAAAAGAACTGGCGCAGATGCTGCTCGACCTGACCGGCTCGAACCAGGCCATCCAGTACAGGGAACGCAGTCAGGCCACACTGGTCCGCAACCGGATCGGCTGCCCGAAAAAGGCCTCGGAAGAAATCGGCTTCACCGCTGAAGTGTCCCTTCAAGAGGGTCTGAAACACCTTATCGAATGGCGCGCTTCGCACATCGACGAAGTCGAGTCCCGCCAACGCAAAGCACAGATCTAGGTCGCGGTCGAACGTCATGTGCGGAATTGCGGGCTACATAAATTACAACGGCGCAAGCGCCGACAGGGCTATATTAAAAGCCATGTCGGATGCTATCGCGCACCGTGGCCCGGATGGCGAAGGTCAAATGGTCGAAGGGCCGTGTGGCCTCAGCCATCGTCGACTGGCGATTATCGATCTGTCCGATGCGTCGCTCCAGCCCATCGTTTCGGCCGATGAGCGCTTTGTCATGGTTTATAATGGCGAGCTCTACAATTACGCCGAAATCCGCAACCAGCTGATCGCCAAGGGTCATCAATTTCGTACCCAGGGTGATACCGAGGTCGTTCTCGAAGCCATAGCGGAATGGGGTCTGGCCGGTGCCGCACCGCGCTTTAATGGCATGTTCGGCATTGCGGTCTGGGACCGCAAGGAGAAGTCGCTTCATCTGGCGCGGGACCGGTATGGCATCAAGCCGATCTACTATGTGCATGATGACCGGCGCTTCGCGTTCGGATCGGAAATCAAGGCGATTCTGGCCGCCGGCCTGCTGAAAGGCGATCTGTGCGCTGAAGGCCTTGTCGAGTATCTGACCTTCCAGAATTTCTTCACTGACCGTACCATTTTCAAGGACGCCAAAATGCTGCCCGCCGGGTGCATTATGGATGTTCGTCTGGATGGGCGTGCTCCGGTTGTGACGCGCTATTGGGATTACAGCTTCCAGGAGCCTGAGACGGCGCGAAGCGAAGCGGACTATCTTGAAGAACTCGACCATCTGTTTCGTCAGGCAGTAACCCGGCAGCTGGTCGCTGACGTCAATGTCGGCTCCTATCTGTCAGGCGGCATGGATTCAGGCTCGATCACCGCTATCGCCGCCAAGACCCTGCCCTATATGCGGACTTTCACCGTCGGGTTCGACTTACACTCTGCATCCGGTGTGGAGCTGGCTTTCGACGAGCGCCGCTCTGCCGAGTTCATGTCCTACAAATTCAAGACCGAACACTACGAAATGGTCCTGAAGGCCGGTGACATGGAACGCGCCATGCCGCGTATCGCTAATCACCTGGAAGAACCGCGCGTCGGGCAAAGCTATCCCAATTTCTACGCCGCACAGCTGGCCAGCAAATTTGTAAAAGTCGTGCTGTCGGGCGCAGGTGGCGACGAGATTTTTGCCGGGTATCCATGGCGCTATTATCGCGCAGTCGTGAATTCCGATTTCGACGATTATGTCAGCAAATACTATGGCTTCTGGCAGCGCCTGCTCGACAAGGAACAATTGCGAGGCGTGCTTGATCCGGTCTGGGACGATGTCAAACACGTTTCGCCCGTCGACATTTTCAAACAGGTTTTTGCGGACCGCCCGAAGGGACTGGAAAGTCCGGAAGACTATATCAATCAGTCGCTTTACTTCGAAGCCCGTACCTTCCTGCACGGGTTGCTGGTGGTCGAGGACAAGCTGTCCATGGCGCACTCGCTGGAAACGCGCGTGCCCTTCCTCGACAATGACCTCGTCGACTTTGCCATGCGTCTGCCGACCAGCATGAAGTTGGGCAATCTCACCGAAGTTGTCCGCGAAGACGAAAACCAGCTAGGCAAGTCGCGCAAGCATTTCCAGAAGACCCGCGATGGCAAGTTGATCCTGCGCAAGCTGATGGGCCGTTATATCCCCGATGAAGTGGCCAACGCCGTAAAGCAGGGCTTCTCGGCCCCCGACGCCAGCTGGTTCAAGGGTGAGAGTATCGACTACGTCAATCGCGTCGTTGATGACCCCAAGAGCCGTATTTATGAATTCATGGACCCCAAAGCTGTGCACAAGCTGGTCGACGCGCATATGAGCGGTGCCGAGAACAAGCGCCTGCTGATCTGGTCCCTGTTGAGCCTTGAAAGCTGGGCCAATGCATTCGTTGAGCCATCCCGGCCCTGATCCTGCGCGAAGAGGTAGATCGCCATGCGAATTCTTCTGACCGGAGCGACGGGCTATCTGGGCGGCTGGATCCGTGCCGAGCTGGCCAAAACTCACGACGTGATTAGCGTCCTGAGGCCAGGTCGCGATGCCGCGCACCTGGGCGAAACCGCCGCATGGGATTTGTCAGGCGATCTGCCGGCAAACCTGCCCAAGGTCGATACAATCGTTCACGCCGCGCAGTCGCGCCACTACACAGTATTTCCCGAGGGTGCCCAAGACGCGTTCGCGGTCAATTGTGCCTCAACCGCCCAATTGCTGGACTTTGCGGTCCGAAATGACGTGGAGCGCTTCTGCTTCATATCGAGCGGCTCTGTCTATGAGCCCTATGCGGGCAGTCTGGACGAAGCCTCTGCGCTTGCACCTATCAGTCTCAACGGGACGACCAAGCTGTCAGCCGAGACGCTGACGCGGGCCTATGACGGCATAATGGCGGTCAGTCGCTTGCGCCTGTTTTTTCCCTACGGGCCCGGCCAATCCGGACGCATGGTGCCGGGCCTGATCAACCGCGTCGCCACGGGCGAAGCCGTAACACTGGCCGGCGAGACCGGGCTTGAATTCTCCCCGCTGTTTGCCGCTGACATTGCCAAAGTCGTCACGTCGGCTGTTTCAGACTCCTGGCGCGGCACCGTGAATGTCGAGGGGCCGGAAACCATTCATTTGCGGGCTTTTGTCGATGTGATCGGCAAGCTGATTGGCAAGCGCCCCGTCTTTGAGGTCAAGGACGAAGTGTCGCCGCGGATCGTGGCACCGACAGAGCGGTTGAAATCCCGTTTTGCAGTTGAAACAATGACCTCGATCCGCAATGGACTGGTACAGACACTGGACCCGGGCGGGCAATAGGCATGAGTGGAGACAAGCAGCTCGATATTCTGGTTTTCAATTCAATTGGAAATAACGGCGTTCCGTCATTCCTCGATCACATTGGGATGTTTGCCCGGTATTCGAAGCATCGCTGTTTCTATCATAACTTCGTCTATCAATTTGATCCAGAAATGGATTTTTCGAAATTTGACGCTGTTGTTTTTACCCATAATTTCTGGCTTCCCGCCCTGTCAGGCCCTCAGCGCCAAGCCATTCACAATATCAAAGCGCTCAAGGTTCTCTTCCTGCAGGACGAGTTCCAGTATCTGCGCGATTTCAACAAAGTCATGGCCGAGATGGGCATCAATATCATGTTCACCTGCGCGGCAGAACGTGATTTCGACCAATTCTACCCCAAAAAGCTCATCCCGAGCCTGCGTGAGGTTCATCAGAACCTGACCGGTTACGTCACCGACACCCTAACGCGGCCCAGACTGCGTGCCCGCGGGCCACGTCGCTGGGATGTCGGATACCGAGGCCGGGCACCGATCTACTATATGGGCCTGCTGGGCCAGCATAAGACGCGTATTGCGGAAGAGTTCACGGCCCTGTGCCAACGCGAAGGCCTCAGCCACAATATCTCCTACCAGGAAGACGACCGTCTTTCAGGCCAGCACTGGTTTGATTTCCTCCGGGCGACTCGCGTTCAGCTCGGCTCACCCAGCGGTACCAGCATAGTGGATCTCGACGGGTCCCTGATTGAGGCCGAGCAAAAGTACCGAGCCGAAAAGCCGCACGCCACCTTCCAGGAGGTCTATGACAAGATTCTCAAACGCCATGAAGGCAAGATGAAAATCGACACGGTCTCACCGCGCCATTTTGAATACGCCGCCACAGGCGCGACCATGGCCATGGTTCGGGGTGATTACGGCGGGTATTTGCAAGCGGATGAGCACTATATTCCCATTGAGCCGGATTATTCCAATCTCAATGAGGTCGCCACTCAGATTCGGGATCGCAAGCTCTGCCGGGAGATGGCAGATCGCGCCCATGACCATTTGATCGTCAGTGGCGAGTTTAGTGCCGACAAATTTGTCACCGATTTCGACGCCGTTATCGACCGGAATGTCCAGGCGTCAGACCGGACAGAGCGCGCCGACAGTGATGCATTCAACGCGTCGATGACAGAAAAATTCGGCCAGGCACTTTTCTTTACGCGCGACGGCTATGAACATACGCGAACCGGTGAAGGAAAACGCCTGCGCGATGCTGCATTGAAGAGCCGCCTCGCCACACAAACACCGGTCTTGGGGGCCGTACTGCGCCAAACCGGCGGGGATCCAATGGTAAAACTGGCGAAGGGCCGCGCAGCCCTGCGCATGGCGACTGCCATCCCCGAGTTTCGAGCCCTGATCACCGCTTGGGCGCGCGATCCGGAACAGCGCGCTCTGCAAAACATTCTTTTTGCCGACGTTCTCAAATCCATCCTGCTTCTTGGCCTCATCAAGGCCGGCCAGTCCGGCGCTGCGCCGTATGGGGAGGGTTTCCATGTTGCGCCCCACAAGGAGCGTGATTTCCTGGCGCTGGTCGGTGTGCCTGCCACTGCCGGAGAGATTGCTGAGCCCGCAACCACCGACCACAAGAAAAATGCGGGCCGCGAAAACCTTGTTGATTCGACACTTCAAGC
>Ga0316204_10012489_pt1 | contig 10341 bp, 5 predicted proteins | sample 6monrhotite_MG_2_FD_205661 | JGI IMG/M metagenome (GOLD analysis project Ga0316204, IMG submission 205661) | Microbial mat bacterial communities from mineral coupon in-situ incubated in ocean water Damariscotta River, Maine, United States -... | ecosystem: Environmental > Aquatic > Marine >... | reverse complement strand
TGCGCAGTGCGAGCGCGATATCCATTTCTTGATCGAGCGATACCCACCCAAGACCGCCGCCGTATGGACCTCGGCGGACCTTTTCAAGCTCGTCTATGATCTGCATCGCGCGGATCTTCGGCGCCCCAGAAATTGTTCCTACAGGCAAGGCAGCGCGGAGTGCGTCCCAACAGTCAAGATCTTTTCTGATCGTGCCGGTGACCGTTGATGAGATATGCATGACATGAGAATACCGCTCGATGTTCATAAGCTTTGAGAGCTCGATGGTGCCCGGCTCGGCGACTACACCGACATCGTTTCTTCCAAGATCAACCAGCATCGAATGCTCAGAGATTTCCTTTGGGTCAGCGAGCAAGTCTTGTTCCATCGCTTTGTCATCTTCGGGGGTCGCGCCCCTTCTCCGGGTGCCGGCGAGCGGGCGGTTTGTGACTACGAGTTGATTTTGCTCATCACGTCGAACACGGCAGAGGATTTCCGGGCTTGATGCGACGAGAATTGAGCCTCGGGTTTGCATGTAGACCATGTATGGCGAGGGATTCACCGCTCTGAGCGCACGATAGACATCGAACGGGTCTGCATTGGCTCTGCGTTCGAAGCGGTGCCCGAGCACAACCTGAAAAATATCCCCCTGCGAGATGTATTCTTTCGCCCTCTCAATCATCACGGCGTGTTCTTGGCGTGTTGTGTTGCAGGGCATCGGGCTATTGAGCGATGAACTTTTGTTCACAACGCGACCCAGGGGCAGGGGCTTTGAGTGTTCTTGCACCTGCGCAGAGAGGGCATCGAGATCATTTAACGTCTGCGAATACAATGCTGACGGATCATCGCCGGGGGCAATAAACAGAAGCTTGACGAGGTGGACGAGCTTATCAACATGATCGAATATGACCAACTCGTCGTAAAACCCAAACGAAACTTCTGGTAGATCGCGGTCATCACGCGGGGCGTGCTTGAGCGAGAGCTTGGTAGGCTCGGCGTATCGCACCGAGTCATAGCCCGCGTATCCGAACCATCCGCCGAGCACGCACTTTGGAAGCAGGTTTTGATCAGTAGATTCTGTAGGGACTATGAGTTTCCAGTCTGCGCTGATTTTACGCAGCGCTTCGAGCGGATCCGATTCGATGGTGGTCGTGGATTCCCCGGACTGATGATCGGTGATCGTGGTCTGTGTTCTCTTGGCGACAAGCTCGATCTTCGGATGAGCCGCGAGAATGGAATATCGGCCTTGCTGATCGCCCCCTTCCACGGATTCAAGAAGAAATGAAGGTGCTGTGCGCTGATCGCTTGAGACCAATCGTCGATAAGCAAGTACAGGGGTGAGCTGATCTGCAAGAACCCGTATGGCGACGGGGATGATGATTCTGGCTGAATCTGTATCGGTCTGTGCGCTGGCTCTGGCCGCGTTAAGTGTTTCAATGAACCCTGCTTGATCAATGGATGGCATAGATACGAGTGTATGCGGCGAACTTGTTGCCCGATCAGCCGTACGATGATGAGATGATTATTCGATTCAATACTGTTGCGATTGCTCTTCTCTTGGCGGTTTCTTTGGCATCTGCTCAGCCGGGAGATGGTTCAGCAGACACGCCGATTCAGACCCGGGATCCATCGCTGATTGTCCCTACACCTCAAGGGAGCAAGCCAAAATCGAAAATCTCAGGCACGCTTGCCGATGTTTTTTCGCAGATCAAGGACCAGGAACCCAATCGACGGGCGGGGCTACGAGCCAGCATTCTCAAAAAAATTCAGGTGACCATTTCCATGGTGATCATTGTTGAGGACGCCGACAGCTATCTCTTCGCGATCTCGAACTGGGAGAACACTGTTCGTTTTCCTATCTTGTGGGATGATGGTTCGGTTGAATCTCACGAGAACATCGCGCGGTTTGTGCGTGCCTTTGAGCCAACGCAGATCATCAAGATCCAGGGAGGTCTTGGTTCTCCTTGGCTTGGTGATCGGGAACAGAAACGAATCATCTTTGAGGAAACACTGAGCAAGGCTGTTGATGAGTCAAAAACAGACTGGCAAAAGGCGTTTGATGATCTGAGCAAACAGGGGATTGTGAGCCCGGGGATCGTGGTCACCGATGTGCTTGACTCGGCTTGGCCGGCAGCGTTGGCATTGTCGGCAGCTAGATTGCAGCCCATAGCGTTTATTGAGAAACCAACTACGCGCGTCCACCAGCCATTGAGCGCTGATGAGAGCGATCGGCTTGAGCGAGAAATCGAACGGGCTGCAAAGAACACCGGGCACCCCTGGGAAGGAATCGGCGACGAAATCGACGCGATCACCCTCGCGATGAACACCGGCACAATGATCAAGGTCGGAGGCAGCGTCCGCGATAGACTGGCGACCACAGATCGGATCGGTAGGAAAGAAACCGGGGGCTCAGGGCAACGGTGGGCATGGTGCGGACAGATCATCGGCAACGAGTCTCGCAGCGTCTATCAGGCGATGTGCGCCCTGTTCTTGAGCATGGACAATGGATTTGTCTGGGATGGGTATACAGACAAGCAACCATGGTCGATGTACGACGGGACAGAGGCGGGCGAAGCGCTGCGCAACACAGGGCTCGCGGTCGAGATCAATGATCAGCCACGCTATACGCTTAAAGATTGGAAGCTCCGAATGGTCCGCCCTGTGGGTCTGGCGAACGAAGGGACAGGGCACGAGCCGGGGTCGTCGACCGTTTTCTTGATGAACTCCAAAGGGGCGTCAAATGTGTTTGATCTGCCCGGCGCGGTGGATGGGCAAGGAAAACCCGGGCATCTGCCGATCCTTGATGTTCCAGCGGCACTTCATATTGTGCATTCATTCTCACTTCAGAATCCGATGAGCCGCAACACGGTGGGCGGGCGTTTTCTTGAGCGCGGTGTGTATGTCTACGCTGGTTCGGTGGATGAGCCATATTTGCAGGCATTCGTGCCAACACCCGCGATCGCTCGTCGGTTGTCGGGATCTATGGCATTCGCAACAGCAGTTCGGTTTGATGACGGGGATGTCTGGAAGGTAACCGTGCTTGGCGATCCGCTCGTCACGACCGGACCCGCGGGGCGAAGGATCGAAGGATCGATCAAGGTCTCCGGCGCGGTGGATCTCGATGAGCGGTCAAAGCAAAGGCTCAAGGACGGTGATTTCGAAGGAGCAATCTCAGATCTATCTCTGCTCGGGCAAGACAAGGCTGTGTCGCGGATCGCGATCGCGCTGATGAAAGAAAAACCCGATGCATTTAAACCCGGCGTTGCTCGCGCGTCGATTCCGGCTTTATTTCGTGAAGGGGAATACACAAGAATGCTCGACGCGTATGAGCGTCTAGACGCCGATGGTAGGGTTGACCCTCTTATACAGGATTTGCTTTGGCTCTCATCGCCGTACCTGCTGGCGCGTTCTTCCGGAGATATCTCTCTGAGATCGCGCATCGAAGCGATCCTCAGAGCCAATATCCGTCCGAACCAAAAGATCCAAGATGCTGAGGATCTCGCCATGCATATGCGCAATCGGTCACCCGAGATCGCCATCGGCGTGCTTGAAGCGCTCCGCCCAACACTCAATGAGAATCAAATCAAGATGCTCGATCGTGCGATTCGGCGGGTCCGCAACTGATCTCTAAACAGGAACCTACTATTCCGCATGATTCAGCTCGGTGTCAATATCGATCATGTCGCGACGGTTCGCCAGGCGCGATATCCCGGGATCCCCAACCCCAAAGCGGGCGGGGGCGAGCCTGATCCTGTGCGGGCAGCCCATGAGGCAGAGCTCGGCGGCGCAGACGGGATCACGGTGCATCTCCGAGAAGACCGCAGGCATATCCACGATCGAGATGTTGAGCTGCTTCGAAGTCTGGTCAAGGTCAAGTTGAATCTGGAGATGGCAGCAACAGACGAGATGGTCGGGATCGCACGCAAGATCAGCCCGCACACCTCGATGCTCGTACCCGAAGGACGCAAGGAAGTGACCACAGAAGGTGGGCTCGATGTTGCAGGTCAGATGGATCGGATGCGCGATGTCGTAACCCAGCTCAAAGACGGAGGGATGATCGTGAGCGCGTTCATCGACCCGGACTTAAAGCAGGTTGAAGCAGCAGCAGCGGTAGGATTTGATGTGTGCGAGGTTCACACGGGTCCTTACGCTAACGCCTTTGCGATGTGTGGCGGCGATCTTCGCCGAAACGAACTCAGACACGAACTTATGCTTGTAGAACAAGCCGGTTGTGCGATCGGCGAATCAGGGATGCGTTTTAATGCCGGGCACGCGCTCAACTATCACAATGTGCATTTAATTGCCGCGATGACTGGCGTTGATGAGTTGCACATCGGGCACTCGATTGTGTGCAGAGCCATCTATGTTGGGTTCCGCCAAGCGGTTGCCGATATGAAAGCAATCATGATCCAGGCAAGAACTGACGCATGCCATTGACCCGATAAAAAATGTGATCACTCGCCTGATTCATGAGAAAGCTGTTGCGTTTGTTCTGATTTTGGCTACGATCAGAATATGACCAGATCATCCGCACCAGGGACCGGTGCTTCTCCCAGTAAGCGAAAGAGCACATCAAATCAGGGCAAGTCAAGAAAACCCAAGCGGGAAGAGCGCGGAGCGTTCGTGAACCATCAATCCGCGGTTGATTTTCTTGATAGCCGGATTAATGTCGAGCGTGTACGCCCCGACAAGGTGGACAGCGAAGTCTGGAAACTCGACCGGATGCGGGCGCTGCTTTCCCAGCTTGGTGATCCTCATATAGGTCTTGAGATCGTTCACATCGCAGGCTCGAAGGGCAAAGGCTCGGTATGCAACACGCTCGAGTGCACACTCGAAGCGTGTGGCTATACCACGGGTGTATTCACGAGTCCTCACTTGATCGATGTCCGTGAGCGCATCCGGATCGGGACAGAGCCGATCACAGAGGAGCTCTTTGATCAGGCTCTCGAGATGTGTCGTGATGGTGCGATCGCCATCGAGGGCGAGCACGGCAGTGCGACATATTTCGAGTTAATCACAGCGTTGTCATTCGTGGTCTTTGCTCAGCAAGCAGTGGACCTAGTCGTTCTTGAGACTGGAATCGGCGGCCGTCTCGATTGCACGAATGTGGTCTCGCCTCGGGTGTGCGGGCTTACAAGCATTCATCTAGAGCACACACAGATTTTGGGTGATACTCTTGAATCGATCGCTGCTGAAAAAGCGGGGATCATGAAGCCCGGAGCGGTGACCATCTCAGCCCCTCAGCTCGACGAGGTGATCTGTATTTTCAAGGAGAAAGCACTCGCATCTGATACAACCCTCAAGCTCCTTGGGGAGGATGTCGCGTATTCTCGGCGATTCCAGTCCGGCGTGGGGCGCGGACCTCACGCGCGCGTATGTGTTGGTGAAGATAGCGACGGGCTTGAGCATATGTCCGTGCCGCTGCTTGGAATGCATCAGGCCGACAACTGCGGCTTGGCCCTGGCGATACTGCTCGAGCTTCGACAGCACGGGTTCGAACTACCCGAACGCATGATCAGCGCGGGGCTCGAACAGATCAACCGCCAGGGTCGGCTCGAGCTGGTATACGAAAAGCCGAGGATCTTGATTGACGGTGCGCATACCCCTGAGAGCATCCGCGAGACACTCAAGGCGGTGGGCGCTCACTTTGATTATGACTCACTGATTGTCATCTTCGGGTGTGCTGCGGATAAAGATGTAGACCTGATGCTCACCGAGCTCGATCGAGGCGCGGACAAAGTGCTCTTCACAAAGGCATCGGCCAATCCGAGGGCGATCGAGCCAGACGAGTTGCTGAGCCGATTTTCCAGTGATGTTGAGGGGCACGCGATGGCCGAATCCAAGCCGTGCGTCAAAGACGCGATGAATGACGCTGCCAGGGCGGTCGTGGGCAACGATCTCATCCTGATCATGGGTAGTTTTTATATCGCGGGCGAGGCGAAGTCACTTATTCAAGCTCGCAAGGCAAAGCGGTAATCTCTTGTGCTATGCCCTGGAATGATGCGACTTTTCTGCAAACTGTTCATATAACCTCATATAACCAACAAGATGCCCCGGGCATCAACTGTCACCAAACCCACACTTTTTCTTTGGAGTTGTGCTCATGTTTGAATCCGTAAAAGTCTCATCACGAGGCAAGGCTCGCGTTCTTGTCGTCGGTCAGTTCAAGGGCGAAAAACTCGACGCCGAGACCAAGGCACTTGATGGTGATGGCTCGATCGTCAACGCATCCAAACGCCCAGATGCAAACGGCAACCTCGGCTCGATCGTGGTCGTCAATGACTCAAACGGATACGAGCGGGCGTTGATCGTTGGGCTTGGTTCACGCGATGGATTCGAAGCCGGTTCGCTCCGCAAGGCGGCAGGGGCAACAGGAAGGGCGCTCTCAAAGGCTTGCGCTACCAGCGTTGAGTTCCAGATCTGCGCAGCGCTAGGCAAGCTCAAGAAGTCCGAATCGATCGCGACATTCACCGCCGGCGCAATGATCGGCGAGGGGCTTGGGATGTTGTCATGGTCATTCGATTCGCTCCGCGGCTCTGCGACGGATCTGCCCGCCAAAACAAAGTTGGCTGTGCACAGCTGCTGCCAAGCGTTTGATGACGGCGTCGAGCGTGGGCTCGGGTTTGCCGAGGGCACAAACATCGCAAGGACACTCTCGCAGACGCCGCCGAACATTGCCACACCGATGTGGATCGCTAACGAAGCAAAGAAAATGGCCCGCAAGAGCGGCAACATGAAATGCACCGTTTTCAGCGGCAAGAAGCTTGAAGAAGAACGGCTCACCGGGCATATCAATGTCGGCAAAGCATCAGAAAACAAGCCCTGCATGATCCGGCTCGAATACACCCCGGCACGCGGCAAATCCAAGAAACCAGTTGTGTTCGTTGGCAAGACCATGAGCTACGACTCTGGAGGGCTCTCTATCAAGGTCGGCGGGGGCATGGTTGGGATGAAGCGCGACAAGGACGGCGGGTGCGGCGTGTTTGGCGCGATGCACATCATCGCCAATGTCATCAAACCAAACCGCCCGGTTGTTGCGCTGCTTGTCAGCGCCGAGAACTCAATCTCGGACGAAGCGTACCGCCCGGATGATGTGCTCACCTTCCGCAACGGCGTGACCGTTGAGATCACCAACACTGATGCCGAGGGGCGGTTGGTACTCGCCGACGGGTTGTGCTGGGCGTGCGAGAAAGAGAACCCAGAATACATCGTCGACATGGCGACACTCACAGGCGGCGTCGTGGTCGCGCTGGGAAGCGTTTTCGGGGGCATGTGGTGCGACGACGATGATGTTCGCGCGAAGCTCGACGAGGCGGCCGAGGCAACAGGAGAGCTGCTCTGGCGGATGCCTCATCACGCCAAATACAACGCGATGATGAAATCACCAATCGCCGATATCCTCAACTCGGCTCCGGTCCGCGAAGCGCACCCTATCCAGGGAGCCGCGTTCTTGACACACTTCGTTGAGGAGGGTGTGAAATGGGCACATCTCGATATCGCCGGCACGCACGCACTCAAGAAAGACAGCGAGTTTATGTGCGCCGGGCCAAGCGGGTTTGGAGCGAGATTGCTCGCAGACCTTGTTGAACGGAGCTGATCAAATCTGAGTTCAATCCAGAACACACCCGGACGAGAGTCCGGGTTTTTTTATGAACACCCACAACCGCCAGAAGAGCAGCATCCACCCGAGCTAGCACCAGCTGTGGTCCCCAGCCCCTTCTTGTTCATCCACACACGCATCTTCATGCCCAGCGCCCAGGCCATGAGCAATACAAAGAGAATCGCGGCGATCTCCTTGATTCCGAATCCAGCCGACCCATGCTCGTGATGCTGGTTGAGATCGGCAAGCTTGACCGCACCTTGGAAGAATGCATCAAAGAGTACTCCAGCGAGCAATGCTGTTGACGCGATGGTCGCGAGGTAGATCACTAATGCGCGCATACCAAGGTCTTTGATCAGCCAGCTCATTGTCGCGACATTTGTTGCAGGTCCCGAGAGGAGCATCACCAAAGCAGCCCCCGGCGAGAGCCCGGCAACGACAAGCGAAAACGCGAGCGGCGTTGAGCTCGTGGCACAGATATAGAGAGGTATGCCCACCAAGAGCATCAGCAGCTTAGGCATGATGCCGGATCCAAAGTTTTCGGCGAACCAATCAGCGGGAACCGCAGCGGCTATCACAGCAGCCAAGATCAGTCCAAAGGTCAACCAACCGGCGAGGTCTATGAGCATGGTGCCGAACCCGTGCTTGATGCCGATCTTGAATTTTTCACCTACAGATGAATGAGCATGCGATGGTGCAGACGAGCAGCAGGACTCTGTTGTGGATTCGGGTTTCTTTGAAGAACAGCAAGCCGAGGTCTCTGGTTTCTTTGAAGAGCAACAAGATGATTCTGGAGTTTGTCGGGAATCGATAGATTCAACCGCAGCGCCCGCGTCTTGAGCGTTCACGATCGATAATGGGGTTGCATCAGGATCGTCAAGAGAACTCGATTCTGTTTGCACATCTTCTTTGCTTGTTGCGTCGATGAGCAAACCCGCGATTAAACCGGTGATGACCGCGACTATCGGTCGGGTGATCGCGTAGACGGGTCCGAAGAGAGCCCATGTGATGGGAATCGACTCTTCGCCAGTTTGAGGCGTCGATATCGCAAATGCGGCACTTGCCCCCTTGCTCGCCCCTTGTGAACGCAGCCCGGCGGCTACCGGAATCACAGAGCATGAGCACAGCGGAAGCGGGATCCCAAGCAACGATGCTTTGGCGACTGGCCAGAAACCGCCTCCGGACAGGTGCTTGAGCATCCACTCGCGGGGGACCAACGCATGAACTGCACCGGCGATGGCAAAGCCGACGAGCAGCCAGAGTGAAGATTCGACGAGGATGGTCCAGAGTTCGTTGAAGAATGAGGTCATAGAGGACTATACCCGAATTATGCCCATTTATTCCTTGACACAGGGCTAATGCTGAACAGGATAGAAGAGTCTGAAATAAGAACTAGAGTACTAACCCGAAGGAACACAGCGATGCAATCACGGCGAGATGTACTACGCGGCGGGCTGGGAATATTTGCACTCGGTGCGATGGGTCCGATGCTCGGGGCGGGGTTGGGTTCTTCACTCGCTCGAGAACTCAATGAGGAGATGAGCGGCATCGGTTTGCCAAACGGTGTGACGCCTTCAGAACTCAAGGCATCGCGCCCGCTTGCTCCGCGCTCGTTTGATCCCAAGCCTCGCATCATCGACGGGTTCAAGTTCAAGTCATGGTTCGAGGGCGACGACTTCACCGACGACATCCCGTTCCATTCCCAGCAGAACGATTTCCCCAACGGCTCGCCGCCCAAGCCTCAGGAGGAGGTTGATGTAGTGGTGATCGGAGGGGGAATCTCCGGTCTCTCATCGGCATATTCGTTGCGCCAATACAACCCCGTCGTGTTTGAAATTCATGACCGCTTCGGTGGCAACGCCCAGGGCGGGACAATCGATGGTGCTGAGTTTTCGCTGGGTAGCGCATACTTCATCACGCCGGACCCGGGCACGCCTTTGAATACTTTTTATCAGGAGCTCGGGCTCCACGAGATGGTTCGGGTAGACAATCAACCATCGCCAGTAGAGATCGACGGCAAGATCAACGATGATATCTGGGCCGGTATGGGTGTGCCAAAATCCGATATCCCCGCGTACGAAGCGTATCGCGCACTCGTGAACAGCATGGCGCAGAACTATCCAGATGTCCCGTTTCCAGAGCAGTGGATGATCGATCTGGATCGGTTGAGTCTGCGTGAGCACATCGAGCAAGAGATGGGCATGCCCGTGCCCGCACCGCTCGCGGCAGCGATCCAGGCGTACTGCTATTCATCGTTCTCGGCAGGGTGGGAAGAAATCTCGGCAACCCTCGGTTGGAACTTCTTGGCTGCAGAAGAGTTCGGTAGATGGGTGCTCCCCGGCGGAAATGCATGGATGGCTGACCAGCTCTGGCACCGAATCCACGAAACAGACAAAACCGATCCTGACCATGCCCCTCATCTTCGCCCGGGCAGACGGGTGGTGGATCTGAGGATCGAGCCCGACGGGCGTTCATTGGTGACGTGGGTCGAGCCCGACGGCTCGTTCTCATCGCTGTTGGCGAAAGAAGTGGTCATGGCATGTCCAAAGAACATCGCCCGCCACATCATTCATAATCTCGAAGAAGACGAACCAATCAGATACGGTGCCATGCGTCTGAATCGGCGGGCATATATGGTCGCCAATGTCGTGATTGATCGTCCGGCCCCACTGGAATTTTACGATATCTTCTTGCTGAACAATCCGGAAACATTCCCGATGTCAGACGGTGAAGCGTCGAGTTTTTGGCAATATACAGATGTG
>Ga0316204_10012488_pt1 | contig 10342 bp, 9 predicted proteins | sample 6monrhotite_MG_2_FD_205661 | JGI IMG/M metagenome (GOLD analysis project Ga0316204, IMG submission 205661) | Microbial mat bacterial communities from mineral coupon in-situ incubated in ocean water Damariscotta River, Maine, United States -... | ecosystem: Environmental > Aquatic > Marine >... | reverse complement strand
GGATTATATTGAAATTAAACTGGAAGACGAAAATGGGAATCCGATTCCAGATGAAAAATATATCGTTTATTTAGCAAATGGTGAGATCCGTCGAGGATACTTGGGTGCTAATGGGTATAAGAAAGAAGAGAATGTGCCTCCGTGCGAATGGGATGTTGAATTTCCTAATCTACCTGGCGTTTCGGAAGGAGATTAGTATTTATCCTAACGTTTCAAAAAAAACGTGAGGATAAAAGCTTTAGTTACTGTATGTAAGGGGTGAGCGGAGTTTTTTATAAGAGGATCAAGGCTTCCGCGTTCTGCTAGCGCCCCTTACCTACCTCCATGTAGGCAATATCACTTATTGTGAGTTTTAGAAAAAGCGAGTATTGGGCCTTAGATATTGCAAATAAAGCAGTGAAATGGTTTTTAACCCTGTTTTTTTGAAACGTTATAGCACCAAGCAAAGCTCGGTGTATCTTGCAGGGTGAAAGTCCTTGTCGGGGGAGGCGCTGTAAAGTGACTTTTTAAGGATTAGCCATCCACCCGTATCGAGCCTTGGACCCATGGCGGAGTATTGTTGGGAGACAAAACTAAGCGTAGGCAGAGAATCTTGTAGGCCGTAGGGGGAATCGCGTTCCCTGAAGTGCTGGTACAGCTTCGAAATCGTCAATGCGGATGCCGAGGGTTTTAACATACACCGAAGGCAACACAGAAGCACCCGTTTGTACGGCGAGGGTGTGGAGATCCGCCGGAGTCATCAGGCCGTGGCATGTGAGAAGAGATACACTGAAGAGCTCGGGAAGCCCTATCGGGTTCCTGGTACGGGGAGAACAAGAGAATGAGAGACAGTGAGAAAAGCAGGTATGGAGTCAACTAAAAACGGAACATCACTGGAATCTGCCGTCTTGTCAGCGATCCACGGGCCAGGTGGGCAGGATGATTCTAAAACGGATCAAAATGCTATATGCCCTCGGGGTGTCTTATCAGGCATAGTACTCAGCGATTGGGAAAGCCAATTACATGGGGAAGGACCTGACGGAAGTACGCCGCTTGCAAAGGAAACTTATGCTGGACATGAAGGGCCTTATAAACATAAGCCAACCTCCCTGCAGGGGATAGCTATTCGAGCGGGATTGTGAATACGTTCGGCGCGACAGCGAGTACAACTGAAGAACCGGATGCGGGAAAACTGCAAGCCGTTGACTTAATCTGTTGATGAAAAACAAATAATGTCTTCATACGCCAGGGGCGCCTGGGCCAGCCTAAGCCGTACAAGCTGGTGGTTTGCCATCCTTTTCAGTCAGGATGTCATTGTGCGCTGTGCACATGATATCTAGGACCTTGAAAGCATTTTCAGGATTACGCGGAATTTAGCTCGCTAATTGATTAGCTATAGGAGGACATCAAGCATGCCTGGGTCGACAAAGAAGAACGGAAGAAGAAAAAAGAGATGTCGAAAATTTTGTACTGGGCTCTCAGTCGTTCGATTTCGTTTGGCTAGAAGTTACCCTACGCCAATATGGCCTGCAAAGCAGATTGGCGCGATTTACATACCGACCAAATGGGGCGGTATGCTTAGACTTCATGCTAAACGCCTAAAAGATGGTTCATACAAAAAGCTGCGTCTATTCTATAAAGATGGAGATATTAACAACCCGCCAACAGCTCAAGAGATCAAGGCAGGCACAAATGCTTTAGTAAAGTGGAAGAGGCGGATCATTTATGAGGTTCCTAGGGGGAAGATGGGTTGGTTTTTTGTGGTTGTCGAGGGAAGTTCTAAGGCTAAAGTAGGAAATACATTTATTCAGGAACATTCTTTATTACATCGACCGTGGAACACATGGTACTGGCCAGGTGCCAATAATAAGAACCCTAACCTATATGATCGTAGAGTAAAATACAGGGGGCCTTCCGGTATGCGTGATGATGGTCCACTAGTTAAATATGATAAATATATGAACAATAGTAGTGCGGACTCGGCAAGGGATGAAGAGTGGAGAGAAATGGGGCGTGGTATTCCTCCAGGCAGCGTTGGGGGGCATTGTGATGCTACTGCCTGGGCGGGATTTGAAGAAACCCGGCCTTCGGGGAGTAAAACGGTTACAAATGCAATGGGGCGTTCAGTAACATTTAGAGAGCAGGACCGAATTGGTCTATGTATATTAAGGTATTGGGCTGGCTGGGGGGGAGAAAACAATCATGATGGAACTCTTCATAATTTATTTGTGAGAAGAGGTGTGCATTTAAGAGCGGATTGGTTTCATAATAAACTACGCGAAAGAATAGCCGATGATACGGGTGGTATACAGGTTCATGATACCAGAAACTGGAATTATGGCGTTTATAAATATCGAGCAAGCTTTGTTGGGTATGGTAAAAGTGATGTTAATGTAAAAAAAGTGAAAATAACTACGAGATTGACATTCATTGATTGGGGAGTGGTAGGTTCATCTAAATACCGTAAATGGCATGGTGGCCCCGACCGCCACTTAACTACTATTTATGATTTGATGTATCGAAATGATGGTACTATAGACTCTGAATTGTCATGGCCTAAAAAGTCTATTCGAGGTAAGCGATCAAAATTAATTACCGATGTGTGGTATGGCAATCCTGCAGCTCCTTTGATAAATTCTAAAGTTGATAAAATTATTATGGGGTCAATTTTTAGATGAAATTAGTCTTTCATAAAAGAATGGTTGTCTTTTGCACTAGCATACTATTAATTATTGTTTTTTTTTAATAGGAGGGAAGGCATTTTCAGGAAAGGAGGTTGCCTTGAGTTATATTGAAAATCCTGTGCCAAGGTGGGAAATAGGTGATTGGTGGATTATTGAAACATGTTTTATCGCAAACATCTCTGAAAAGCGTCATGGGCCAGAAAAATTGGGAATAAAGTGTTTTCATCATATATATGAAGTCTTTGCGGAACAAAATATCAATGGGAAAGATGTCTGGGTTATTGATGTAAAAGCAACGAAACTACCCTCTGAAATTGCAAATGATCATGGCAATAATCATCTTTGGCGGTTGCACCTTGATAAGGGTAATTTATCTCTTATCAGGTTTACAATGAATATACGTAGTGGCGGGTACCTCGTTACTGGCAAAGAAGTCATTCATAAAGTCTTCGACTATAAAAAAAGTAATCCAGTGATTATCGGCAACGTGCCAGTTCTTACTCCAATTGATATTCCTTTGTTACCCAGTGGAGGATTCCCTAGGTTCTTATCAGAGGATGAAAAGGAATTAGAGTTTTTGGATGAAAATAATTACCAAAAATATTTTCAATACATCACCGCCATACAAGAAAGGGTAAATGATAAAATAATAAATGTCTTATATGTGAAGCTTTATAATGAAAATTTGGGGGTGCGTACCCAACGATGGGTTCCGGGGTTGCCGTGGTGGCAGGAGTGGCGATACGCTACGACTGAGCGATTTACCGATGGAATGTGGTATGCGAAGCTTATTAATTGGAATGGTGATAAAGCAAATTAAAAGGAAGTTAAATAAGTTATACAAGTTGCGCTCTGATTTGGTTTTTACTTTGAACGTTTTGATTGATGCCTACATGGATGTAGGTAATTAGGACAATGTAGGAACAATTGCCGAGGAAAAACGCAGCTCTAGCCGGGCTGAAGTGAGTATTTTCTGATTGCCTAAGGGATGTGGGTAAGGGCCGTGAGCAGGATGCGGAAGCCTTGAATAACGTTCAAAGCGGAGCTGAAGCAGAGATGCAAGATGTAAAAGTTATTTAATTTCCATTCCTTAAGTTATTGGGAAAGGTAAATGTCCAAAGACTTTTTTGATAGGTCAAAAATTGGTGGCAACCAAAAGTATGACGAATACATTATCTTAAACAATAGGTTTTCTGTGAAGGTTTCACCAGTCTGGCAGGATCACTCCCATTATCGTTTTGATGAGTCGGATGAAAGTGGCAATAAGCATGAGATTGTTGTCAGTATTGAGCATAATATTGAAGTCCCAACGCTGAAACAATATGCTGAGTTGAATATAATGGCATTGGCGAAAGTCATTCCAGGTTATCAAGAATTAAAAAGGGGGCAGTTTTTGCTTGATAGTGGGGTTCCGGCCTTTGATCTAGTTTATAAATGGATTCCCTTAAACGATGTGAAGTATTATCAGAGAGTTGTTTATATTCGTATTAACAAAACAGGCTATGTTCTGTCGGCGAGGTTTACGAAAAAAACCTGGAAGATACGAGGCGGCGAAGTGGACAAAATGTTGAAAAGCTTCTGTGTTCCAAATGTCGGATTTCAGGTTCCTAGCACGTGCTAGCCAATGAAACATCAGCATAGGGGATAGAACCTTTAGTACCTTGAAGCTACAAACTCGGAACCAAGCATGTTATTCGGCAAGAAACCAAAACCGCAGCCATCGACACGAAAGCCGATTGAAGACAGTCGGTTTTCCATGAATATGTCGTCTGAGTGGATTGATAAGTCTATTTATTCCATCGAAGGGCCGGAAGACGATGGGATCAAGCACAACATCAGGGTAAATATCGAAGACAATGTTGAAGTGCTTGATGTAGCAACTATTGCGCGAGATGAAATAATGGGTCTCGCAAATGCTCTAGATGCCTTTCAAGAATTGTATCAAGGGCCTGTCAGGCTCAATGGATCGCTTCCGGCCTACGAATTCCTCTATAAATGTATGCCGGTTGAAAAAAGAGAGGTGTATCAACGGATGATGTTTGTGTTAGCTAAACAGTCGCTCTTTACGCTGACGGTGAGTTTTTCAGAAAAGACATTCAAGCGGTTTGGGCCACAAGTGGACAGCATCTATAAGAGTTTTACGGTGATGTAGTTTCTGGTTACTGGAGTACGTTTCAATTTTACTGAAAACCTTTAACTCGAAACCAGGAAGATAAAATGACTGAGTATAAAAAGCAGACTGATGAGGTCTACGAAGTTACCCTTGAATCGGAAATTATCGTTGCCGAATGGGGAACCAAGAAGGCGGCAATGGGTTTACAGGTGAAGTTTGAGGTGTGGACGCATTTTGTGGGGAATGGGTCTGAGATTGAGATAAAAATACAGGATAAAAAAGGAAAGACCCATGAGAAGATTAAAGGCCAGGTTTATGGGGATTATTTCGCTGACACGATTGTCATTCCGGAAAAGGCAAAAGAAGCATTGAGTTTTAGTGCGAAACTTGCGGACCACGGGTTAGAGAAGAAATCTGGCATCTTAAAATTAATTCCAGCCATCAAGGTCACTCATATGAAATGGGGCCAGAAAGAAGCACAGAGAGGCGATATCGTTACGCTCAGTGCAGATATTGACGGCGTGTCTGATGGAACGGAAGTCAAAATTTATATATACGAGTATGATCAGGATGGAGCGCATGACTTCATTGTAAAATTTCCTGTCATTGTGAAAAATAAAAAAATTGAGGCCGAGTGGGAGTTTGAGTATCATGAGGATACAGATGATATTCCTACTGATGAAGAGTTAAATGAATATGGTAGAAGCTATAATCCGCCGGAGTATTTTTTTATAGTCAATGCTAATGGTGGAAGGTTTGGTGAAAATCAGGAGTCGGGGTTGTTGGAGTTTAAGGATTGGGTAGAGGTCTTTCTGCTAGATGAAGATGGAAATCCGGTCTCAGGCGAAGAATATACTTTCTGCCTAGCGGATGGAACGGAGAAGAAAGGGAGCCTGGACTCTGAAGGTTATGCAAAGGAAGAGGACATTCCACCTGGAAAGGTCTCGGTGGTGTTTACCAACATTCAACGTTTCCAGAGACACGAGCAAGAGGGAGGACGGGTGTCTACAACACAGGGCAATATGAATACTCCTTCTGGAAAAAAGAGTCACTTTCGAACAGAACCCTTTATCTTCTCTGACTGAAAAATGCACGGCAAAAAAGGGAAATCGATTGAATTAAGGAGTAAGATGAAATGGCAGACCGTGTCCGTCGTACCGAGCATATCTGGATGTTTGGAAAGCGTTATGATTTTAACGTGTATGAAAGCAGTGTGGTCCTGCACGAGAACCAATATCGTGGCACCGCAGCAAACCCGGATAGGAAACAAAAAAACCAGATTGTGCTTCACTACACGGCCGGAAACAACCCTGGACAGGCAAGCATCAATTATTGGAGCCAACATGCTCCTGTGCCCCACCGCTGGGTCTGCCCGCGCTATTTTCGGCGTCCGCCCGGTAACCACAACTGGGGTACCCCAAATCAATGGCGCTGTCCGCATAACGGTCCCGGCCATAGCTGGTTTGGGAACGCAGGACGTTGTCCAGTACATCGCACACGGGTGAGAAACGTATGCACGACACCGGGGCACGGGCAAGTGAGAAAGGGAAGGGTGACGGCGGGTGCACAGTACATAGTGGAGCTCGCTCAAGACCGCCTCCTCAGGCCGGCCGCACAGAGCTATTCCGACGTGATTGAAGTCGTGGACTCGGATTATGTAGCCTACCACGGTGGCGTGGTGAACGATAATTCGGTGGGTATTGAGATTTCAAACGTTGGATGGAATTTTCCGAATGCGCGACACGATGCCATGACTGGGGCCGGTGCAGACCGCCGCCCCATCGATGGAAACCGCTGGCTTCGTGTGCCCAACCCGACTAGAGTGGGTGCGAGCACCAATTTACTTAATCATCCGAAATACGCTTGTCCGCATAATGGCGGTGGGCATAGATGGTTTGCAGCCAGTGGGCGTTGTCCGACGCACCGTGCTCGTGTTCCTTCGAACGAGTCTAGGTTTCAAGCCTATCAAGAGGAACAATACCTCACCCTGATTCTGTTATTACGATCTCTCTGTATTAAACATCGAATTGCCCGTTGCTTTCTCGGAGAAAATATTCATGAAAAGATGATGCGCTGGTGGCATAATCTGCCTGCCGCATCTCGAGTTATCACACGAAGCCGACTCATGCGTTTTCGAGGCATTCTTTCCCACATGAACTGTGACGATGGCAAGGAGTGTGGAGGACCGGCGTTGCATCGCAATCGGCTCTTCCGAGGTATTATCGACGAATGGTGGATGCCTGTAGAGTTGACGGCTCGGGAACGGCCCTACTATATGGGGCCTTTCGATCCCCAGCCCAATGTGCCGAGCTATTTTCGCTGGCATGGAGGTACGTTGCACGCGGAACTGTTCCGTGACGCCAATCTCCATGCCCTTCAGAATACCACGAGCTATTACGATATGGATCGGACGCAGTGGTATTACGCCCATACCGAGACTGCACATCCCGGAGACTCCGTGGGCATGGGGGGGGGATCTTTTCCCATTGGTCGAAACAAAATCTGGCACGGCGGCGTACACTTGGCACCTTCGGATTCCAACCGCAAGGTCTATGCTGCGGCTTCGGGCACGATTGTAGCTGCACGGCTTGGAAGTGATGCGGCTGTGGAAGCCGATCCAAATTATGGAAGTCAACGTTTTGTTCTCATTCGGCATGTCGTCTATTTTCAGCAAGAGGCTGATCCTGGTGGTGGCATGCGGATGAATTATGCGGCCAATCCTACCTATGTTTTTAGCCTCTATATGCATCTGGCTTCGGTGGCCAACATCGCGGCCATAAGCAATCACAATCCTCCGTGGTTCAATTACTGGCGTCGTCGGAACGTTGCAGTAGACGCCAATGTTGTTTTTTGTCCCGATGTGGAGGTTGCGGTCGGGGATTGGATTGGGGCGTGCGGTTTATTTCGGAGGCGCCACATGATCCACTTTGAGCTCATGAGTCGCGAAGAGTTAACCGTAAGCCCATGGGACGATGCCAGATACCGCGCCTATGATTCAGACACGAACATTCTATGCAACTCAATTGCTATTGATCGATTTGTCACGGATGCGGCTGGCGATGGTATTGATAGCGTGGACATCTTGCGAGCTGCCAGAGAGCTTCGGCGGGTCAAAAGCTATCATAAAAGTGAGTGGTCATTATCTTCGGCAGATGATTTGGCACCAGTGGTCCCTGAGGGGACCCATCGAACCCGTCACTGGGCTTCCCTGCGTCACTTCATGTGGGTCGCAGGCGCGGTTCGTGTCTGTTCCGACCTGGAAGCACAATTGTGTAATGCCAATGGCTTTTTTTGGCATTACCACCCTATCACATTTATGGACTGTATTAATCGTTTGATCTTGGAAGAAAACGGAGAAGTGGATGAGCCTGATATGCGCAATACCAACGTGGTCATGCAAGGTGGTTTTTTGACTCAATACGTAAATTTCGCGACCGGCGCAGCCGTACCTGCTGCTGCCGATAACCAGCGGTTACGACCGTATGATGTCTCTAATAATGCGTACGAGTATCGGTTCACTCGAGCTGATCTAGCCTGTAAGGGTGCGGGAGCCCATGCCCCAGGGCCAACACCACCCAATGCCACGCGGTTCAACTTGACGTTAGTGAACGCCCTGGAAAGTATTCGTAGGGAATATAGCCGTTCCATAGAAGTTATACGAAGCCATTTGTGCTCTATCCATAGTATCGATACCCCTGTAAATCGGTCTCTTTGTGTGCTGGGAAACGTCGAAGCCCTTACGCGGCATGCCAATGGACTCGCCGTGGATATACGGCCGAGCTTACAGACTCCGGCGCAGTGTCGTTCCCTCTGGAGTGCGGCTACGGATATCATTGACCAATACAACGATTCTTTTGAAGACCATACGGGGGAGCCTTCCCGGGCCGATCTCTCTGAAGGTGCGGGTGAGTTTCGCTTGTCCACGGTGCCAGCTATCTAGGCAAAGCTGGAGGCTGGAATTGCGCTCACAGCGAGAGAAGCGTCTGGCTGCATTTTGCATTTGGAGTTAATGGATCGAAGTCACACCTTTGTTTGGGAAGGTTGGTTGCGTCGCCGGACTCAAGCCACAGGTGTCCGACTTCATGATTCGGGTATTATCGGCGTGTTTGCGACACAGGCTATGGCCGAAGCCGAAAAAGAACGGGATGCAAGCTGGGTAAGTGGCACGGAATGGGAATGTTGGATACGTCGCCAAAGCCAGGCTATAGACGCCAAGCTTCACGATTCAGGAATAATCGGCGTATACAGTACAAGAGAGCATGCCGAGGCAGAAAAGACGAGGGATTATGCTTGGCCTCAGGAGATGTGACATGTTCCGTCCCTCTATCGCCGGGAGTCTGTTGAATCTGTCAGAGGCAAATGCAGCTTTACTTTGTTGGGTTTTGCTACTCTCCTGTGCTTGGCTTGTGGGGTGTGAGAAAACCATGATCACGCAACAAAGCTCATCAGTGTTGCTGGAAGGAGCTGGTCCTGGTGGAAAGGAGCTATCTTCAATCTCTTCCCCGCAGAGGCAAAGCGAGCAACACAACTCTGTCGGAGAGGATGCCATCGAGACGAGTATCTCTTTTTCAGGATGGAAAGGAGAAGCCGCAGTTTTACGTCAAGAAGAGATCTTTGAGGATGGCCGAATGCGCACCCGATTTTTTGCCGTAACATCCGATGGGAGGAGGCAGGCATTAGATCCCGAAGCATGGCAAGACGCGGAGACAGAGGATCCTCCTGAGGACCTAACTGACTTGCAGGAGGGAAAACTCCTCATTTCCGATTTTTCTACGAAGCATCCATTCCCCAACATAGACCTCCAAATCCACGCCAATGCTAAAGAAGTGCGTGCCTTGGAGAGGGCTATTCTGGATTGGAGTCCGGAAAAGAAGATCCCTTCCGCAAAGGCGATTCTGGATATCCAGTTACAGGTCTCGAAGCAGAGCCATGCTTTGAGTATTTGGGTAGAGGAGAGCGCACTAAGGCCCTATATGGGTGAAGCCGGATTGGAATACAGACCACCGGCTATCAAGCTTGCTGTGCTTTCACCGAGTGAAGAAACGATTTTTGTTCTTGTGGACTACGGAATGGAACTGGATGCCTTGACTCTTCGTTTTCCCAAGGTCAGGAGAGAGGGGCCATAAATTGGCAATACCCCGATTTAAATCAATCAGGCCAGAGTCATTGATTTCTCATTAGGTGGAAAAATAACCTATCGGGTTCTGCTTGTACTGAATATAGGTGTCACGGCTGTCTTGATAAATAATCAACCGATATTGCGGGTAAAAAAACACACTGATTTCGTTTTACTCGATGATCAAGTTTTTTCTTCTTGACACGCGCCAGCTAATGATGCACTCAAATGGCGTCTAAGCGGCCGCTTTATATTTTAACGCGGGTGTCGGTTCTAAGCGTCCCATGTCTCTCTCCACCATGTGTTTACTCGACAGATTCAGTGGGCAATTTTCCTCCATCTGCTGAGCCAATCGCTGGAGTTGTTGAGCGGGCTGATCGGTGGCGATCAATGCCTGGATAATCGTTAACAAACTGTCCATCTTCACGAGGTTAACTAGACGTCCCACGG
>Ga0316204_10012487_pt1 | contig 10342 bp, 13 predicted proteins | sample 6monrhotite_MG_2_FD_205661 | JGI IMG/M metagenome (GOLD analysis project Ga0316204, IMG submission 205661) | Microbial mat bacterial communities from mineral coupon in-situ incubated in ocean water Damariscotta River, Maine, United States -... | ecosystem: Environmental > Aquatic > Marine >... | reverse complement strand
CGCATGGTATTAACATTGCCGATACATTCAAAGCTGTAATCCGCGCCGCCATTGGTCAGATCCATAATGGCCTCAACAAGCTCCGGCGATTTTTTTGGGTTGATAAAGTCGGTCATACCAAATTTCTTGGCCATTTCGACTTTGCTTTCATTAATATCAATGCCGATGATTCTATTGGCCCCGACCATGCGCGCGCCCTGTATGACATTCAGACCAATGCCGCCAAGACCAAAAACCACCACATTGCTGCCCGGTTCCACCTTAGCATCAAAAGCCACCGCCCCGACTCCTGTGGTCACGCCGCAGCCAATATAACAGACCTTGTCAAAGGGCGCGTCTTTACGAATTTTTGCCAAGGCGATTTCAGGTAATACCGTATGATTGGAAAAAGTCGAGCAGCCCATATAATGCAGGATCGGTGTGCCATTTAACGAAAATCGGCTCGACCCGTCTGGCATCACCCCGGCCCCCTGGGTTTCCCGAATACATTGGCAAAGATTGGTTTTGGGGTTTAAACAATAATCACATTCCCGGCATTCCGGCGTATAAAGCGGGATCACATGATCGCCGACTTGTAAGGATTTCACGCCCGCCCCGACTTCGACAACCACGCCGGCGCCCTCATGGCCCAATATGGCCGGGAAAGCCCCCTCCGGGTCATCGCCGGATAGGGTGAAGGCATCGGTATGGCAAATGCCCGTAGCCTTGAGTTCCACCAATACTTCCCCGGCGCGCGGCCCTTCGAGGTCAACGGTTTCGATCGTTAAAGGAGCACCGGCCTTAAAAGCCACAGCAGCACGTGTTTTCATAATATGATTTCCTGTTTATTCGTCATTTAAGTGGGGCAGCCCAGATTGGTTTTTTAGCATGGGTGTTTCCCGATTTATTTTTCATAGGCCTTGATAGGAAACACTTTACTTGTCGCCCATATTAAGGGCGCGCTTCGCGGTGTCAAGCACCAAGGGCCAGCCGCCGCCGCTATCTTATGGCCCAAGTCGCTATGCCAGCATCGGCAAGTGCCGCCGCCGTTTTGCGAATATAAGCAAAATCATACTTTGCTAGCCAATATCCGCCGTGGACTAATATGATAACAGGGTGGGGGGCTTTGCCTGATGGTAACCTCAATTCGCCAAACTGAAGCTTCTCTTCGCCATAATAAATAATATGATCTGCCGGGGGGTTAGGAAAAGAGGCCAGTGCCGACGGCGGCATAATATCGACGGCCCATGCATTGCCCAATAACATATGGGTAATAAATAAAGTTACCAAGAATATATATTTTTTCACATCATTACCTCACGCGTACCAATACCGAATTAAGCAGAGCATACTATAGGCCATCAAACAAAAAAACAACTGAAGGTGCCAAAGGCGGTGACCCCATAAATCCTCATATGAACATTTAACTGTCATAAGATATGGATTATGGAGGACATTCTCCTTATTCTATATTTTTAGCTATATGTGAGGCATAGACAATTGAAGTCATATTTATTTAATACGCTTCTTCAAGAGATACGAGCTTGCAGAAAATGCGCTGAGGTTTTACCTTTAGAGCCCAACCCCATCATACAGGTTAGTCAAAAAGCAAAAATTTTGATTGTTGGTCAAGCCCCCGGTCGCAGGGTACATGAAACGGGTATTCCTTTTAATGATCCGAGTGGTGACAGGTTAAGGGATTGGATGGGTATCAGTAAGGATGTCTTTTACGATGCGACAAAGATCGCGATTGTTCCTATGGGGTTTTGTTTTCCAGGCACAGGAAAAAGCGGCGATCTTCCGCCCCGCGCGGAATGTGCAGCGCAGTGGCGCACGACATTAATCAATAGCCTCACTGATATAAAATTAACGCTTATCATTGGTCGATATGCCATGGATTGGCACCTAAAAACCCACAAGAGAACGGTAACCGCAACAGTAGAGGATTGGAAAAACTATTGGCCAGATCAGGTCGTGTTGCCGCATCCAAGCCCCCGAAATAATATCTGGCTTAAGAAAAACAGTTGGTTCGAGGATGAAGTCCTGCCCCCCTTAAAAAGAAAAATTCAGCAGCTATTATAGGATCAATGAGATCAATAATTTCCAGAATTAGAGAATTAGAGAAATAAAGTCCGCGCCTAGGCCATTACAGCGTTAACGCCTCACCGTTTTCCCGCATAAGCCTAAGGGTTTTGCTATTGGTTCTTTTGGCATAGCGCCAGCCATTTTCGTCGGTGAGCAAGTCATGATGCAGATATTTCGGGGTTTGATAGCCCAGGATAAATTGCAGCAAGCGATGCAGATGGCTGGCGATAAAAAGATCTTTGCCGCGAATGATATGACTGATATTTTGCAGATGGTCATCGACCACCACCGACAGGTGATAGCTGGTGGGAATATCCTTGCGGGCCAAAACAGCATCGCCCAGAATATCCTGCAAAATTTCCGGGCTGGCGATCTGTTCCCCGGCGTCCAGATCCGTCCATGTCAGCTTTTCATCCCCGGCAAGTGCCAGAGCTTTGGTCATATCAAGGCGCAGGGCAAAGGCCGCGCCGCTATCCAGGCGCGCTTGTCTTTCCATCGCTGTCAGATGACGGCAGGTGCCGGGATAAAGTGGGCCTTCTGAACTATGTTGGCCTTGCGGGTTATGCTGGCCTAGATCATGGGGCGCGCGGCCACTTTCCTCTATTTCCCGCCGGATATCTTTACGGCTGCAGAAACAGGGATATATCAGGCCCTTTTTGGCCAGAATATTCCGTGCATCCAGATAATCTGCCATATGCTCGGACTGGCGCCGTACCGGGCTTTCCCATTTCAGGCCAACCCAGGCGAGATCTTCATATATTGCCGCTTCATAGGCCGCCTTGCAGCGGCTATGGTCAATATCCTCAATACGCAGCAGGAATTTCCCGCCGCGCGCTGCGGCAAAATCATGGGCGCGCTTGGCGGAATAGGCATGCCCCAGATGAAGATAACCCGTGGGGCTGGGCGCAAAACGGGTGATGATCTGTTGCGATATCGTCATGTGAGCTTCTTCATACATTTTTTTATGGACCTGTTTTTTATGGACCTGTCAGAGAGCAATGTTCATAATATGACCCTAATTGAGGTACAGAAATGGTCAAGAAAAATCGTGGGTTGGATAATTCAGTGGGGCAGGTAAAGAACATAGGCCCTAAAACCGCTGAAAAATTAGCCATGGTGGGCATCACCACCGTTGATGACCTGCATGAGGTGGGCGCGATTGAGGCATATTGCCGATTGCGGCGGCTTAATCCGGCTTTTATCTCTCTTGTCGGTCTTTATGCCATGCAGGCCGGATTGATGGGCATTGATTGGCGTGATCTGCCGGGGCAGATAAAAACGGATTTAAAAGAAAAACTAAGGCTTGCGTGCCTTGGCCCCAGTTTATAGTATGAAAATTAACCATAAAGATGGTATGGTGATCTCACAAGAGACATGAAAGGAGAGTTATCGTGCCCTTGTCTCATGGCGCAGATGTCAAAAATATTTCGTTGGATGGCTGTCCGGCGCTGGTCTTGAATGCGGATTTCAAACCGCTGAGTTATTTCCCTTTATCCTTATGGTCATGGCAAGATGTGATCAAGGCGGTTTATCTTGAGCGTGTCATTGTGATTGAGGAATATGACCGCATCGTTCATTCTGTATCATCACAAATCAAACTGCCCAGCGTCATATCGCTGAAAGAATATATCTCGCCCGGTGCGTACCCCAGTTTCACCCGATTTAATCTTTTCCTGCGGGATCGTTTTACCTGCCAATATTGCGGGTTCATAGCCGGAAATGGCCGGGATTTGACCTTTGATCATGTGATCCCCAGAAGGCTTGGCGGTAAGACCAGCTGGCAGAATATCAGCTCCGCCTGTCCGGCCTGCAATCTTAAAAAAGGCGGGCGCACACCAAAAGAGGCCCATATGAATTTACGGTCCGAGCCTTACCGCCCCACCATATATGCCCTGCAGAATATCGGTCGCTCCTATCCGCCAAATTACCTTCATCAAAGCTGGCGTGATTTTCTCTATTGGGACAGTGAACTGGATCGGTAATCAGACCCGCTCGGCGACTTTAATGGCCGCCTTGCAGCCAAATTGGATCAGGCCGGAGAGCAGACCATAGGCCGGGGCCTGATGGGCGCCGTTCTCAATGGCGGTGTCCCGATGTTCGACCTCTTCCTGACGGAATTTTTCCAGCTCTTCGGCAAGGGCCGATTCATCTTCGTCCAGGGCATCGATCTGGGCGGCATAATGCTCATCTATAACCGTTTCAACGGCCTCTGTGCAGACCATGGCGGCTTTTTGCCCCAGCAGAGCCGTACCCGCGCCAAGAGCAAATCCCGCCACATGCCATAGCGGGGTCAGCAGGCTCGGCCGCGCGCCGCGCTGACGGATTAAATCATTAAAACGTTCGAGGTGAACATCCTCCTGTTGCTTCATATGTTTGATGGTATCGCTCATGGGGTGATGATCGCCGAATACAGCCAATTGTCCTTGATAAATGCGTACCGCGCCATATTCACCGGCATGATCAACCCGAAGCATCCGGTCGATCAGATCGCCTTTGCGTAAGGCGCCGGGACGGGCCGGTTTTTGATCAGCTTGTGTGGGCATAGTCTCTCCTCATTCTAAAAATTATGGCGAGCGTAACAAATAAACCAACAAGGAGGGAAATCAAAACATTATATCCGGCCATGGAAAGACCAAACATCTGCCAGGCGATTTCATCGCATAACACCAAATTCGTTTCCATCATACTGTCAAACAGTGAGCCCATATCGGCTTCGGGGTTAAGGGCGCCAGCCGTGCAGGTGTCCGGCCCTTGCCACCATTTCTGCTCGACCCCGGCATGATAACCGGCAAAGACGACGCTTACATCAAGGGCGATGACCACGGCCCATGGCAAGAAATTTTGCAGCGAGAGATCATATTTTTTAGCCAATAGTCCCGCCCCCGACAGGCCGAGGATGGCCATATGGGCATAACGCTGCGGCCAGCAAAGATTGCAAGGTACATAACCGCCAATATATTCGAAACTGTAAGCCCCCGCCAATAGTAAAGCCGACATCAAAAAAGCCAGGGCCAAAGGATTGTGCCAGAAATAACCGGACAATCGGGCGATGGGGTTAACAGTGTTTAACATGGCTTTCCGTTCTTACTTTCGGGCCAGAATATGCCTAGGGCCAGAATATGTCTAGGGCCAAGATAAGCCTAGATCACCTTCAGAGCAAGAAAACTTCCCAATAACAGAGCAAAAAACAGCAGAGTCAGCAGGCCCAGCCTTTTTTCAATGAAGTCACGGATCGGCACGCCAAATTTCCATAATAACGCTGCCACAAGGAAAAAACGCGCCGCGCGGGATACGGCACTGGCAATGATGAAGGTGGTCAGGGACATTTCGGTCATGCCGCTGGCGATGGTGAATACTTTATAGGGCACCGGAGAAAAGCCCGCCAGGCTAACGATCCATGCGCCCCATTCGTTGTATTTTGCCTGAAACCAGAGGAATTTATCCTGCATATGGTAAAAATCAACGATCGGTTGTCCGACTGTTTCAAACAGGGCATAACCGATGTAATAGCCAAACATACCGCCAAAGACCGACGATATTGAACAAACGAAGGCGATGCGCCAGGCGCGCGTCGGGGCCGCCAGCACCATGGGGATCAGCAAAACATCGGGCGGAATGGGGAAAAATGAACTTTCGGTAAAGGAGAGAAGGGCTAATATCCACAGTGCCTTTGGATGTTCGGCCTTATCCAGCGTCCAATCATAGAGACTTCTTATCATTATTTCCTCATTTTATATTGCGGCCCGGGTTTTGTTGCGTGACACTATTACAGCATTTATTATTAAGAAATAGTAATTTATGGCCAAAATTACTATTTGTCATCTTCCCTCTTGACCGGGCGAGTGCGGACGCTATTATGCCTCTCACATTTCCCGATGCATTCACGCATTCAAGCAGAGCCCCTGTGGCGGAATTGGTAGACGCGCTGGATTCAAAATCCAGTGTCCTTTGGACGTGTCGGTTCGATTCCGACTGGGGGCACCACTCATGAAAATATATTCAAATGAGCAGAAATATAGATTTCCGTGTGTAACGCGCCACCTGATTTAGGACAATTTTTCATTTAATTTAGGACGGATTGGTTTTTGTTGATTGGCCACAAGAAAACCCGACCATTTGCATGATCGGGTTTCTCGTTCAAAGACCTGGTCTTCCGGGCGCCGGTCTTGCCTCTCAGATATTGGAGGGTAACCCGGACCCGTGCCTGAGGAGGAAGGGAGGTTTTCTCCCCCGAATTCTTTTATTTGGTCCTTTAGGCTGGTTTATAATCCCCTTTAAAGACCTCTAAAACATCTTTAAAGGCCACGTTAGTGTGAGAGTTCTGATCATATATCTGATGTTTACGCTGACGAATGACGGGATGCATGGGCCCAAGGTTAATCATCAGCTGATACCGGGTGTGACCACGACTGTTATAATGAAGGCCTTGTTTTTTACTAGATAGCCTGCGAACGATTCTGGCCTTACAGAGCCAATAAAGTAGGCGGCGCGTGGAGGTGAGGGTTTTTTCATAATCATCTTCTTCATTAAGAGGCACGAGACTTAACAGGTCTTCTACTGTCGCCGTGTTCTTGGTGCGAAGGGCCGCCCATATATAACTGCTGAGGGTGCCTTTTGGCGGCTTTCGGACGTCCGTATGAGGACCTATGGGGCCGGAGCGGATAAAGTAACCCTGCTCAATGGCTTTAATGCCCTTTTCAGTGACATAGCAATCATAATAGCTGTTTTGAGCAATATAGCCCCGCCTGACCAGACAACCTCGGGCGCGGATAATCTGTTTGCGGGTAAGGCCGAGATATGTGTTTTTTCTATATGCGCCACTTGCATGATCATATTTTACTTCATGTAGTCTGGGATTATGCGAGACCCTATGTTTATAATAATGTTCCAGAAGGATATTTTGATTGAGGGCAAGGCCGGTATCTGGTTTTAGCTCTAATGTCATGTCGCTATATGCTCTAATTTTGCCACCACCTTTATGGGCCGTCCTGTTTTACGGCACATAAACAGGGTCTGGCCAATCATATCCTTGAGGGTAAACTCAGTTTGAAGTGGTCCTGTTTGTTTGAACAGGTATGCCGGCGGCCTGAATCTCTATGCTTATGTGGGCGGCGATCCGGTGAATTATACTGACCCGTGGGGATTGAGTAGAATTTTTAGCTGCACTAGAGTGGAGGGTACAGACGCAAATGGGTTGCCAACAATAGGAACTAGTTGTGTAGGCGGAGGCGGTGGACCAGGTCTTGGGGTATCATTTCCTGGTCTTGGTGCCTCACCATCATTACCAATTGGTTTTGGTGGCGGGGGAGGACAAGGCGCAGGTATATTGGAGAGATTAGAGAATACTGTGTCAGATGGCTTTGAGCAAAATAAAAAAAATATTAAGGACTCTGTCTGTAGGGGCCTGTTACCATCTTTGCCAGGGGGCGCATTAGCAGAAATTGTGAAAAATATTAAAGAAGCCATTGATATTAAGAATATATTGTCAAAATTTGCTGAAAGTTCCTTATTAAATCAACTATCCTCTTTTTTAACTGAAAATATCGGTTTTGCATTGGAGGTAAGAACGGGTGGAAATTTAGATTTAAAGAACCAGGAGAGATTTCTAGGGTCTAATGGGCAGACGACTCGACCTGGGAGAAATGCGGGTAATTTTAATTATGGTGCAACTGGGACCGCTTTGGGATTTGGTAGATTTAGGCTTACTATAGGAGCCCATGGATATTCTTTACTGGCAAATAGAACGATTGAAGGCCAAATGAATATTATACGTGCTGGTATAGCATTTACGGAGATTGGTTGTTTTGAATAAAACCTGGATTATGAAATTTGCAATTATTCCATTGGTGGCCATCCTATTATCCTGTGGCAGGGGATCATTGTATCAAAAGAATTATTACAAATCACCCGATGGGCGATATGTGGTGGAGCAAATTTATCGTGAAGTTGGGCTCAATAGTTTATCTGTTGAAATTAATATCGGGACGCCTGAACAATTCGAAAGCGGGGCGCTCTCGGAAATTTTTTATGGACCTGGATTTGATTCTGACATTTATTGGGTAGCAGATGATAAGCTTATTGTTGTGTTATGTGCTTATAAACATCCAAAAATTGAGGATTTTTCCTATGATGCTGCTGCACCGGAAATTAGCATCCGACTTATGACCGACCCAGAAGTTAACCGGGAGGGAAAGCTCGTCTGCGGGTATAATGAGGATGGGAATTTTAATGGGTATAGTAATCGGGAATGGGACGGGTCCCATTGGGTGATAGACGGGGTTAAGGTAGAATCGATTAGATATAGATAAATTTAGAAAACGACCCCCGGGGCAATAGCGCCGACAGCAGCTATACTTATGACGACCTTGGTCGCCTGACCGATCTGGGTCATGATCTTTCAGGGACCACAAAAGATTATGATGCGGATTTTGTCTATAGTCCCGCGTCTCAAATCAAAAGCCGTACCATGATCAATGAGTCGGTTTATGCTTGGGCCGGCGGCGCGGTGGCACAGGATTATACCTTTAATGGCCTTAATCAACTGAGCACAGTCAATAGCGCCGCCACCAGCCATGACAGTAATGGCAATCTGACCTCCGATGGTACCGACAGTTACACTTATGATGGGGAGAATAAACTCAAAACGGTAAGTGGGGCCCATTCCTTGACCCTCACCTATGACCCCGCAGGCCGTCTGCGCCGCACCGAGGTTCCGGGATCCAGCAGCACCCGAATAGACTTTCTTTATGACGGCGCGGATATGGTTGCGGAATATAACAGCAGCGGCACTGTCCTGCGCCGTTATGTTCATGGGGCGGGACTGGATGCGCCCCTGGTCTGGTATGAGGGCAGCAGCACCACAAGCCGCCGCTGGCTCCATGCGGATGAGCGGGGCAGTATCGTGGCGGTCAGCGATACCTCTGGCACAGAGATACAGGCCATTCAATATGATGCTTACGGCCTGCCCAATGATTTTGACGGCAGCCGTTTTCTCTATACCGGCCAAATGGCTTTGCCGGAAGCGGAATTATACTATTACAAGGCCCGAATTTATAGCCCGTCAAGCGGAAGGTTCTTACAGCCCGACCCCATTGGCTATAGCGGCGGCATGAATCTCTATGCCTATGTGGGTGGTGATCCGGTCAATGCCACTGATCCTTGGGGGTTGGAGGAGGAGCCTTTGCCAGAGGTAGTACAAACCAGCTCGCCTTGGGTGATAATAAGTGCCCCTCCACTTTTCTTTGGTTCTATGGTAGATGGATTGGCTCTCAATATTATGATGGACAATGCAAGAAATAACAAGAACCAACCAGCACCGCATGAAGAAGGGGATAGAATGGAGGAAATCGTGGTTTATGCTACGCGTCGTTCTGGAACTAGTACTTGGTTTCGTCCATGGAACCACATGTATGTTGTTGGTAGAGATACTCACCTTCTAGTTTGGAGCGGGGAGCAAGGCCCTGGTATTGGCAGTTTTATTGATAATTATATACCAGCGGGTCATGTCTTTGGAACTAGCCATGATGCATTGGTAGATAGTCTCGTATCTATGGGGGTTCCTGATTCGTTGGCTAATATTCCTACTATGCCAATTGTTTATATTAATTCTGTGGGGCAAGTGACTATCAATTCATTTGTTGATTATTTAAATATCATGTATAATACGAACTTGGAACGTCCTTATAAGCATACACACCCAGTGAAACAACGATAATGGTTAGAAAAATATTTTATATATATATTTTCTTAATACCTATTGCTTTTATTTTTCAGTTTAGTGGATGGATGCAAGAATTTGATGATGTTAGCTCAGACGAGAAATTTTCCCATCTAATTAATGCGGAGTATCAATCTATACAAAAATTGCTAATTCACGGTATAACGTTGGATGCTAATTATCTTCAGAAAGTTGATAAATATACTGTAACGGATTTTCCAGGTATGGGTGGGCGTGAAATTGTGACAGTTGGACGATTAGAAGTTGGTACAATATTTAGGGTCAAGAAAGTATTAAAGTGTAATAACTGTTTTCTCTTCTCACCAATTTCTATTTTGGTTGAAATAAATACAGAAGGATTAGAACCAGATATACCAGTAGAGTTATATGGGTTGCGAATAGAAGATACAGATGGGCGAATTATACTAGATCCAAATTTTTTAGTTTCCATGCCTAAGGTTTAAACCCTCCGTCTTCAGACGGACAGCTTTAGCAAAATCAAAAGAATGATAATGTATAATCTCCAGAAATAAGAAAGCCAGTGAGCCGAAGGCGAGCTTT
>Ga0316204_10012486_pt1 | contig 10343 bp, 9 predicted proteins | sample 6monrhotite_MG_2_FD_205661 | JGI IMG/M metagenome (GOLD analysis project Ga0316204, IMG submission 205661) | Microbial mat bacterial communities from mineral coupon in-situ incubated in ocean water Damariscotta River, Maine, United States -... | ecosystem: Environmental > Aquatic > Marine >... | reverse complement strand
TAAATCGTAACCGTTGGTGATGCGGGCCTCGCCGGTGGGGCAACCGCCCGGCACCTTGGCGCATTCTGCCGCCAGTCCGGGGCCCGCCGCGTCGTGGATGGCCCCGCACACACCGCCACCGGGCATCAGGTCTTCGTTGGCCGCGTTGACGATGGCGGCCACGTCAAGGGTGGTTATGTCGCCCCTGATAATTTCCAGTCGCCGGTCAGTCATGGTCGAAGCCGACCCCCCTTATGCTTTTTGGTTTTTAGCCCGTTCCATGCCGGCACGGATAGCTTCATGTGCGGCCTCGGGGCCACTCCAACCCTGTACCTTGGCCCATTTGCCCTTTTCCAGGTCCTTGTAGTGAGCGAAGAAATGAGCAATCTGTTCAATCAGGATCGGCCGCAGGTCCCGGTATGATGTGACGTCTTCGTAATAGGGATGCAACTTGTCCACCGGCACGCAGAGGATCTTTTCATCAATGCCGCTTTCGTCTTCCATCATCAACACACCGATGGGACGCGACGGAATGACACAACCCGGCATCACCGGAATCTGGCCCAGAACGGCGGCATCGACAGCATCGCCATCGTCAGACAGGGTATGCGGGATAAAACCGTAATTACACGGGTAATACATGGCGGTATGCAAGAACCGGTCAACGAACATGGCGCCCGAATCTTTGTCCAGTTCGTATTTGACGGGGCTGCCGCCTTGCGGAATTTCGATAATTACATTGGTATCGTAAGGCGGATTGTTGCCAATGGAGATTTTGTTCACATCCATGAATTAAGGGTCCTGTAGGGCAGATGGTGTATGAGCGGGTTCTAATGCAGGGCTGTTCTTAACGTTCTTTATGGTGCATCGCAACAATTTTGCATGGATGCTGGTGGTTGGCGTCACTTCGTGGTAACCGAAGGGATGACTGTAAAACATATTCTCGTTTATGTTGGGCTCGACCGGGTCGGCGACGGACTTTTGAAGCTTCCCTTCGTGCGCGGCCTGCGCAAGGCCTTTCCCGATGCCCACATCACCTGGCTGGCGGGCAAGGAAACCAGTGTTTATGCCGGTGTGCTGGCGGGCCCCGTCGAGGGCTTGATTGACCGGGTCATCGAACACGGCGGTATCGGCCTTAGCCCGGCAGAACTGTTGAAGCGCCCGGACATTCGCCCGGTGGGTGCCGATCGTTTCGACCTGATCATCGACACCCAGAAAATCGTCTGGACCTCGCTGTCGCTTTGGCGCATTCCGCACAAGACCTTTATTTCACCGGCGGCCCGCTTCGCCCTGTCATCGGTAAAACCAAAAAAGGGATACCGTTTTCCAAAATCCATGCAGCGCCAGATGCTTGACCTGCTGGAACTGGCCAGTGGCGAAGACGTCCCGACCCCCACCCCGCCCCTGCTGGTGCCCAGCCCGGAATTACGGGTCGCGGCCCTGGTGATGCTGCCCGCCGGGGGATATTTTATCGGCTTTGCGCCCGGTTCAGGCGGCAAGCCGAAATGCTGGCCGCTGGAAAATTTCATCGCCCTGGCTCAAAACCAGGAATACCGGGTGCCGGTTTTCTTTCTGGGACCGCAGGAAGAACATTGGAAAGATCAGATCAAGGCCCAGGTGCCATCGGCGATTTTTCCCCTGCAGCAAAAGAATTTCGGCTTCGATCCTTTGTTCACCATTGCCCTGGCCGAACGCATGAAGGTGTCCGTTGCCAATGATTCCGGGGTCGGCCACATGCTGGCACTGGGCGGTAAACCGCTGGTGTCCCTGTATGGGCCGACGGTGCCTGAAAAATTCATGCCCATGGGCGACCGGGTCACGGTGTTCGAAGCCAAGGATTATGGTGGCCAGGATATTGCCCTGATCCCCAGGGACGTGGTCGGCCGGGCTATGGAAACAATCCTTCAGGCCGATCCGTCGCCAACCTTGGCCGGATAACGGCGGATCATCCACAGCAGCAAAAGCAGTCCGGGGACCGCCGCCACGGTGGTCACCACAAAAAAGCCGATCCAGTCCATACGATCGGCCAGCCAGCCCGCACCTGAGGACATCACCGTGCGCGAGAACGCCATCAGCGACGTCAGCAGGGCATACTGGGTCGCTGTGTAGGCGACGTTACACAGCGACGACAGGTAAGCGACGAACGCCGTCGTGCCCATTCCTGTGGTGACATTTTCAACGGCGATGGTCACGGCCAGCATGGTCAGGTTGTGACCGGCCATGGCCTGGGCCACGAACACCAGGTTCGATACCGCCATCAGGACGCCACACACCACCAGGCCGCGCATGATCCCCATACGGGCCAGCACCAGGCCCCCCAGGAAGCCGCCGACAATAATAGCGTTGAACCCGAAGACCTTGGCGATGCCGGCGATTTCGGTATTGCTGAAACCCATTTCCAGGAAGAATGGCACCTTCATCACGCCCAAAACGGCATCACCGAATTTATACAGCATGATAAACGCCAGCACGGCAAGCCAGCCGCGCCGGGTCATGAATTCACTGAACGGGCAAACCACGGCGCTGTACAACCAGGCCAGGGTAACGGCCAGGCCATGCGGCAAATGGCTTTTACTTTCCAAAAAGTCTTCGGCACGCTGTTCCATCAACACGGCTTCGTCGCTGGTTGGTTCGGCCGGTTCGGGATTGAGCAAGATGGCAATGATGCCAACCAGCACCAGCGCCGCCATGCCCGCAAAAACCATCGGCCACGGGAATATATCGGCGAAGACCAGGCCGGCCGCACCGCCGCCCACCTGACCCAACCGCCAGCCAAAGACGGCAGTGGCGGCCCCGGCGGCCAGCTTTTCATCTTCCAGAATTTCGATGCGATAGGCATCGATGACAATATCCTGACTGGCCGAGGCAAACGCCACGGCAAAAGCAAAGACGCCGACCATCGCCAGGTTTTCAACCGGGTTCGTCGTCCCCATGCCAAGAATGGCGGCCAACAGCAGAACCTGGGTCAACAACACCCAGCCGCGACGGCGTCCAAAAAGACGGCTCATCACCGGCAGGGGCAGGCGGTCCATCAACGGTGCCCACAGGAATTTCAGTGCATAGGGCAGGCTGACCAGGGCAAACAGGCCGATGTTGGTTTTGCTGACACCAGACTGAAACAGCCAGGAACTCAACGGTTCGGCCAGCACGCCAAAGGGCAGTCCGCTGGAAAAACCCAGAAACAGCATGGCCAGCACGCGGCGGTCCGTATAAACCTTCGAGGCGCTGACCCAGCTTGTCATTCCTGTTCTCCCTCGACGGGTAACAATTTAAGCACTTCGGTCCACGCCTGATCGACATCCACCGCCGCCACACACGGGAATACATCGAATTTGCTGTGCCGTTTGGAGCACCGCCAAAAACAGTGGTAGCAGTCCATTTCCTGAAAGACAAAGCGGGCGTTGGCGGGCCTGATGGCTTCGGGGTAGGGCACGAAACTGCCGAAATGACCGCCGCCGACAATCACCAGGGTCGGCGCACCAATGGCGATGGACAGATGCGCGGGGCCCGTGTCGTTACTAACCACCAATGCCGCCCCCTTCATGATATCCAGCAACTGCGGCAGGTTCGTCTTGCCCATCAGGTCGATGATGCCGGGATCTTCGCCCGTGACGTCGCCGGGCTTTTCATCCCGGCCACCGACAAACACCACGCGCACGCCGCGGCCCCGTAATTTGACCGCCAGTTCCTGGTATTTTGCCAGGGGCCAACGTCGTCCGTATTCGTTGGAACCCGGATTGAAAACGGCGTAGGCATCACCGGGGGCCAACAGGTCGGCGGGTGGCGCGCGGTCCGGCCATGAAATTTGTGGCGGTTCGGGTGGGATTTCAAAGCCCGCAACTTCGGATAAAAACCGGTAATGGCGCTCGACTTCATGAACCGGGTAGTAGCCCGTGTTGATGACCTGGTCGACCTGGCTCAGGTAATACAGATATTCCTGGCGGTTACGTTCACCAATGTAGGGCAGGGATGAAATGACTTTCCCGGCCCCCGATACCCAGGCCAGGCTGTCGGCCATCAGGGCGCGGCGAAAATAGGAATCATTGACGCACACCGCAGCCCCCAACAGGCGCACTTGAAGCGACACCCGCAACCGGTAGAACATGCGCTTGGCGTATTTGTGCTCGCTGATCGCCAGCAACCGGTATCCGGCGAAGACCTCCTCGGCGATCGGCTGCCAGCTTTCGCAGCCTAAAATAGTGATGTCAGACGGATCGACGCCAAAGGCCTGGGCGTAATGATCGAGCGAGCGGCGGAACAGCACCATATCACCGATACCGTCCATACGAACCACCAGCACCCCCCGTTTTTTCTTAAAAACCGGGAAAAACCGGGCGATCAAATCGACCGGGCGAAACAGCCACCAGCGCCGACGCATACCCGCCGGCATGATCCGCCAGAACGGACTGGTCCGGAACGGATGCACGGATTGCGCATCGTCTGTTTGCTGCGGGGCGACATTGGCGGTCATGGTTTTATTCTTACGTGCCATGAGCCGCCGATGCCAGTACCAAAATGCGCCGCCGCTTATTCGATTTTCACTTTTGCGCGGGATTCACGCTTGCGGACGTTCGGGTCAAGGTGACGCTTGCGCAAACGAATGCTGTCAGGCGTCACTTCAACCAGTTCGTCGTCATCGATATAGGCCACGGCTTCTTCCAGGCTCATGCGTTTGGCCGGGGTCAGGCGGATCGCTTCATCCGTTCCCGACGCACGCACGTTGGTCAACTGCTTGGCCTTCATGGGGTTGACTTCAAGATCGCCCGATTTGGAATGTTCACCGATGATCATGCCTTCATACACCGGCACGTTGCCGCCGACGATCATGGTGCCGCGGCTTTCCAGGTTCATCAGGGCATAAGATGCCGTTTTTCCACTGGCGTTGGAAATCAGCACGCCATTACGACGCCCCGGAATTTCGCCACAATAGGGACCATAGTTTGCAAACATGCGGGCCATCACCCCGGTGCCCCGGGTTTCCGTCAGGAACTCGCCGTGATAACCGATCAGGCCGCGCGCCGGGGCAATGAAAATCAGCCGCGTCTTGCCGCCGCCCGACGGGTGCATTTCCGTCATCTTGCCCTTGCGTACGGACATTGCCTCGACAACGATGCCAGAGAATTCCTGATCAACGTCGATCTGGACTTCTTCATAGGGCTCCAACGTTTTGCCGGTTTCAGGATCTTTCTGAAACAACACGCGCGGCCGTGAAATAGACAGCTCGAAACCGTCCCGGCGCATCTGTTCGATCAGCACACCCAGTTGCAGCTCGCCTCGACCGGCGACTTCAAAAGCGTCGGTATTACCCGCTTCGGTGACCCGGATGGCGACATTGCCTTCGGCTTCGGACATCAGTCGATCCCGGATCATGCGCGACGTTACCTTGGTGCCTTCACGACCGGCCATGGGCGACGTATTGATGCCAAAGGTCATGGCCAGGGTCGGCGGATCAATCGGGTCGGAATGGATCGGTGTGGTGACGCTGGGGTCGCAAATGGTATTTGCAACGGTACCCTTGGCCAGGCCGGCAATGGCAATCAGGTCGCCCGATGACACTTCATTGACCGGCTCACGCCTTAAGTCACGGAACGCCAGAAGCTTGCTGGCGCGGCCCGTTTCAACGATGTTTCCATCAATATCGAGAACATGGATCGGCGCGTTGACCTTAACCGTACCGGACTGCACCCGACCGGTCAGAATACGGCCCAGGTACGGGTCGGATTCCAGCGTCGTCACCAGCATGGAAAACGGCGCGTCCATATCTATTTTCGGTTCCGGGACATGGGCCAGGATCTGTTCGAAAATAATGTTCATGTTGTCCTGTGGGCCTTCGGGTTCACTGGCCGCCCAGCCATTTTTGGCAGACGCAAAAATGGTCGGGAAATCCAGCTGCTGTTCGTTGGCATCCAGGGCCGAGAACAAATCGAAGACTTCGTCCTGAACCTCGTAGGGGCGCCCGTCGGGACGGTCGACCTTGTTAACAACAACGACGGGCTTGAGGCCCAGCTTCAGCGCCTTGCCGGTGACGAACTTGGTTTGCGGCATGGGGCCTTCGGCGGCGTCAACCAGCAACAAAACGCCATCGACCATGCTGAGGATCCGTTCGACCTCGCCACCGAAATCGGCGTGACCCGGGGTATCAACGATGTTGATGCGCACGCCTTCCCATTCGACCGATGTACACTTGGCCAGGATCGTAATGCCGCGTTCTTTTTCAAGATCGCCGGTGTCCATGGCGCGTTCGTCAACGCGCTGGTTTTCACGAAACGCGCCACTTTGTTTGAGCAGGGTATCGACCAGGGTGGTCTTGCCGTGGTCAACGTGAGCGATGATGGCAATATTGCGGATTTTCATTTGCTGTCTTCTTTCAAGATTCCGGCGGCCAGTTCGGCCAGGGGGGTATCGGGACGGGCGCCGACATGGGAAATAATTTCCGCCGCCGCGATGCCGCCCAAACGGGCGCAAACATCCAGCGGATAATCGTGGGTCAGGCCATACAAAAAGCCTGCGGCATAGGCATCACCGGCACCGGTGGTATCGGCGACTTTTACAACGGGTTCGGCATCGACGATGTGGACCTCGTCACCGGCAACGACGACCGAACCTTTTTCGCTGCGGGTCAGGGCTGCGATGGCGCAATGGGCGCGCACCTGCTGCATGGCCTCGTCAAAGGTTTCAACCTGATACAGCGACATGATTTCTTCTTCGTTGGCGAACAGGACATCGACATGGTTTTCCACCAGATCGAGAAATTCTTCCCGGTGACGGCCAACACAAAACGGGTCGGACAGCGACAGCGACACCTGGCGCCCCGCCGCAGCCGCGGCCCTGGCCGCCTTCAAGAAGGCCTGCTTGGCATTTTCGGGATCCCACAGGTACCCTTCCATGTAGGTCACCTTGGCAGCGGCGATCCTGTCTTCGTCAATATCATCGGGGCCAAGGGCGACGCAGGCGCCCAGATAAGTCTGCATGGTGCGCTGGGCGTCGGGTGTGACATGGATCATGCACCGCGCCGTCGATGCGCCATCGGTCGCCGGTGCCGTTTCAAAGGCGATGCCAAGGGCATTGATGTCGTGGCGAAAGACCTGGCCGAGCTGGTCATCCTTGACCTTGCCCACATAGGCACCGGTGCCGCCAAGGGATGCCAGGGCCGCGATGGTATTGGCGGCTGATCCGCCCGAACATTCAATGCCGGCACCCATGCGCCCGTATACCTTTTCGGCGGTTTCCTCGTCGATCAGGGTCATCGAGCCCTTGACGATTGCAAGGTCATCGATGAACTGATCATCGGCGTGGGCCAGGACATCGACGATGGCGTTGCCGATGCCAAGCACGTCATAAAGGGTTTCGGTCGCAGTCACAGTCATTTTGGGAACTCCAGAAGTGGCGCTTCGTGCGCCGGGTCCTAGGGGAAATTTCGCCGCAGTATAGGCAGAAAGCGCCCGGGAGCAAGTGTGGGCTTCATTTCCCTCGATTTGACCCCGCAGCCCCCTTGCCCAAGGACGCTGAAACGGGCTAAAACCAAGGAAATATTTGACCCCGCTTAACTGGATACGACAAGCCCGTGATCAAAGCCTTTATTAAAGCGACAGACCAGATTTCCGATCCGCGTGCCCGGCGGGTGATCTGGCTCTCACTGGCGACCGCCCTTGTTGCCTTCATTTTATTGTGGTCAAGCATCGGCTATTTGCTGGCCAATACCGCCCTGTTCAGTATCGGCTGGCTGGAAACCGCCGTCGACCTGTTGGGCGGATTGGCCACCGGGATTATCACCTGGTTGCTGTTTCCGGCCATCATTACCGCCCTGATCGGGCTGTTTCTGGACGATATCGCCCAGGCCGTCGAAGACCGTCATTATCCGAATTTGCCCAAGGCCGAAGGCCTGCCCATCGGTCAGGCGGTGGGCGCGGCTTTGCGCTTTTTGGGCGTCATGCTGCTGTTAAACCTGCTAATGTTGCCGTTTCTGTTGCTGGGACCACTTTTCCCTTTTGTTTTCTATTCCGTGAACGGTTATCTTCTCAGCAGGGAATACTTCGAACTGGTGGCCCTGCGCCGGTTAAACCCGACAGACGCCAAGGTCTTGCGAAAACGCCACGGCACAAAGCTGTTCTTCGCCGGTGTGGTCATCGCCTTTTTGCTGACGGTGCCCGTGGTTAACCTGCTGGCGCCGATTATCGCCACCGGGGCAATGGTGCATTTGTTTGAAAGTTTTCGCGGCAATCGAAACGTTTAAAGCCAAACTAAGGAAAATATTATGTTCCGGCGTAACAAGGACGACAGTGACTCTCAAACCCCGGCGGGCGAAACCGATGCCGATGCCGGCGCACCGCCGCTGAAGCCGTTTTCAAAAAGCGGCAGCCACATTCCGTCAAAGCCGCCCAGCAAGACACCGACCGTGGCGACAGGACAATCGCCCCAGCGTCAACCGGACAGCCCGGCACCGCAGGTTCGTAATGACCCGTCACGGCACGGCGACCTGGACAGCAAAAAGCTGACCGTCGGTCGGGATATCTGCCTGAGCGGTGAAATCACCTCATGTGAACGTCTGGTTGTCGAGGGTCGCGTCGAGGCATCCCTGTCGGACGCCCGCTTCATCGATATTGCGCCGACCGGTTTTTTCAAGGGCAACGCCGATGTCAAGGAAGCCGATATCAGCGGCCGCTTCGAAGGTCAGCTCGTTGCCTCCGAACGCCTGACCGTCCGTGCCGGGGGCAGGATCAGCGGTTCGGTGCGATATGGTTCAATCATTATAGAGCCGGGCGGCCAGGTCACCGGCGACATGCAACCCCTGGACGTTGCAGTGCCAAAAAGCCAGGTCGAGACGGACTGAAGTTTAGGTGACCCGCTACGCCCTGTTGTTATTGCTGATGCTCCCGGCGGCTTGTGCCGCGCCGGGGCCACAAGACCGCGCACCCGAAGGCGTGCCGGTTGCCACACCCGAACCGGCGCAGGAAACAAAATCCCGGCAACACCAGCCCGATATCAACCTGCTACCGCCCGATCAAGCCCGCCGGGCCGAACTGACCACGGGCAAGGCATTGAAACCGGAACACCTGATCGGCCTGCACGACAGCGACCTCGAAAAAATTCTGGGAATGCCGGATTTCAAACGCAAGGACCCACCGGCCCAACGGTGGCAGTATCGCAATCCATCCTGCCTGTTCGACGTTTTCCTGTATCAGGAAAAGAACGACGCAGACGCCTATTCGGTGGCCCACGTTGAGGCCCGTGGCCTGGACGTTAACCGGGTATCGGACCGGGATTGCTTCTTGAGTATCCTGAAAGACCGCAAGCCGGGCTAGAGCCTGCTTACAGCGACTTGATGCGCGCAACCGCTTCATCCGTATTTGAATACGTCAGGCGATAACTGCTCATGCCTAAAACCCAGTCGATCATTCCGGCGACCTTTTCCCGGTCCAGCTGCTTGTCGATCACAAGACACTGGTCCATCAGAAGCTTCAGCGCGTCGAGCGGCTCCAGGCGGTCCAGTTTTGTTGTCGCGTCAGGGAGATAGCTTGGAAAAACCAACGCCTTGACCGGCTGCGGGCTGGTATCGGCAAGCGCCGAATGAGCGGGAGGCGGCATATAACAAACACGCTTCCCGTCACCCCTGTTGTGGAAGGGCAGGGTTTTGACCTGGGGGTAAAACTGGCTGATCGCTTCAACCCCGGTATCCTTGAAACAAAGCGCCAAAGGCAGCGGAAACACATTAAAGGTTTCTTCTTCCAGCAACGCCACCTCGTCGGAAAAGAACTGAAATCCGGCACAGACCAAAGCTGCGGTCAATGTCGATTTGCCACTGCCAGGGGGGGCAGGCAACAGAATGCATCCATTTTCATCCCGCACCACGCCAGCGTGAATATCCAAAAAGAAGCTGTGGTCAAGGATCGCCGTATACCATACGAGTCCCTTGGCGACGGGTGCCAGTTCGTCGATCTTTAAAAAACCTTGTTCCGCTTTCTTGTCGCGGTACACCACGTTTCCCTGCGGTGTGGTTATAATGTCGATCAATGTTTCCTGTTCCGGGCCAGCCTTTTCCTGTTCCAGATGGGCAAGAACGGGATGAACAATTGCTTCCTGTTCAGGCTGGGTGAACCTGAGACGCAAACGGGAACTCAACAAACGATAGGATCGCTCGGCAACGAAGGGGGCGTCGGTCCATGCGGGTAACAGAGGCTTGGCTGGCGCGTCCTGTTCAACGGCAACAGGCGTGTTTGCCTGGTCGCCCGCCAAAAACCCCATCCGTCGCCAGTCTGCCAATGCCGTCGAGACATAATGTTCGGCGTCGGCCGGGCTCAAGTCAAAAGTTTCAGCGAGCAGAGACGCGATTTCACCGCTGCTCTTTCCGTCTTCCAGGTGGCACC
>Ga0316204_10012485_pt1 | contig 10344 bp, 10 predicted proteins | sample 6monrhotite_MG_2_FD_205661 | JGI IMG/M metagenome (GOLD analysis project Ga0316204, IMG submission 205661) | Microbial mat bacterial communities from mineral coupon in-situ incubated in ocean water Damariscotta River, Maine, United States -... | ecosystem: Environmental > Aquatic > Marine >... | reverse complement strand
TCTACGGCATGATCCTCGCGTTCGGCGAGATCGTCGCCTCGGGCGGAACACCCGACCCCGTAGGCCTCGCCGCGGGCATCGGCACCGCGCTCACGACCACCTTCTGGGGCCTCGTCGTCGCGATCCCGGCGCTCTCGGGTTACGCGTTCATGCGCAACCGCATCGAGGTGCTCACCGTCGAATCGAGCCGCCACGCTGAGGCGCTGGTGAACACACTCCGTGACGTTCCGGGGGCGCCAGAGGGCGACCCGCTCGATATCTCGAAGGCGCACGGCGCGGCGTCCGGGGTCGGGGGCGTCTGATGAAGACCGTCCGCTCACTCGAGCCCGCGCACGTCAGCGCGAATCTCACGCCGATGATCGACGTGGTGTTTTTGCTCGTGATCTTTTTCATGCTCGTCGCCCAGATCAGCCGCACGCAGATCGCCGATCTGGACCCGCCCGAAATCGCCAGCGCCGTCTCGGCGTTTATCGGCGACGAGACGCGCCTGGTTGTCAACGTGGTGCCCGGAGATTCCAAGGCCGGCGCGTACCGGCTCGGTGCGCTCAAGTTCGACGCGACCGAACGCGGCGCGAGCGACCTCTCTTCGGCGCTCGTCCGCGCGTACGCGCGCTCGCCCGGGGTGCAGGTGCACGTCCGCGCCGACCGCTCAGAGAGCTACGCCCGCGTCCACCCAGCCCTCGATGCCGTTCGGGCTGCGGGCATCGAGACGGTCCGGCTCGTCATCCGCCCGATGGACGCACCGCTGTGAGCCGCCGGTCACGATCCACCCCGCCGTCCATCCCGCTCGGGCTCAACGTCTCGACGATGATCGATGTCGTCTTCCTGCTGCTCATCTACTTCCTGCTCATCACGGAGTTCTCGCCGCGCGAAGAGGCGTACGCGGTCGCGATCGCGGAGCAACAAGCCGCGCAGCGTGCCGATCCTTTCGATCTGCCCATGCGACCCATCCGCGTGCGCGTCCGCTCGTTTGGAGACGGCGCGGGCGAGTACGCCATCACCACCGATTCGCCGCTCATCGGCGCTCTCTCAAGCTACGAGGCTCTCTCCGACCAGACGGCCTCACGGCGCGGCGGCGCGCTCGCGGGCGACCAGTCATTCATCATCGATTCCTCGCCATCCACCCGGTGGGAGCACGTCATGGGCACCTTCAACGCGCTCAAGCGCGCCGAGTTCGACAAGATCCGCTTCGCGCCGCCGAGCAGTGCGGGAGGGTCGTGATGCGCACCGCGCCGCTCGTTCTCGCGCTCATGCTCGCGTCGCCACTCGTTGTGTGCCCGCGTACGCAAGCGATCGCATCGGCCCAGCCGGCGCCTGCGTCGTTCGAGCAGGCCGAGCGGCTCATCGATGAGATCGAGCGCACGCTCCGCGACCTGGAGCGCACCGGCGCGGACCTCTCCGTGCTCTTCGGCATACCGAGCGATGCCGAGCGAGCACTCGTGCTCGATGCCGGCCTCCGAATCGTCGATCTCGCGTCGCGCGCCGAGAAGATGATCAAAGCCGCCGTCGAAGCCGCGGACCGCGAAGACGACGCCGACGTCGAGCAGCGCGACACGCTCATCACGAACAACGCCGGGCAGGTGCCGATCCGCCTCGCCCGAGGCGCCCTGCTCGCAGCGAGCGCCATGCCAAACGGAGCGGAGCGCGACGAACACTTCGAGCGCGCCAACAAAGCGATCACGCGTGTGCGAACGATCTCGGGCTGGCTCGAACTCGAAACCATCACGCTCCTGGGAATCGAGGCGCTGCTCCACGGCAAGCCGCTCAGCGCGATCAAGCATTTCGACGAGGCGCGCGGCACGCTCGCGGGCGCGGACCCTTCGGAACCGCTCGCGCTCGAATTCACACCCGCCGTCACGCTCGGGCTCGTCCGCGCCACGCTCGAAGGCCGAGGCTGGTCCGCCGCGCAGACCGCCCAGCGCACACTCACGGCGCGCCCGCCATTCGAGACAACCGGGAGCCCGGACCCCGCGCTCGCCGTCGTGCTTACGGACGTGCGTTTCGCGATCCAGGCGGCCCGAGGCGAGGCAGAAAATACTCGATCGAGCCGCGCGAGCGTGCTCGCGCAGGCGTTCGCGAACTACGACGATCTCGCGCAGACGCTGCTCCGCACGGGCCTCGACGCGCAGCAGGCGTGGCGCATCGCGTGCGCACAGGCGAACGAAGCCATGCAGCCCTGGATGGAGCGCGGCAGCCTGCCGCCCGTCGCGCTCGCGGGCCTCTCGTTCGCGCTCATGGATGCAGAAAAAACCAGCGCCGAAGGCATCGACCTCGCACGCGACGCGATGGCCGACACGCTCGGTGTGAACAAAGAGTTGCACAACCTCGCCGCGCTCCAGCTCATGCGATCACTCGGGACGTCTGATTCTGTGGTGCACGTCTCCGAGGCGTGCGCGATCGCGGCAAGGCTTTCGGTTGAGAACTTCGGCGACGTCCGTTCGCAAGAATACGAGCCGGCGCTCGCGGTGAGAATCCTTGAGATGAGTGCGCAGAGCGACGATCTCGATACGGCGATCCGCTCGCTCAGGCGAACAAGCGAGACCGGCGCGGGCGAGCGGCTCCCGTTGTGGCGCACCTACCTCGCGACCGCGCTCACGAGCAAGGGCGACGAGCCGTCCCTCCGCGAGGCGATTACCGTTCTGGGACTCATTGATGTTCAGGGCACACCGAACACCGTGAACATGCTCCGTACCGCGAAGGTGTACGCCTCACTCTTTTTCATGACTCGGAGCACGTCGGACGCCACGGACTGGCTCGCGAGTGCGGATCGCGCCGTTGCAGCCGTTCCGGAAAACGCGATAACGAGTGCGCTCAACCAAAGAGCACTGGCGCTGCTCGCACTCGATCGTGCAGAAGATGCACTTGTTGCAGCACAAAGCGCGTGGGAACACCTGCTCGACGCGCGGAATCCCATTCTCGTGCTCGAATGCGCCTCAGCAGTCTTTGAGGCGTGCAGGCAAATCGGGGAGGTTGCTCCAATACTCGCGATCCTTGAGCGCGTTCCGGCCGAATCCTCCATGACGCCGACACTCCACACTCGCGCGCACGAGATCGTCCACGCCCGCATCAGGGAGACAAGCACTCATTTTCTCTCGGAAGAATCCCGAGACTTGAGCGACGACGCACGCATTCTCTCGCTCATCTCGTCGCGGCTCGATCCCCAAGCAGACCTCGTCCAGTTGAGCCGACTCCAACACGACGCCGCGATCGCGTTCATCCTTTCGGGAGAGCCCGAGCGGGCGCTCGAAACGATCCTCGCCATCACCGAGCGTGCGGGCAAGAGCGCCGACCGGCTCCACCTCCAGGCCGAGGCCCGCCTCGCCGTGCGGGACGACGCCGGCGCGTTCGCCGACCTCCGCACGCTCGCGGGCGCGACCGAAGCGAATTCGTCGACCACCGATCTCTACTGGTACGCCTGGGCGCGCATGGTTGAGATTCTCGACCGTCGGAACACGAACGGCGACCGTACGCCCACCATCCTGCGAGAGATCACGCGACTCCGCGCGACCGACGGCTACGACTTCTGCGCCGAGTGCGCGGAGCGTATCGAGGCGGTCGCGACAAAGCTCGGCACCGATCCGATGAGATAAAACTCAGGAAGACTGCCGCGTCGCGGAGAGGTGTTCGCTCAATCGATCGACAATCGCTCGCTGGAGGGCCTGCGCCGTCTCGTCGTAGACGCCTTGCGGGTATCCGATCGGGTCAGGGACCGCCCGGCCCTCAGGATCGAGCAGGTGTACCCGATCCGCCGCCGAGGGCTCGAACGCGAGCACGGCCTGCACATGCGAGGGTGTGAGCCCGTAAATCGCGTCGGCCTCCGCGATCAATTCTCGCGAAAGGGGCGCGGAGCGGTGCTCGTGCATCTCCATTCCGAGCGAATCCACTGCGGTGACGGCCTCGGGCGTCGCGGGGAGCCCGTCCACCGCCGAGGCTCCGGCCGAAATCGCACGCACACCCATCGCGTCGAACGGGGGGCGGGACGCGATATGGCGCGCGATGGCTTCGGCCATCGGAGACCGGCACGTATTCCCTGTACACACAAAGAGAAGTGTTCTCATGAGCCGCCAATCGGTGATCCGGTTGCACCCTGAAACGCCTCGGGTATTGTAATGGCGCACCCGTCGATCGGTACGGCACCCATTTCACAAGGACCACAGTGCGTGGAGTTTTTCCGTTACGAGATATTTCTGAAAGCCGTCAGTAAGTACGGCACGGTCGCGCGAAATGAATCCGACGAGATCGTCCGTTTCGGCCTCGAACGCGATGGCGTCTGGTCCATCGAACTCGGCGGCACCGACGGCGAGCGCACCATCGGGATCCCGGTTCCTCCGGAAAAACTTGGCGAACGAATCGAGGACGCGCTCTACGCGAGCGGTATCGCCGAGGCCGCGATCATCCCGGTCGGCCCTTGGCGGAACGTGCTCGACCTCGCCGCCTTCGAGCTCGCCGCCGACGAACAGTGGCAGGACATCGACGCCGAGGCCGCGCTGCACATGAACGGCCACGACCCGCTCGCGCTGCTCGCCGACAGGTTCCACATCGTGCAGACCATGGTCCGCTCGATCGTCGAGCACGGCGACAAACCCGAGGAGTGCCTGAGCGTCGTCGCGTCCGACGCACCGCTCGTCGTCGAGGCTCGCAACGACGGCACCGCGACGGTCTATGTGATGCACGAGGCGGTCGCGAGAGAGATCGTCAAAAAACTTCAGTAATCGAACAACGACCGCTCATTGCTCGCGAGCCGTCGCGAGCGTGAGATCGATCGATCCGTCTTCCCGCAGGCTCAGGCCCCGCAGGCTCACGCGCCGCTGATCACTCAGCGTGAGGTTCGAGGGCAGCGACTTTCCTGATTCGAGCAGCGCGTCGAACACGTCCTGCATGGGTGTGCCCCGCGCCTGCTGCTTGATCGTGTTCGAGAGCCGTCCGAGCATCTCGGGGTTGGGAAGCGGGAGCCGGCCCATCGTGAAAGAGCGGTTGCCCGCGACGAGTTCGCCCGCGCTCGAGAATTCGGGTGTGAACTCAACCGTCAGGATGCCCGGCACGCGCGGGTCGGGAGACGCGATGCCCACCGCCACCCGCCCGTCGATCACCCGCACTCGCGGCGCGGTGAACCCGCTCGGGACGTCCATCGATCGGTTCTCGGCCCACGATTCGAGCCGGTGCTCGAGCCAGGCGTTCACGTCCTCGTCCGTCATACGCACCGTCCAGGGCTCGTCGCCCTCGCGGGGCTCGTGCAGCGCGGTGGTGATGCCCTGCTCGAGAAGCCTCGCGCGCTCCGGCGCTCGCTCGGTATTTGCCGAATCGGCGTCCGCCCACCAGGTTGGCTCCTGTTTCACAAGTTTGGCCGCGTACACGCCCGCGACGGCGAGGCCGATCGCGCCAACCACAAGAAGCACCGCGAACACGATCGTGAGCCTGAGGAACAAAGATTTTTTTCGTGTCGTCCGGCGCACGGGTGGGCCGCCCCCCGCGGTCATGCGCGGAAGCGCCGAACGAGCAGTGTGTTGTTCTGCCCGCCGAATCCGAATCCGTTCGAGAGCGCCGTCTCGATGCCGCCCATCTCCGAATAGTCCCGCGACTCATTCGGGACGTAATCGAGGTCGCACACCGGGTCCGGCGTGCGCAGGTTGATCGTGGGCGGCACCTTCCCGGTTTCGATCGCCTTGATGCACGTCATGAGCTCGACCGTCCCCGCCGCCTGGATGAGGTGGCCCATCATCGATTTCACAGACGAGAATGGGATCTTCGGCGCGAGATCGCCGAACACGCCGCGGACCGCGCGCGATTCGATCGAGTCGTTCTCTTTCGTGCCCGTCCCGTGCGCGGAGATGTAGTGCACCACGGGTCGGCCGTTCTCGTCAACCTGATCGGGCTTGAGCCCGGCCATCGTGAGCGCCTGGCGGATCGCGGCCTGCGCGCCGATGCCCTCGGGTTGGATGTCCGTGATGCGGTACGCGTCGGCCGAGCTGCCGAAGCCCGCGACTTCCGCGAGCGGCGTCGCGCCGCGGCGCATCGCCGATTCGAGCGATTCGAGGATCACGATCCCCGCGCCCTCGCCCATCACGAACCCGTCGCGCGTCGCGTCGAACGGGCGTGCGGCGGTCTGCGGGTCGTCGCACCGTGTGCTCATCGCCGTCAGGCGGATGAAGCCGGTCATGCCGAGCGGGTGGATCATCGAGTGCGTCCCGCCCGCGATCATCACATCGGCGTCACCGCGCCGGATGATCGCCGTGGCCTCGCCGACGGACTGCGTCGATGCCGCGCACGCCGTCATGCAGTTGAGCGCGGGCCCGATCGCGCCGAACGTCTGTGCGATCCGACGTACCGCGACGTTCGGTTCTTGCTCCATCTCTTTGTGCCTGGTCAGCAGCGCGAGCGCCCGCTCGGCCCATTTCGCATCGTCCACCGCCCGGCGATCTCCCGCCCAGCTCTCGATGTTCGCCTGCGCGAGGTGATCGAGATCGGGCACGCCCTCGCCCGATCCCAGGTACACACCGATCCGTTCCGGGTCGAGCCCGCTCGCCGGATCGAGCAGCGCGCCTCGCGACGAGGGATCGCCCAAGCCGGCCTGCTTCCAGGCGTGCGCGGCCGCGTGCAGCGCAAACACCGAGTGCGGCTGCGCGACCGCGTGGTCCGCCGCGTTGTAGAGCACGCCGTCGAGGCTCGGGATATCGGCCTGTGCCGCGAAGTTCGTCGCGAACGACCTCGCGTTGTAGCGCGTGACGGGCGCGATGGCGCACTCGCCCGCGATGAGACGCGACCACACGCCCCCGAGATCTGTGCCCAGGGGTGTCACCCAGCCCATGCCGGTGATGACCACTCGTTGACCATTCATTAATTCGGGCACGCGTGTTCAGACCTCCGCAGACGCTTCTTCCGCGTCCTCGTAGGCATCGTCATGCGAACCGCGGAGCGCCTCGAGTTTGTCGGGGTTAAGCACACGCACGAGCCCGCCGTCTTTCAGACGCCGCCGGTGGAAATTGATGATCAGCCCGAGTTCCAGATCCGCAGCACGGAGCTGGGATCGGAGCGCCGAGCGATCGAACCCGTCGATCTCGCGGTCTTCCGCGAGCACCTGAACGACGAACCGCTCGTCAACGAAAAGCGAGACCCGGTGCTCGCCCACGTTGCGCTCGCGGTACGTCACCGTGAACGAGTGTGAAAGCTTGTGGTTCACACCCTCGGCGTCAAGCTCGGCGCTCAGCGCGTTCTCGTAGATATTGCGATCGAACCCGGGGCCGATCGCCTTATGAATCTCGATCGCGCAACCGATCACCGAGCGGCTCACTTCCGTGAGGGCCGGGTCGAGTTCTTCGTTGCGGAGGGTCGGGCGTCTGTCGTTCATGGCAGCGGTCTCCCGGAATAATCGTTGATTGCTTGAAGAAAAAAAAGAGTGCGTCGCCAGTCACGCCCGTTTCGGGACTCCCTCCGAGATTCTACTGCGCCGCGCGCCGCGGGTGTGATCGATCCCCTTTCAGGCTTGTTTGAGAATCAACGCCGCGTTCTGGCCCACGTCCGAGTTCGTGCAGACCAAAATATGTTCGAGGCGGCCGCCCGGCGTGCCGCCGATCGTTCTCGCGGGTGTGCGCTGCGTGCCGAGCATCTTGGCCGCGACGGCGCACGCGACGGACCCGCAGCCCGCCATCGTCTCGCCGATCGCGTGCACGAGCGGCACAAGCGGGATGCGACCCAGATCATTCCCGAACACCGACTCGAACGCCGCCCGCTCTTCCGCGTCGAGGCGCTGGATCGAGGGCGCGTGCGGGACGATGGCGTCGATCTGTGACGGCTCGAGCTTCGCGTCACGCAACGCCCCGCGGATCGCGCTCGCGAGCCCGCGCCCGCGCTCCTTCGCGTCGTCGCTTGCCGGGGAGTGCCCCGCGCCGAATCCCACGAGTTCCGCGAGCGGCACCGCGCCGCGCGCCTCGGCGCTCGCGAGTTCCTCGAGAATCAGGATCCCGCCCGCTTCCCCGGGCACGCTCCCGCGCGCGTCGTCGGTGTACGGCTTGTAGAACGCCGCCGGGTTGTCCGCGTCGAAATCATCTATCGCGATCTCCGCGAGCGACTCGGCGAGCTGCATCCGCGCGAGCCCCGTGTGGTTGAGTTTCGATTCCGCCGAGCCCGAGAAGCACATGTCCGCGTCGTCGCGTTGGATCACGCGCAGGGATTCGCCGAGCGAGAGCACGCCCGACGCTTCGGAGCAGGTGATCGTGTTGCTCGGGCCTTGGGCGTCGTGCATGATCGTCACGTGGCACGAGAGCATGTTCGGGAGGTACTTCAGGAGCCAGAGGGGCGTGAGGTTGCCCATTCCCTTCTCGCCCCACGCGTCGTATGAAAACGCGCCCGCCTCGTCCAGCGAGGTGACCATCGCGTACGCGAGCTCGTTGACTTCCGCCGCGATGAGACCCGCGCCGATGTGGCACCCGACACGCCCCGGAGGGTAGGTGACGTCCGCGTTCTCATCATCGGAAGTTGCCTTGGTCGTGAGCCCGGCGCTGCGCACCGCCTCGATCGCAGCGCCCACCGCGAGCTCGACGTCCCGCGCCATCACCTTCACGGTTTTGCGGTAGCTCTTGGGTACGAAATCTCGCACCTTGAAGTCTTTCGCTTCCGACGCGAGCTGGCAGGGGAACCCGCCGGGCGAGACGCGCGTCATCGGCGCGATCGACGACCGGCCCTCAAGAAGCGCTTCGAACAGCGGGTCAAGGCCTGGGCCAAAGCCCGTGACCGCTCCCGCTCCGGTGATAACCACTCGTCGTGACATGAGCGGGGATTGTAGACCCTCGCTCGCCGAGAGGCATTACGGCGAAGGCGGGTCCATGTCCTCGAACTCGAATCGCTCGGTGGTCCGCCCGAGTGTCTCCGCCGCGGCGATGAGAAGCGCCCCCGCGTCCGCAGCCGAAATCTGCTTCTCGGGGTTGTTGAATACCGCACTCATGACGAAGAGCCGCCCGTCGCGGTGCGCCAGGAGCCATGTGCTCGCGATGATCCCGGGCTCGATCGACGTAAAAATCTTCGAGCTGGGCCAGACTGTCGCGTCAACGGGTGCCGGGAGCAGCTCGTTGATGATCCCGCCGAGCGTGACCTGGCGCTGCGTGCGGCCGTCCAGGTACAGATCGACAAAGAGGTCGTTCAATTCTTTCGCGCTCGCGAACCAGCCGACCACGGGCACCGCGACCGGGAGCCGCCACGTCTGGTACACGGCGTCCGCGACGACGATCTGGTCGATCTCGTTCAGCAGCTCGCGCTGCCCGGCATCGTCGCGGTTCGCCCATTCGTTGATGTACTTCTCTGTGAGGATGAGCCGGATATTGAACGCCTCCCGCGTGCTCAGGAACGGGATGTTCCTCGCGATGCTGGCCACGCGTTCGGACATCTCCCGCTCGATGCGTTCGCGGCCGAGCTCGTAGAACAGGTGATCGTTCGCGCTGTGGTCGCCGTCGCTCATCATCCGCCGGGCCAGTTGCGCGAGCGTGAGCGAGGAGCCTTCCTCTGCAGCGAGCGTCTTGCCCGGAGCGAGCGACTTGTGATCTTCGTGAATCTGAAGTGTGTCGAGCCAGTCCGCCTCGCCCGAGGCGATCTTCTCACGCAGCGCATCGAGCACGAACAGCCGCGCGTGGTACGCGATCGCGAGCGAGCGATCTTCTTTGAATGAAAAGAGCGTCTCGGCCGAGCCGTCATCGAGGATCTCCGCGATGGAGACCGACGCGTCCGTCCCCGACCCTTCGAGCGACTCGGTGAACTGCGCCCACGAGTCGTACGCAGGGAGGTCCGGGTGCATGAGCACGCCGTCGATGCGCATGAACCCCTCCGTCTCGTACATGATCGAGAGCCGCGCCCGCGCCTCGGTGGCCCGCGCGCTGATCACCGTCGTGATGATGCCCGGCCCGTGATCGATGATGCCCAGATTCGCGTACCCGCCGTTCATCGCGCCGAGTTTTCGGAACGCGTCGCCGAGCTCCTCGACCGGCATGCGATGGCGCATCGCGCTCGTGAAGAGCGACTCATGGAGCTCAACGTTCTCGCCCTTGAGCAGGCGAAGGAACAGCCGCAGGTGATCCAATGCTGCCGGCTCGACGGGCTCGGCCAGCGCGACGGAACTCGGGGCACTCGCCCCATCCGCTTGGGGCGGTTCGCTCTGGGCGTTGCCGAGCGAAACACTGAAAATGGCGAGAGCGGTGAGGGCCGCGGTGCGGATCGGCATGGGCAAGCTCCGTCGTGCTCTGAAAAACGGGGCGACATGTTCATCGCCCCGCGGTGTCTCTACGGGATAGTGACCAACCTGGATCCGGTTTCAACGGATCAATCGTCGTCGTCCTTGCGATCATACGCCGCGATGATGGT
>Ga0316204_10012483_pt1 | contig 10345 bp, 5 predicted proteins | sample 6monrhotite_MG_2_FD_205661 | JGI IMG/M metagenome (GOLD analysis project Ga0316204, IMG submission 205661) | Microbial mat bacterial communities from mineral coupon in-situ incubated in ocean water Damariscotta River, Maine, United States -... | ecosystem: Environmental > Aquatic > Marine >... | reverse complement strand
CTTCAGCCTGAGCGACGGCGACAGCATCGGCGAGGCGGTGGGCCTCATCCACTACGCCTTCGACGAGTGGCGCCTCTTCCCCCGCAGCGAGGCCGACCTCGCGGACATCGAGCCCGACGACGGCGGGCCCGGCGGGCCTGGCGGTCCCGGCGGCGGCACCACGGGCGACACCGTCGTCGACGTGCAGGACGGGACCATCGCCGAGTACGCCGCGGTCACCCTCGAGGGCGTGATCGCGACCACGGGCTTCAACTACGACGAGGACGGCTTCTTCGTGCAGGACGCGGGCGGCGGCAGCTACTCGGGCGTCTACGTGTACCTCGCCGCGGGCGCGGGCCTGCTGGACATCGAGGCTGGCGACGAGCTGACGATCGTCGGCGAGGTCCGTGAGTACTACGACCTGACGGAGATCTACGTCTCCGCGCCCACGGACGTCACCGAGACCGGCTCCGGCTCGGTCACCACCAGCAGCGTCAACCCCGCCACGGTCTCCGACTGGGAGGAGTGGGAGGGCTGCCTGATCGAGGTGGGCAGCGCGATCGCGACCGCCGCCCCCGACAAGTACGGTCAGACCACCCTGAACATCGGGCTGGCCATGGACGACGAGCTGTACGACTACACCTCCGGCGTCTCGCTGGGCACGAGCTGGCCCAATGTTCGCGGCGTGCTGAGCTACTCCTTCGAGGAGTGGGTGCTCTACCCCCGGAATGCCGCGGACCTCTGAGCAGTGACACCCCGGACAGCCTCCGGGGGCGCAGCGCGAGGGTGAGCACGGGAGTTCTTTGTCGTTGCTTTACTACAAAGAACTCCCGCTTCGTTCTAGCGGGACCACCGAGCGCTCAGATCACCGTTCGGGTGCGCTCAGTCGTTGACGCAGCGTCGCGGCCCCCGCGCCCAGCTCACTCCGGGGGCCGGCGTTGACGGCGGCGACGATCGACTCCAGCTCCTCCAGCGCCTCACGCGCGGCCTGGAGGTGCCCTGTCTCGACGTCGACGGGCCCGCGAGCCGCCAGCAGCAGCCCCAGGGTCAGCGGGTCCGCGCCGGAGGTCCGCAGGAGGGTCTCGCCCTGCGCGACCGCCGCGCGCCCCCCCTCGACGTCGCCGCGTCGGACTCGGAGCGCCCCCAGGTGCGCGAGCGTGATGCCTTCGCCCTGGGGTACGCGAGCCTCGCGGTGCCCCAGGAGCGCGTCCTCGAAGTACGCCTGCGCTTCGTCCAGCAGGTCCCGCTTCACGCACAGCAGCCCGAGGTTGCACAGCACGGTGGCTTCACCGTAGCGATAGTTGAGCGCCCGCTGGATGGTGAGGGCGGCCTCGAGGTGCTCCCGCGCCTCGTCCAGCCGCCCCTGATTCAGCTGCAGGAGCCCCAGGTTCCCCAGCGCGATGCCCTCATTGCGGCGGTTCCCCACCTCCCGGTGGATGGCCAGCGCGCTCTCGTAGGCCTCCCTCGCTTCGTCCGGCCGCCCCTGGTTCATGTGCAGGAGCCCCAGGTTGCCAAGCGCGTTGCCCTGGGAGCGGGTGTCTCCGAGCGCCCGGCTGATCGCGAGCGAAGTCTCGTAGTTCTCCCGGGCTTCGTCCAGCTGGCCCTGGGCGCTGCGCAGGTTCCCCAGGTTCATCAGCGCGCTGCCTTCATTGCCGCGGTTGCCCAGCTCCCGATGGAGAGTGAGCGCGGCCTCATAGTGCGTGAGCGCCTCGTCCTTCCGGTTCCAGACGCCATACACGATGCCCAGGTTCGCCAGCACCATGCCCTCGAAGCGCCGGTCGCCGACCTCCTGATACACCCGCAGCGCGGCCTGTAGCTGCTCCGCCGCCTCCTCCAGGCGGCCCTGCTTTGCGTGAAGGATGCCGAGGTTCGCCTGCGTGCTCCCCTCGTTGACCCGGTTCCCCACCGCGCGGTGGATGGCGAGGGCGGCCTCCAGTCGCTCCCGCGCCTCGTCCAGCCTGCCCAGGCCGCTGTACAGGCTCCCCAGGTTCCCCAGCACGACGCCCTCACGCTGTCGGTCGCCGACCGCGCGATGGAGGGCGAGCGCGGCCTCGTAGTGCGCCTTCGCCTCGTCGGTTCGGCTCAGCTGCTGCTGGAGGTTCCCCAGCTTTCCCAGAACGACACCCTCGCCGCGGCGATCGCCCAGCGCCCGGTGGAGGGTGAGCGCTTCCTCAAGGCACTCCCGCGCGTCCTCCATGCGGTTCATGACGCTGAAGAGGTGCCCCATGGCGCCCTGGACCTCCGCGAGCTCGCCGCGCCAGTCCTGCCCCATCGGAGAGGGAGCCGTCAGCGCCGACCGGGCGATCTCCAGGTGCTCGATGGCCAGGGAGAAGGGGCCTCGTCTTCCGAGGACCTCGGCCACCGCGAGCGCCGCGCGGGCGGCGGTGGGCGCGTCGCCTCGCGCAGCGGCTCGCCGGACAGCGACCCCGAGGTTGTCCAGCTCCGCGCTGAGCGCCCACCAGCGGGCCGCCCCGCCGTGAGCGTCGAGGTTGGCGCGGGCCTCCTGCTGCCCGAAGCCCGCGTAGTACGCCCCGTGACGCGCCTCGAACGGCGCGGGGGCTTCGAGCTCCCCGGCGGCGTACTCGCGCAGGCTCAGGTACATGCCGAAGCGCGGCTCACCGGGGCGCCGCTCGTCTCCGACCAGCGCGCGGATCAAGGACTTGTCGAGGAGCGACCGGACGGCGTCCATGGGCCAGGGGGCGCCCTCGAAGGCCGAGAGATCCAGCACGGCCTCGGCGGCCTCCAGGGTGAAGCCGTCCTCGAAGACACTCGACTGGGCGAAGGCGGCCTGCTCCCAGTCCTCCAGCAGCTCCCAGGACCAGTCGATGGCCCCCTTCAGCGTCATCTGGCGGGCGCTGGAGCCCCGCTGGCCGCCGCGCAGCAGCCGGAAGCGCTGGTTCATGCGGGCCACCATGGCGGACGGCGTGAGCAGCGCCGCTCGAGCCGCCGCCAGCTCGATCGCCAGCGGCAGTCCGTCCAGCAGCCTCACCAGCGCCGCCACCGCCTCGGCGTTCTCAGGGGTCAGCTCGAACGAGGGCTTGCGGGCGCGGGCCCTCGCGGTGAACAGCGCCACCGCGGGGCCTTCCGGGAGGGTGGCGAGGTGGAAGACCTGCTCTCCGGGGAGGCTCAGCACGGAGCGGCTGGTCACCAGAAACACAGCCTCCGGGGCCGCGTCACGCCACCGGGCGAGGGTCTCCGGCGCCAGCTCGACGACCTGCTCGAAGTTGTCGAGCACCAGCAGCGTGCGTCCGCGGCCGGCGAGGGCGTGGCCGATCTGAGCGACGGGGTCGCCCTTGCTCAGGCGCAGGTCCAGGGCCGTGGCGGCGGAGAAGCAGACGCCCTCCAGGGTCCGCGCTTCGCTCAAGTCACAGAACCAGACCCCGCCCGCGAAGTCGCTCGCGCTGGCGCGACCGAGCTCCTGGCTCAGCCGTGTCTTGCCTGCGCCTCCTGGACCCAGCACGGTGATCAGGGAGGCCCCGTCAGCGAACAGCCGCCCCAGCCTGTGGAGATCATCGGCGCGGCCCACGAAGCTGTCCCGAGGCGGGCGCAGGTTGTGGACCCGCCTCGTGGGCGCCTCGGGACCGTCCAGCTCGAGGGGCAGCTCGAAGGTGTCCGCCGAGATCGTCGCGGCGGGCGGCTGCGAGGCGACGGGCTGACGCTCGACGCGCACCGGCGGTCCGGGGGGCAGCCCGGCGGCGGCTCTCCAGCGCTGGGCGAAGGCGATGGCGTCGGGGAGCCGCTCTTCGGGGCGGGGCCGCAGCGACTGAGACAGCAGCGCCCCCAGCTCGAGGGGCAGCCCGGGGGCCAGGACCTCGGGCGGGGTGAAGTCGCCCTGGAGCGCCTGCTGGTAGAGGGTGAGCATGTCGAAGCCGTCGAAGGGGCGCTCCCCCGTGATCACCTCGAAGAGCACGCAGCCCAGCGAGAAGACGTCGGCGCGAGCGTCGACCTTGGCGGCGTCCCGGTGCTGCTCGGGGGCCATGTAGCCCGGCGTGCCCATGCCGATCTGGCTGCGGGTCCTGCCGGGGCCGACGCGGTTGAGGGCCTTGGCCAGACCGAAGTCCGCGACGCGCGGCACATAGCTGTCCCCGTCGGGCTCCAGGAGGATGTTCTCGGGCTTCAGGTCCCGATGAATCAAGCCCGCGGCGTGGGCGTGAGCCACGCCGTCCAGGACCGCCGCGCACAGGGGCAGGGACGTCTCCAGGGGCAAGAGGCCGCGCTTGATCAGCGCCCGGAGGGTGGGCCCCTGGACCCAGTCCATGACCAGGCCGACGCCCGTGGGCACCGACACGACGTCGGTGACCTTGACCACATTGGGGTGGCTCAGCATCGCCTGGATGCGACCCTCATCCAGCAGGCGCTCCCGCAGCTTGGGGGTGTCGACATACAGCAACTTCAGGGCGTGGGGCGTGCCGAGCTGGGCGTGCCGCACCCGCCAGACCGACGCCATGCCTCCCTGACCCAGCGGCGCTTCCACGACGTAGCGCTCATCGATGACCGTGCCCTTCGAGACTTCCATGGCCTCATTCGTAGTCACTGGTGGCGCGCATTGCTATCCCTCCGGCTGGCCGCGGCGGAATCAGCGATCGAAGCGGAGCGCGGCGGCCGTGAGGGTGCCCTCGGGCACAAACGCGGTCGAGCGCTCCAGCACGTTGCGCAGCTCCCGCACGTTGCCCGGCCAGCGGTGAGCCGTGAGCGCCTTCACGGCGTCCGGCGTGAGCCTCACGGCGCCGCCCGTGAGCTGCGTGAGGAAGTGTCGGGCCAGCGGGAGCACATCCTCACGCCGCTCACGCAGCGGCGGCACGTCCAGGGGGATGACCCGCAGCCGGTACAGCAGATCCTCACGAAACTCACGCCTGGCCGCCATGGCCCGCAGGTCCCGGTGGGTCGCCGCCACCACCCGCACGTTCACCTTGAGCGGTCGATCCGCCCCCAGCGGCTGGATCTCACGGTTCTCCAGGAAGCGCAGCAGCTTCGCCTGAACCTCCAGCGGCAGCTCACCGATCTCGTCCAGGAACAGCGTACCCCCGTCCGCCGCCCGGATCATGCCCGGCCGGCTGTCCCTGGCCCCGGTGAAGGCGCCCTTGAGGTAGCCGAAGAGCTGGGCGTCGAACAGATCCCGGGGCACGGCCGCGCAGTTGAAGGCCACGAAGGGCCCGTCCGAGCGGCTTGAGAGGCGGTGCAGGGCGCTGGCGGCCACCTCCTTGCCGCTGCCGGACTCGCCAGTGATGAGCACCGTGGCGTTGGAGCGGCCCAGGCGACGCAGATCGGCCAGCAGCGCCCGGGAGGCCGGCGCCGCCGCGATGAACCCCTCCGGGGCGTCCGGCGCCTCCGCGGGCTCGGCCGCCGGGGTGGACTCGTAGAGGGTCGCCCGCTCCAGCGCCATGCCCCCCACCGCGGTCAGCGCCCGCAGCAGCGAGCGCGTCTCTTCGTCCGGGCTGCCGGCTACGCCCAGGCGATAGCGCCGTCCCACCCCGTCCGTGAGCATCAGCGAGAACGCCTCCGGCGCGGTGTCCGCGCCCAGCCGCGCCAGCAGCACCTCCGGCTCCCCCTGCTCGGACAGGGAGACCGTGGCGTCCGCGAGCTCACGGGCCATGGTCAGCAGCTCCCGGCGGATCTGCTCGGCGGACAGCCCCCGGACAGCCAGCCGCTGCACGGGCACGATCAGCGGCAGCGGCGGCCGATCCACCGAGCCGGTCAGCGTGCGATCCAGCCGCTTGATGTTCTCGGGCTGCTGCGCGGGCGCGGGCACGATGCCCAGGCGCGTCAGCTCTTGATCCGAGGCCTTCATCAGCGCCGCGGCGTCCGGGGAGCGGCGGATCCAGGCGGCGACCGCCAGCGCGCGACGGCAGCGCGCGCTCTCGTAGACGTCGCCGGCCATCTCCAGCGTGGCGAGGCCCGTCTGGAGCTGCTCGCTGGCCAGGGCGTAGTCCCCCAGCTGAGTGGCCATCACGCCCTTGAGGTAGGTCGCCAGCCCCCGGGCCCACGCCGAGGGGGCGTGCTCCAGGCAGAACTCCATGCTCCGGATGGCGGCCTCGCCCTCCTCCGGGCGGTAGTGGGTGGTGTAGGCCAGGATCAGGATGCGGGACATGCGCTCCAGCCACGGCTGGGTGCGGTCGCAGCGCTCCGCGGCGGCGCGCATCTCGGTCATGGTCGTGGGGATGTCCCCACGGAACGAGGCCTCCAGCCCGCGTAGGAAGTGCAGCGCGGGCTCCGCCCCCGACAGCCAGTCCGCGCGGGCCTCGAACCACGCCAGCAGCCGCTGGACTCCCTCGTAGCCCTCGGTGTCGAAGGTCATGCGGGTGCGACAGAGCAGCGTCTCGATCGGCAGCCAGCGGATCGTATCCGCCGCCGCGTCCGCCTCGCGGCAGACCACGCTGGCCTCTCCAGCGTGTCCGCTTCTCAGCAGCGCCTCGGCCTCCACCGCGGCGATCTGCTGATCGATGTACCCGGGCTCCAGCCGCGCGGACGCGCGGATCTGACGGACCCGCCGCGTCTGGGCCAGCACCCGGGCCGGCGCGGCGGCGCCCTCCAGATCGATCCGTGAGCGCATGCACTGCGCGCGGACCTCCAGCAGGGCGAAGCCCAGCTCGTGCGCGGCGTCGACCGTCTGGGCGAAGCGGCGGGCGGCGTCGCCGGGGCGCCCATCGATGTAGGACTTCACCGCCTGCATCTCGGTCGCCAGCGCCGCGACGGCCGGCGAGCGCGCCCCGTCCAGAGCGTCGCGGCGACGGGACCAGGTCCAGTCGAACAGCGAGGCGTCGGCGCCGAACCACGCCGCCTGCAGCTCGGCCACCGCGGCCAGGGCGACGCAGTCGGGCGCGTCGATGGCCTCGGCCGCCCTGGTGGTCTTGGCGGCGGCCTCACGGACCCGGCTGGGGTTGAAGGTCCGCCCGTCGGGGGACGCATGCAGCAGCGCCGCCAGCGCGCAGACCCGGGCCGTCACCGCGGGGTGTGTGCGCTCCTCCAGGATGTCGCGCATCATCGGCGCCAGCGCGGCCATGGCGCCCCGGGTGTCGCCGCGCCCCAGCAGCGCCGCCGCGGCGAAGCCCAGCTGCGGCAGCGCCGGATCCACGCCGCGGGTGATGGCCTCCATGGCCCGCTCACGGCACCGCTCCCAGCGGGCGTGGCCCAGGTCGTCGTCGAGCGCCGCCAGCAGGGATGGGGGAGGCGGCGCCTGCTCCGGCTCGGCCTGTCCCGCGAGCCAGGCGCGCAGGCGCTCGCGGGAGGCACGCCGGGGCCGGCGGGACTCGTCGGCATGCTCCGGCAGCTCCCAGCGGTAGATGGTCAGAGGGGTGACGCCGAGCTGGTGCGCGAACGAAGCCACGGAGTGATCGCCGCGCAGGGAACGGATGCCGTCAGGGGAAGTGTCCATCCAGTTTGGATAGTCCAAATAGAGCGGCATGGAAATATTTGGATAGAATCAATTTCTGAGTTGGATATGTTTTTGTTTGCCTGTTTAATGATTTCAGGTGGTTGGTGTTGTTGGCACAGGGCGTGCTTTACAGACTGGCACCCAACCCATGGAGGCTCCAATGAGCATCGTCAGCGCAACTCGCACCATCTCGTCCAGCTCCGCCAGCGTCTGGGCCGCCGTCGCCGACATCGGCGGCGTGCACAAGTGGCACCCCAAGGTCCGCCAGTCCCCCCTCCTGTCGGAGGCCAACGAAGGGGTCGGCGCGTCCCGCCGCTGTGAGTTCTACGACGGCACCAGCGTAGTCGAAGAGGTCGTCGAGTGGGTCGAGGGTGAGTCCCTCACCATCGAGCTCTCAGACATGTCCATGCCCCTGAACAAGGCGCTCGCCACCATCCGTGTCATCCCCCGGGGCCCCGGCAGCACCGACATCTCCTTCGAGATGGACTACGCCGTGAAGTACGGCCCGATGGGCTGGCTCATGGACGCCGTCATGATGCGCCGCATGATGGGCCAGATGTTCGATCTGGTCCTCTCCGGCCTCGACCACCACGTGGTCACCGGCGAAGACGTGGCGCAGGACTTCCAGCCCCTCGCCGCCAAGTAGCACCCTCTCCTCGCTCCAAAACACACAGAACCCGACAGGATTACACCATGATCAAGCACCTGCTTGCTGCTACCGCTCTGTTCGTCCTCCCGCTCTCGATCGCCGCCCCCGCCCAGGCCCAGAGCATGGACAAGAAGTTCCACACCATCACCGTCGAGCGGGAGCTGGAGCACTCCGCGGAGGAGGTCTGGGCGGCGGTCGCCGAGGACTACGGCAACATCGCCAACACCCACCCGGCGATCTACGCCTCCGAGTACATCGAGGGCTCGCTGGAGGGCTCGCTGGGCGCCGAGCGAAGCTGCGCCTTCGATGACAAGGGCAAGGCCTGGACCTACGAGAAGATCGTCGAGTGGGACCCCGAGAACATGCGCTTCGTCAACGCGGTCACCTCCTCACAGAACTACCCGCTCGACACCGACAACAGCCGCGGCATCTACACCGTCGAGGCCCTCCCCGGCGGCGGCTCCGTGCTGCACATGACCTTCGAGTACCGCACAAAGCCGGCGTTCCTGGGCGGCATGGTCGGCAAGCAGTTCGACACCCTCCTGAGCCAGTACCTGATGTCCGTCGACTACCACCTCGAGACGGGGAACACGGTCAACCAGGACACCTTCGAGCAGGTGCTGAGTCACTACAGCAACATGATGTAGGCAGGCTAACGGCCGGCCCAGAGGTCCATCTCCAGGGTCACTTCGCTGGTCCCGCAGGCCGCGATGGTGACCGTCTGGGGCTCGGAGGTGAAGCAGGTCTCGTCCCCGTTGGCGGCCGAGAGGATGTACTCACCGGCTTCCAGCGACAGTCTGAAGCGCCCCTCGTCGTCGGTGAGCGTCTCGATGACCCCGCCCCCACCCTGAGCGACCATGACCGTCGCGCCCGACATCGGCTCGAACACCCCCACATCGACCTCCTCGACGACCTCCCCCGAGAGGGCGCCGACGGTCTCGGCGCAGTCCGCGGCGGAGTCCGCCCCAGCTCCCGTGTCCTTGTCCGCCGCTCCGCAGGCGACGAGGCCCCACACCATCCAGCTCCACAGCATCCGCGCCTCCTCTGTAGCGTACGATGGCCCTATGGTATCCCGACAGGCCTCGATCCTCGCGCGCTCCGGCGCGCTGTCTTTGATCCTCGCCGCCTGCGCGGCTCACAAGACGGCGATCGCGCCGCGGGTCTGGTTGACCAACGACGCGCCGGGCTTCTACCCGGAGCTGGATGACCCCGCGCTGGGGGCGCCGCGACTGGATGGCTTTCGGGCGCGTGAGGACTCCTTCGGGGTGGCGTTCTCCGGCGGAGGCACGCGCTCGGCGTCCGCGACCCTGGGGCAGCTCCGCGCGCTGCACCTGCTGGGGTGGGACGGCGCTATCGACTACATCGCGGCGGTCAGCGGCGGCTCGTGGGCCAGCGTGCCCTACGTCTTCCGGGATCGGGCGCGCTTCCCTGACGCGCGCTTCTTGAGCCTCGACGCCTATCGCCCGCCTGAGCGCCTGGACGACGACACTCTGGGCGCCGTTCAGCCGGGGACGCTGGCCCAGGCGATCCAGGACAGCCGCTTGCTGGGCGGTATCCTGGGCGGCGCAATCCGCGGGCGTGGGGACGAGTCCTGGGCCAACGCGGTCAGCCGGGTCTTCCTGGCGCCGTTCGGGCTGGACGAGCCGCGGCTGTTTACGCTGAATACGGCGACCCGGGACGCGATCATCGACGCGTCCGGCCCCGCGGCGGGGCTGAGCGCGGACGACTTCTACACAGCGGACCCGGAGAGCCCCTTCCTCGTCGTCGGCGGGGTCGTCCTGAAGCAGCACCGGGGCGCCGGGATGGATCGGGACGCCGCCAGCGTCTACCCCTTCGTCATGACGCCGCTCTACGTCGGCGTGCCCACGCGCATGGACATCTTCGCCCACGACGCCCTCCGCTACGGCGGCGGGTTCATCGAGGCCGCGGGCTACGACACCTACCCCCCCGCCCCCGAGGCGCTCGGCGGGGAGCGCGTGCCCGTGACCATCCGCAGCGAGCGCCTGCGCTTCACCCTCGCGGACGTCATCGGCGTCAGCAGCTCCGCCCCCCAGCGGGCCATCACCGGCGGCGCCCGCGGCGTGACGCTGGGCGCCAGCGTGACCGCTGGCTTCCCGGAGCACCACCACTGGTCGCTCGCCACCGGGCAGTCCGCCCTGGACGGGCGGGACGTGGCCCACGGCGACGGCGGCGTGTTGGACAACACCGGCCTGCTCTCCCTGCTTGCCCGGGGCACGAAGAACGTCCTCGTGTTCCACAACACCAACGAGCCGATCGACCCGTCGCTGGGCAGCGACCTGAGCGCCGCGGAGGCCGGGCGGATCACCGATCACCTCTCGCCGGAT
>Ga0316204_10012482_pt1 | contig 10345 bp, 7 predicted proteins | sample 6monrhotite_MG_2_FD_205661 | JGI IMG/M metagenome (GOLD analysis project Ga0316204, IMG submission 205661) | Microbial mat bacterial communities from mineral coupon in-situ incubated in ocean water Damariscotta River, Maine, United States -... | ecosystem: Environmental > Aquatic > Marine >... | reverse complement strand
AGGCGCTGATCCAGCAATTGAAGCCCACCATCCTGCCAATTGACCGCACGAATTGAGTCGTGCATTGTGGTGTTCACCATCTTGAATTCCTCTCCATCCAGAAAACCATAAAGAGTATGGAATTCCACATCACTGCACAAGAGAAAGGTGTGCAGCATGGCCAATATCCCTGTATTTCAGGATCACTTATATAGGCCCGCTCAATATTCTGGTAAAATCCAGCCAAGAGCACTTTCCTTTCCCTCCACAACAGCCAATATTTACTGCCTATGCCAGATAACACACCAGCACTAGCCCAAGCGACCCAGATCCTAAAACAAGTCTTTGGCTATGATGCCTTCCGCAGCCAACAACAGGAGATCGTAACGCAGCTATGTAACGGTGCAGATGCGCTGGTTCTAATGCCGACGGGTGGAGGAAAATCACTCTGTTACCAAATCCCTGCCATGGCAAGGCCTGGGACAGGCATCGTTATCTCCCCACTAATTGCACTGATGCAAGACCAAGTGGACACCTTGCTACAACTCGGTGTTAAAGCTGCCTATATCAACTCGAGCCTACAGCCGCAACAGGTGCATGAGATTGAGCAGGCCCTTCTCAACGGTGAGCTAGACATGCTCTATATTGCGCCAGAACGACTCATGATGCCACGCACGCTTGAGCTACTCAGCCGCTGCCAACCGGCCCTATTCGCCATAGACGAAGCCCACTGCGTCAGCCAATGGGGACATGACTTTCGTCCAGAGTACATTCAACTCTCCATCCTCCATGAGCGTTTCCCCAATGTCCCCCGCGTGGCTCTCACCGCCACCGCAGACATGGCCACCCGCCGCGAAATCATCGAACGGCTATCCCTGCATCAAGCAGAGATTTTCAATAGTGGTTTTGATCGCCCCAATATCCACTATCGCATATCAGAAAACAGCGGCAATGCCCGAGAACAATTACTGAGGTTTATTCAAAGCGAACACGCTGAAGAGGCAGGCATTATCTATTGTATGTCACGCAAACGGGTAGATGAGCTGGCAAGCTGGCTGCGCCACAAAGGATTAAACACACTACCCTACCACGCCGGACTTAGTAACGAACAACGCCGCACACATCAGCAGCGCTTCCTACGTGAGGAAGGCATCATCATGGTTGCTACCATCGCCTTTGGCATGGGTATAGACAAACCTAATGTGCGCTTCGTCGCCCACCTCAACCTCCCCAAAAGCCTTGAAGCCTACTACCAAGAGACGGGCCGAGCAGGACGTGATGGTGAGCCTGCGAATGCCTGGATGTTATATGGCTTGCAAGATGTCATTGTACTCCGCCAGATGCAGCAACAGTCTGAGGCCAGCGAACAATATAAACGCGTCGAACAGCATAAGCTAAGCGCCATGTTAGGCTTTTGTGAAATCACCAGCTGCCGCCGACAAGCCCTGCTCAACTATTTTGGCGATCACCTTGAAGCACCTTGTGGTAACTGCGACACCTGCCAAGAGCCACCTATCACCTGGGATGCCAGCGTAGCGGCACAAAAAGCCCTCTCCTGCGTGCACCGCACTGGGCAACGCTTTGGTGTTAACCACCTAATTGATGTTTTAATGGGCAAAAAAAGCGCGCGTATTGAACAATTTTCTCACCACAGCATCAGCACTTTTGCTATAGGGAAGGAGTTAAACGCAACCGAGTGGCGCCACCTCTATCGACAACTAATTTCTCGAGGCCTACTAAGTGTTGACCTTGAAGGGTATGGCGCGATTAAACTAAACGAATCAGCCCGCCCCGTTCTACGTGGCGAGCCACTACAATTACGCAAACTGCGCAAACCAACTAAAAGCAACCGTCAACGGACACAAAATAACGCTGAAGAATTTGTTACACCCGAAGAAAATACCCTGTGGAACGCACTACGGGGACACCGTAAAGAACTGGCTGACCAACAAGGTGTACCACCATTCGTCATTTTTCATGACGCAACACTACGAGAAATGGTAATAAGCCGCCCCCGCGACCTGCTATCAATGGGGCAAATCAGCGGTATAGGACAGAAAAAGTTAGAACGCTACGGCGAAGAGTTTATGCAAGTTATTGACGAACATTCAGAACAAGCATAACAAAAACACCTAATCCAAAGAGGCAACCAGCAGGAATTTAGTCCAGCATCTGGCTCTCAAGCTTCCCCTGCAATCGCTCTAATAGAGAGACCGATGGAAAGCCATCCTCAGGCAAGCCTACAGATGCTTGATAAGCCCTTACCGCAGCACGCGTTTGCCTCCCCGCAACCCCATCAGGCACACCCGCATCAAAGCCCAGCAAGTTCAAATAGGTTTGCATGGCCTCAGCCGCCTCAAAACTAAGCGGTCGATTATCTGCCTCTCTGCCATTACGCAGAGGCGGCATATCAACCAAACGATCGGCAAGATGACCCACCGCAATCGCATAACTAATTGAGCGATTCCAATCCATGATCACATCAAAATTCTCATAGACCAAAAAGGCCGGCCCCTGCGCCCCTTGAGGAAGAATAATAGCCCCTAACGCCGCATCTTTAGGCAACAATCGCCCATCGGATTTTGCAATACCTTGTGACCGCCAATAACTCACTGGTTTGCGATTTTTAAGCGACGCCTGGGATAGCTCAAATCCCTCAGGCAAACGCACTTCACGCCCCCATAACTCGCCATAACGCCAGCCGATGCTATTCAAATAATGGCCACCAGAAGCAAACACATCCGGCAAATTACCCCACACATCAATTCGCTTATCACCATCGCCATCGGTCGCATATTTCAAAAAAGTAGAGGGCATAAATTGCAGGTGCCCCACCGCTCCTGCCCAGGAGCCCCGCATCTTCTCTTTTGTTACATGCCCCTGGTCAATGATACGCAACGAATCAATCAATTGTTTACGAAAAAAGCTGCTGCGGCGAGGGTCATAAGCCAAGGTTACCAATGAAGCGACCGTAGCAAATTTCCCTAGGTAGTTACCGTAGTTAGTCTCCATCCCCCAAAATGCCACCAGGTAGCGAGCAGGCACCCCGTACTGTTTCTCCACGTCAGTTAGCAATTTACGATGCTTTTCCAACATCGCTTTACCACGATTAATACGCCAATCTGTGATACGCGCATCCAGGTACGACCAAAAGGTTTGGGTAAACTCAGGCTGACGACGATCCAGCTCTATCACCTTTTCAAGTGGCTTAAGATCATCTAAAACTTGGTCTAAAGTTGCAGAAGAAATCCCTTCACGCAACGCTTCACTACGCAGTTCGGCTAGCCATTGTTCAAATGGCAACTGCTCATTTTCAGCACCAACCGCGCCGTTGGCAAACAATAACGGCATTACGAATAGCATTGAAAACAATAGATTTTTATATTTCTTAGCGTAATTATTTTTCATCGGTCTAAATTATCATATTTCATCACGAGAACGCCACAAAGCGTATCAAAACACCTAACTGACAGACTAAAAAGTTGGCTCAGAATTCAATATTAAGATGTCATGAGTAATAGGATGTCGAATCGACAAATGGCTGGCGTGAAGTAGCAAGCGTGAGGCCTTTTTTTGCACATCAGGCATCGCGTACAGCGGATCACCCACTATCGCATGACCTAATGACAACATATGCACCCGCAATTGATGTGAACGCCCGGTAACAGGGAACAGCGCCACCCGAGTCACCGCCAACCCAGCATCGTAACTTAATTGCTGATACCGTGTCAGGCTGGGCTTACCCTGCCCATGATCCACCTTTTGCCTAGGACGATTCGGCCAGTCACAAATAAGGGGCAAATCAACCATCCCTTCAGGTTGAAGCAAAGCCCCCTCCACCACAGCGGTATATTGCTTCTCTACCTCCCGATCCTGAAAAGCACGGCTCATACAACGATGCACCGACTTGCCTCGCGCCAACAGCAAAATACCTGACGTTTCCATATCAAGGCGATGCACAATCAACGCATCGGAAAAACGCGCCTGCACACGACTGATCATACAATCTTGCTTATCAGGGCCACGCCCCGGCACCGACAACAAGCCACTAGGCTTGTTAACAACCACCAATGCATCATCTTGAAATATAATGTCCAACCCAGCATCAACAGGCGGTGAATAGCATAAATTACTCATCCCGCCATTATACTTCAAACAGCCTTGGATTAATTATCACTGCAAGCTCTTTGGCGCTAATGCCTGTAAATAAGCCCACCAAACCCTATTCTCGCAATGCATTTTGGCTACCTCAATATACTCAAGGTAGATATTAAAAAAATCACCTTGTAGAGTTAATTTGACCCTTCACTCATCCGAATTGAAGTGGAACTCACATCTCAAGCAACATTTAAGAAGCAAGGAGAAATTAAATGGCAATAGTAAAAACCAACACCCCAACAACGGAACATAAAGCGCAGGAACTATCCCTCAAAGAGTTCATGGATAGCGCTGGAGACGAGAATGTAAACAGCCTATTTAAACGTTTCAACGGTGGCACCTACATGGCTTGTCATGTCTCATTTTATGAAGCAACTGGCATATGGATTCCTGAACTTGTTCCTGTATTTCAGAAGATGGATGCTATGGCCTCGCTTGGAGAGCCTATCAAACCCAAAGAGCTCTCTCGTTAACGATCTATTAATCACCTGAATCAGAGCAACCCCATACTTTTATCTCCAGCGGTACGGTACGGGGTTGCCGAATTAACAACTAAGGCGCACCCTGTGTTTTCAAACGACAGCACACTCAATTGGGAATACTGGCACTCCCGAGTTCAAGAGGGTCAACATGACCTATCTCTGCTTTCCAGAAAGATAATTTACAACATCAGACCAGATATTTTTGAGCAACTACCCTTTGAAGATGACGCTATCTTTTTGGAGCCACTATTTTTTTCCGCCTTTGCCAGTCCGGCACCGAGAGAAGAGATTGAAAGCTTAGCGGTTCGATATTTTCACAACCAGCACGCGCCATTTAAATTTACTGTCAAGCCGAATGCCGATGGTATGGTCGTCATACCCGAAATCGGCTCTCAATACGCCGCAAAAAATTCGTTATGCCTACAATCCGTAGGAGCAGATGAAAAACAACAACCCACCATCACTGAGTCAATCGATACCGATATTCTATCTTTTGCCACCGAGCCAAAAACAGCTGATCATAAATTCTCAATTTACAATGATATTCATTACCTCCTCTATCCCCTATTCAAGTTTGTAGACGGAACGGTAGGTAGCATTTCCAAAAAAAATTTGGCAGGAATAAAACATCTAGCCTTAGTAGAGCGCAGCTTGAAACATATATCGATTGCCTACCCCGATTATTATGCTGCTTTAACATGCGTCACCAGAGGCTTTATGATATTTCGACAACCTAGAATGAATTCATTTTCATCCGAATCAGCCCATGGCATATCATTCCTTTCCGTGCCGGATTTCGTCAGTATTCCCTATTTTGTCGAAGATATAGCACATCAGTGTGGGCATATCGTTTTTAGCTCAATATTTTTCCGCCCTGAGGAGTTGCTTGCGCTACCATCGGAAACACCTATCTCCAGCTACAACCAAAATCCAGACGATAATCGCAGTCTCTATGTTGTGTTCCATGCCGTATTCACAGAGCATCTCATCGCAACATGCCTGCTGTCGTTATATGGAAGCCCAGAGTGCAGCGATGAGGAAAACGATGAAATCATCGGTCGGCTCGCCTTTATAATGAAAAAATATCATCGAGACCTTGATAGCCTGGGAAAAGTACCGGAGCGAACAGAAAACGGTGAAATGATGTACAACGAACTTGAGAGCTCTTACAGGAACTTGCACTCCAAATGCGCGCGACTAATAAAAAATGTCAACTTAACTGAGCAGCCATATAACTTTGATTTCATACAATACAAAAAGGCTAATTTGAGCAGCCATATCTACGTGTAAAAACGGATCAACACAAACTATTCACCTCATGCGCCCAAACAACTCCGCAGACACTAACATCACAGGGATAAAATATACTCAATCACTTGCTTGGTTTCACTCCCATTAACCCTTTTTTCATTAGGAGGCATCACATTGTTACCAACAACATCTGACCATTTCCCACCGCTTCCGTATTGAATGCTCTCTGTCAAATTTGCTACCGCTTCAGGGTCATCTTTATAACGCTCACTCACAGCTCGCCAGGAAGGGCCAAAGCGATGCTCTTCCACATTATGGCAGCCAAAACAACCTCCACGAATAACAACAGATTTAATTTTCCCTAATTCACGATCTTCAGCATTAATAGTCGTTAAACCATCGTCAGAGTCTCGACCACAACCACTCAACACAGCCCCTAGTAGCGCCATTAAAAGCACTCGACGCATCACACTCTCCTCTATATCAAATTTCAATATTCTAAGCACCACAATCTAACCGTCACTTTGACTACCGTAAGCTTAACTTGCTTAAGCAGGTCACAGAACGTTCGATATTCTATAATTGATTCCCTCTGAGACTAGCACACCACGAATGCCAAACTTCTTGATAATGCTGTTCCAGCCTATTAGTTAACACTGCCGCTTGGCATATATCTGACTTCAAAAAAATATCTCGTAAGCGACCACGTAGCTCAGCCATCAATTCAGGGTTTGATGCAAAGTACATCGCCTTCTCTAAATACTCACTGGTAGTCTGTGCAACAAACTCTGGCTGACCAATATTTGTCATAATGCCATAACCAAAACGACCGCTAAAGTGCTCTCCCTTCATCGTCAGGGTCGGCACCCCCATCCACAACGCATGGCAGGTATTGGTATGTCCATTCCATGGAAAACTATCCAACATCAAGTCAACTTGATGATGCGCTCGCAAATACCCCGCCATATCAGAATAAGGTGCAAACTGTAACTGCCCCTCATGCACTCCATGCTGTGTAAACAACGAAGTTATTCGCTCTTGCCCAGCTTCACTGCTAACAGCCTCATTCTGCATAAGCAAACGACTTTCAGGTAGAGCTTTCAAAATAGCCGCCCACAGCGCAATCACGTCATCATTGAGTTTCTGTTGCTTATTAAAGCTACCAAAGGTGAATCCCCTTCCGTGTAATGCTGGAAGTGAATTGGGGTTAATTAGCATTGCGGGAGGAGAGTAACAAAAAAAACTATCACCAAGACGTAGCAACTTCTCACTGTAGTGGTTATCACTCTCGTCCTCAGGATCTGTTAAATAATCGCTAATTCGGTACTGCACCGTATCCATACCTGAAGTACAGGGATAACCAAGATAACTCACTTGAATGGGTGCATTCTGCCGTGCAAACCGATTGAAATGGGGATTAATGTAACCATCTAAATCAACTAAAATATCAATTTGATCATCTTTAATACGCTGGTAAAACCCATCGTCATCCAGCAGGGTGATATCACTCCAGTGCTCAACCAACGCCTTCAACTGCTCAGAAATATTATCCGGACGCGGAAGATCAGCATAGCAAGTTATTTCAAATTTCAAGCGATCATGCTGAGTCAAAATTGGCATCATAAAAGTTGAAATTGGATTATTGTGGAAACCATCAGAAACATATCCAATACGTAACCTACGATCTGGATCAGCACTATTAGGGAAGGTAATTTGTGTTGCGTCAACTAAAGGCTTCGCAAGTTCAACGTGACGTTGAAAAACATGCAGAGGATCAAGAGGATTATGGTAGTTAAGATGTAACAACAGCATACCTCGTGCACGATGTAGATCTGGCATGATAGCTAATGCCTTTTCACACAACTGCTCCCCTTTTTGTAATGCTCCTTGAGCATAATAACTAGCCGCCATATTGTAGTAACAGATAGCACAGTCTGGTTTTACCAGCAGCGCTTTTTCAAACAGCGCAATCGAGTCGATATAGCGAGATAAGAACTGTTGGACAACCCCGTAGTTCAGATAAAGTGTATAGTCAATCAGGCCTAAATCTATTGCTCTCTGATAACAATCAGCTGCGCTCGTGTAGTCATCATTCGCTTGATTTAATACCCCCGCACGCAGATAGCGGCTCGCCTCATTAGGTTGAAGCTGAATCCAACGTTCACAATAGGCAATCGCCTCTGTCAGCTGCTCGCTTTTATCTAACGCTTCAATTAGGGCGTTGTAAGCAGCATCATATTGCGGGGCTAATTTGACGGCCTTTTTAAGTGGTTCAACTGCGTCATGCCACTGCTGCTGCTGAATATAAGAGAGGCCAATATTACGATGAGCCTCAGGAACTCGAGGATCAATACCAATCACGCGCTTAAAAGCGTCACGCGCCTGCTGATGCAGCCCCTGACCACCCAGAACATTGCCCAGTAAAAACCAAGCTTCAAGATTGGGCTTATCTTTTTTAAGAACCTTACCCAGTAAAGTTTCAGCGACAGGCACCTCTCCGCGCTGTAGGTGCTGTTTTGCCTTTAATAATAGTGCCTCAGACTTTTTCACGCTTAACAAACCCTACCCACATTACTTTTTTGAACAGTAACATAGAAAGCATAACAGCCCTATATTAATGCCAATAATAGCTATATGAAAAAGATTATAGAGGAAAAATGGAGCGGGAAACGAGATTCGAACTCGCGACCCCGACCTTGGCAAGGTCGTGCTCTACCAACTGAGCTATTCCCGCATATGATTTTGGCTAGCGCCAATTTAGAAGTGGTGCCCGGGGCCGGAATCGAACCGGCACGGTGTTTCCACCGAGGGATTTTAAGTCCCTTGCGTCTACCAATTTCGCCACCCGGGCATGGGAAGCATATATTAAATATCAGTGACGTAGTCCGAAGGACTTTTAAAAATGGAGGCTGAGGGCGGAATCGAACCGCCGTCGACGGATTTGCAATCCGCTGCATAGCCACTCTGCTACCCAGCCTTAAACCGTTCGCTGATTTTTACAGCTTACTTTAAAATCACCATCTTATCCAATGATATTTAAAGAAAAAATTATTGGAGCGGGAAACGAGATTCGAACTCGCGACCCCGACCTTGGCAAGGTCGTGCTCTACCAACTGAGCTATTCCCGCCTGATTTGCTGCGTATTATATAGAGGCCACTTTCGATGTCAATACTTAAGCCATTGAAATAGATGAGGCTGTTTTATTTTTAAGCACAAACCTCATTGAGCATCATCAATAGCCCCCGCTAAAAAGCGGAAGCCTTAGCCATGCGAACGGAATAAGCTAGAAATTGATGCTAATCACTTCCAAATAGATCGCGCGTATATACCTTATTTTGAACATCTTTAATATCATCCGATAAACGATTACTCACAATCACATCAGACACACGCTTAAACTCATTCAGATCACTGATAACACGAGAGTTAAAGAACTCTTCATCGTCAAGTACCGGCTCATAAATAACCACCTCAATACCTTTCGCTTTGATACGCTTCATCACACCTTGAATCGAAGATGCTCTAAAATTATCAGAGCCACTCTTCATGATCAAACGATAAATACCCACCACTTTAGGGTTACGTTTAATAACTGAATTTGCGATAAAATCCTTACGGGTACTATTAGCATCAACAATAGCGCCAATCAAACTATTCGGCACATCCTGATAATTTGCTAATAACTGCTTAGTGTCCTTAGGCAAACAATAACCACCATAGCCAAAGGAAGGGTTGTTATAGTGAGAACCAATACGAGGATCCAGACCTACGCCTTCAATAATTTGGCGAGTGTCTAAATTATGTGTTTGAGCATAGCTGTCTAGCTCATTAAAGTAAGCAACACGCATCGCCAGATAGGTGTTGGAAAAGAGCTTAATTCCCTCCGCCTCTGTCGAATCTGTAAATAATACATCGATATTCTCTTTGAATGCCCCTTCTACCAACAAATTAGCGAATGTTTTAGCCCTATCAGAACGCTCACCAATTATAATTCGTGATGGATAAAGATTATCGTATAAAGCCTTCCCTTCACGTAAAAACTCAGGCGAAAAGATAATATTATCACTCACCATCTCTTGCTTTATTTTCGCTGTATAACCAACTGGCACCGTCGATTTTATGATCATCACCGCTGAAGGGTTAATCGACATAACATCTTTAATGACCGCTTCTACTGAACTGGTATTAAAATAATTGGTATCAGGATCGTAATCAGTAGGCGTGGCAATAATGACAAAATCTGCATTTTTGTAGGCAGTATTTTTATCCAAAGTGGCATTAAAATTGAGTGGTTTATTGGCCAAAAAATCCTCAATTTCCACATCAACAATCGGTGACTTACCAGCATTTAATAGTGTAATTTTCTCTTCGATTACATCTAATGCCACAACCTCATGATGCTGTGCTAACAACATCGCATTTGAAAGCCCTACATACCCCGTTCCTGCAACAGCAATTTTCATACTTCTACATA
>Ga0316204_10012481_pt1 | contig 10346 bp, 13 predicted proteins | sample 6monrhotite_MG_2_FD_205661 | JGI IMG/M metagenome (GOLD analysis project Ga0316204, IMG submission 205661) | Microbial mat bacterial communities from mineral coupon in-situ incubated in ocean water Damariscotta River, Maine, United States -... | ecosystem: Environmental > Aquatic > Marine >... | reverse complement strand
TGCCACTCTTGTTTATAATGGCCGTTCAGGGCGTAACTTTAGCAATACAATGCGCTCTACTATAGGCGAGTTTGGAGGTTTCCCAGATTCTGGTTTTGCTGATTGGAACGAGTTTAACTCTCAATCTTTATATATCCCTACTGGCACTAGTGATCCATTAGTCGCCTTTGCTGATGGCTTTGATCAGACGGGTTTCTTTGACTATATCAACTCAGATAGTTGTTTATCAGGTAATGCCGGTACTATCTCCCGTCGCCATGCTTGTGCTAGCAATTGGATCCATAGATTTGATTTACGCATCTTCCAGGAAGTGCAAATTACCGATGAGCAAGCTATTGAGTTAATTTTTGATATAGAAAACCTCGGCAATCTGTTGAACGATGATTGGGGAAGAGCGGAAAGTTATAATCAACCCTTTAATGCACCCGTTGTAGACGTTGCGATTGTAGGTGATCAATATGTCTACAGTAACTTTACTCAACCTCAGCCGAATGTCGCCAAAGTACCTTCAGTTTGGAAAGTTCAGTTAGGTATTCGTTATAAGTTTTAAGTATTCTACGAACTAGTCGTTCACTAAGTAGATCCTAAACCGGAGGTAAGCTAATTATCTCCGGTTTTTTTATTTATACCCAAAGCCATTGGAGTTGCAGCTAGGCGGCAAAGGAACTCAGCCCCATGAGCCTAGGCGTACTAGGTGATTGGGGTGAGTGATAGCAGCCAACAACGCTGCAGCTTCAAGGGAGACGGGTATACGTTAAAGCGAATTTAAAATAACTGTGTGAAAATATGAGGATTTCTGTCCCTTTGACGCTTTTTTTGCTAGTTTAAGCAATCTTTTTTTATCAGCAGATAATCTTATGTTTTGTCCATTTTGTTCTGTACAAGAAACAAAAGTCATTGATTCTCGGCTTGTAGCTGATGGCAGCCAAGTAAGACGCAGAAGAGAGTGCACTGTATGTAAAGAACGGTTCACCACCTTTGAGATGGCAGAATTGGTGATGCCTAGAATAGTCAAACGAGATGGGTCTCGTGAACCTTTTAATGAAGATAAATTACGTGCAGGTTTGCAGCGCGCCCTTGAAAAACGCCCAGTTAGTACTGAGCAAGTAGAGCAATGTATCAGTCGCCTGAAATCCTCTTTACGTGCTACAGGTGAGCGGGAAGTCAGCAGTGAGTTTTTAGGTAATTTGATTATGGATGCCTTAAAAGATCTGGATAAAGTCGCTTACGTACGTTTCGCGTCGGTGTATCGTTCCTTTGAAGATATTCGTGAATTTGGTGAAGAGATTGCGCGGCTGGGTGATTGAAGCCTGCTGCCATGATTATATTTATTTGCATCCTTTTTTTGTTGGTAACTCGTGACTCAATTTTCTAAAACAGATCATCAAATGATGGCCCGCGCTATTCAATTAGCCAAACGCGGTCAATATACCACTGCGCCTAATCCTAATGTGGGTTGTGTTATCTGTAACAGCCAAGGTGTTATCCTAGGTGAAGGCTGGCATAAAAAAGCAGGAACACCTCATGCAGAAGTACATGCTTTGCAACAAGCCGGTAATAATACCAAAGGTGCTACTGCCTATGTCACGCTAGAGCCTTGTAGTCATTATGGTAGAACACCGCCTTGTGCAGATTCACTGATTGCGGCAGGTGTCACTAGGGTCGTGGTGGCTATAGTCGATCCCAATCCATTGGTGTCTGGTAATGGTTTAAAAAAGTTGCAGCAAGCTGGGATTAAAACCGAGCAGGGATTGTTGCAAGCAGCAGCTGAGCAACTTAACCGTGGCTTTATCAAACGTATGCGTACCGGAAAACCTTGGGTCACGGTAAAACTGGCTGCTAGTTTGGATGGTAAAACTGCGTTAGGAAATGGCTTAAGTCAATGGATTACTGGCCCACTGGCAAGGCAGGATGTGCAAAGGCACCGTGCACGAAGTTGCGCAATTTTATCTGGCTCTGGCACAGTGATAGCGGATAACCCTGTGTTGAACGTGCGTTACTCTGAGCTTAACTTAGCTGCTGATGTGTTGTCGCAACAAGACTTACGTCAACCTTTACGGATTTTATTAGATGGACGCAATCAGTTACCGCCGTCTTTAACTTGTTTGCAGCCTTTTGAATGCAACCTTGCCGGTAATGTTTTATTGATTAATGGTCAACCCAGTGGTCAGCAATTTGCACAGCACGTGAGTCAATGGCAAGCGCCATTTAAAGGCAATCAGTTAGACTTAGATAAAGTGATGACTAAGTTGGGTGAATTGCAGTTAAATCACATTTGGGTTGAAGCGGGGGCCAAACTGGCGGGTGCCTTATTACAAAATAAATTGATTGATGAATTGATTTTATACCAAGCGCCCAAATTAATAGGAGGCGCTGGGCAAAATCTGTTTGATACCATGCCAATTGAAGTGATGGATGAGGTGATTGATCTCACTTGGACAGATATCAGGCAAGTGGGTAACGATATTAAAATGACTGCGCTCTTTCAACACTAAAGTATTAGCCTAACCATGAACCATTTTATCGAGAGACTATGTTTACCGGAATTATAGAAGATGTGGGTCTTATTGAAGCTTTAGTGCCTTCTGGTGAAGACATAAGGTTGTCAATTAAAACTGACAAGCTGGATATGAGTGATGTGTCCTTGGGTGACAGTATTGCGAATAACGGTGTGTGTTTAACGGTAGTGGCTATGTCGAAGAACGGCTTTAGTGCTGATGTGTCACATGAGACCATTAAACGCACCGGCTTTGCTAGTTATCAAGCAGGCAGCAAGGTTAACCTTGAAAAAGCCTTACAAGCAAATAGCCGCTTGGGTGGGCATATAGTCAGTGGCCACGTGGACGGTGTGGGTGAGGTGTTATCTATTGCACCTGTTGGCCGTTACGTGGAAATTTGCGTAAAAGCCCCTGATGAGTTGGCTAAATATTTAGCTGAAAAAGGCTCAATTACGGTTGATGGCGTGAGCTTAACTGTAAACCAAGTAGATGGCGCTAAATTTTTACTGACCCTTATTCCCCATAGCTTAGAGGAAACCATTATTGGCCGTTATATAGTGGGCACTAAGGTCAATTTAGAAGTGGATGTTATTGCCCGATATTTAGAACGCTTAATGTTGGGAGACAAAGCGGCGTATGCATCTACTGGCACCGATAAAAAAGATATCAGCATGGAGTTTTTAGCAGAAAACGGCTATTTGAAGTAAAGTATGCCGCGCTAGGCACCTTTAATACTAAATTAAGAAGACAACAGACTATGGCATTAAATAGCAGTGAAGAGATAATCGAAGATATCCGCCAAGGTAAAATGGCTATCTTAATGGATGATGAAGATCGGGAAAACGAAGGCGACCTGATCATGGCCGCGGAACATGTTACCCCAGAAGCCATTAACTTTATGGTGACTCATGCTCGCGGTTTAGTGTGTTTACCTATGACTGCCGAGCGTTGCAAGGCCCTTAATTTGCCCTTGATGGTGGGTGATAATAGCGCCCAATTTTCAACTAATTTTACTGTGTCGATTGAAGCGGCAGAAGGCGTTACCACTGGAATTTCGGCATCAGACAGAGCTAAAACTGTTCTCGCGGCAGTGGCAAAAGATGCGCAGGCGAGTAACATAGTGCAGCCGGGGCATATTTTCCCACTAATTGGTAAAGAAGGTGGCGTGTTAAACCGTGCAGGGCATACAGAAGCTGGTATAGATTTAGCACGATTAGCAGGGTGTGAACCTGCATCGGTTATTGTAGAAATACTTAACGAAGACGGCAGCATGGCCAGGCGCCCAGAACTTGAAGTGTTCGCAGCCAAGCATAATATGAAAATTGGCACCATTGCCGATTTAATCGAATATCGAAATTTGAACGAAACCACTATTCAACAAGTGGCTAAGTGTAAACTTCCCACTGAGTACGGCGAATTTGATTTAGTGACTTTCAGAGATGTCATTGATAACCAAGTACACTTTGCTATGTGTAAAGGTGAAATTGACGGCGACGTGCCTGCTCTAGTTAGAGTGCATTTGCTCAATAGTTTTAGTGATTTATTGGGTTCCCAGCGCGCTATCTCTCGGAGTATGGGGTTGCCTGACGCGATTAAATATATTGCTGAGAATGGCGGGGTGTTGGTGCTGCTAGGTAAAGATGAAGATTTGTTAACTCAAGTTAAATTATTTGAAGCTGAAGATAATGGTGATACCCCAGTGCACGCTGCATGGACAGGATCATCTAGAACGGTTGGTGTAGGCAGTCAGATATTAGCCAGTTTAGGTGTTAGAAAAATGCGTTTGTTGAGCAAACCCAAAAAGTACCATGCCTTGTCTGGGTATGGATTAGAAGTCGTCGAGTACGTCGAGATCTAAGAATTAAAATTCACAATATTTCCCATTCGGTATGTGCTAAACTGCGCGCCGATTTTTACAGTAAGGTTTTTAGATGAATATTATTGAAGGTAACATTCGCGCAACAGGCAAAAAGTTTGCCCTAGTGGTTTCTCGTTTCAACAGTTTTGTGGTTGAAAGTTTAGTGGACGGTGCGCTTGATGCCCTTGAAAGGCATGGCGAAGTGAACGAGCAAGATATTACTTTGGTCCGCGTTCCTGGTGCTTACGAGTTACCCATTGTCGCTAAGAAACTTGCTGAACAAAATAAATACGATGCCATTATTGCCTTGGGTGCTGTTATCCGCGGTGGTACACCCCATTTTGAGTTTGTAGCCGGTGAATGTAATAAAGGCCTGGCACAGGTATCTCTGGAGTACGGTATTCCGGTTTCTTTTGGGGTGATCACCACAGACAGCATAGAACAAGCGATCGAACGTTCAGGCACTAAAGCCGGAAATAAAGGTGCAGAAGCCGCCATTGGCGCGCTAGAAATGGTTAATGTGTTAGCTAATATTGAAGAGGCTAAATAGGTGAAACCTAAAGCCCGTCGCCTAGCCAGAGAACTTGCAGTACAAGCGGTTTATTCTTGGCAAATGAGTAAAAATCCAGTTGCGCAAATCGAGCTTAGTATTGTCACCAGTAACAATATGCAAAAAGTCGATACTGAGTACTTTTTGGAATTATTGCGGGCCGTGGTAAATGATTGTGCTGAGCTGGATAAAAAAATCAAACCTTACCTTGGGCGCCTGCCTGAGGAGCTAGATCCAGTAGAAAAAGCCATTCTTAGAATAGCCACTTACGAACTTGTTGCCAGAATTGATGTCCCTTATAAGGTTGTTATCAATGAAGCCATTGAATTAGCTAAATCTTTTGGCGCAGAAGAAAGCCATAAATTCGTTAATGGTGTGCTGGATAAAGCGATTAAGACGCTACGTAAAGATGAGTTGTCTTAACCTTTTCAAGTAGGTTGTGGACAACTTTTCTCTCACCTGATGTAACTAAAATTAGTCAAAATGAAAGAATTTAATGTGATTGAAAACTTTTTCAAAGCAAAAAGTATTCAACGTAAAGACGTGATAATTGGCATTGGAGACGATGCTGCTGTCACACATATTCCCCAAGGCCAAGCCTTAGTAACCACTACCGACACTTTGATAAGTGGTGTTCATTTTTTAGCCGACACGCCTCCCCACGCCATAGCGCAAAAAGCCATGGCGGTTAACTTAAGTGATTTAGCTGCAATGGGCGCAGAACCCGCTTGGATAAGTTTGTCTTTGAGTTTGCCAGAGATAGATGAAAGTTGGTTAGAAGCCTTTTCTAATGGTTTACAAGAACACGCTGTATATTACTCAGTGCAACTGATTGGCGGAGATACCGTTAAGGGGCCTTTAGCTATAACCATCACGGCCCAAGGTTTTGTGCCTTTTGAGCAAGCGTTGACCAGAAGTAACGCTAAACCAGGTGATTCGGTCTATGTTACTGGTACCTTAGGTGATGCAGGTTTAGGTTTACATATTGCGCAAAAAAAGTGTGTGCTGGACGACCAACTGAATAAAGATTATTTACTTAATCGTTTGCATTATCCCACTCCAAGGTTATTGGTCGGTACTAGCCTTAGGCGTATTGCCAGTGCTTGTATTGATATATCCGATGGTTTGGTATCTGATATAAAACATATTCTCAAAGCGTCACAGTGTGGTGCAACAATACATGTTGATAAGTTGCCGATGTCACAAGCCTTAAAAGACTCGGTCAGTAGTAGCCAGGCGATTGATTATGCCCTTAGTTCAGGTGATGATTACGAATTGTTATTTACTGTGAGTGAAGAACAGAAAGGCCATCTTGAGACAACCTTAGCCAGTGCTAATGTTCATGCTACGTATATCGGCCAATTAAACGGCTCTGTAGGTAAGTTAGAATTGCGCCAAGCTGATAAGCCATACGAATACAGCGCCAAAGGTTACCAACACTTCTAATTATTCCCAGTTGGGATTACAACAACCAAAGAGGGGCATGACAGTGGATAAGCAGGTACGTAGCCGAGTTAGTTTACTTAACCCCGTGCATTTTTTGGCGTTAGGGTTTGGTAGTGGTTTAGCTGCAAAAATGCCAGGTACATTTGGTACTTTGGCCGCATTACCTTTAGTTGTGCTGTTATCTCATTACGCGAGTTTTTCTGTTTATTTGATAGTCACGATACTGGTCAGTATTGTGGGGATCTGGATCTGTGGGAAAACTGCTGAAGATATGGGTGTGCATGACGATTCTTCTATTGTATGGGATGAAGTTGCAGGCATGTTGATCACTATGCTCGCTGTACCTTTGAGCTGGCAAACATTGCTTGTTGGTTTTGTGCTATTTCGATTTTTTGATATTCTTAAACCTTGGCCAATTAGTTACTTAGATAAACATGTACATGGTGGCTTTGGCATTATGATTGATGATGTGTTGGCAGGACTGTTTGCCTTGTGTATTTTACATCTCGGTTTGTATTTCATTTAGTTGCTTATCACAATTCACTACACTCCCCTGTCTTACCTATTTGCAACTTAATATCTGCTTACACCTTCGACAAGAGGACACCACCCACTTTAATAATGTATCCTGATGCTGATAGAGTAGTTCCTTTAGAAAACTTTTCTTTGAAAGGAATCTATATATCGCAGATATTCAGCTAGGAACAGAAATTATGAGTGGTACCGGTCAAGTTTGGCTCAATCATTACCAAGTAGATGTGGTTTCGAATAACCATTAGGCACTAGGATAAACGCAGATGATTAGGTTTTTATTATGTATGTATCTGAGCATAACATCCTCACAGAGTTTTGCTGCTGAGCAAAATGTACAACGTTTTGCTTTGGTGATAGGCAATAAAAATTATGTAACAGCACCCTTAAAAAACTCTGCTAATGATGCAAACGCAATAGCAGATAGTTTAACGGAAATGGGGTTTCGCGTCAGTTTACTTACAGATAGTAACTTGTCAGATTTAACTACTCAGGTGCAACAGTTTTATGCACAAGTAAAAAGAGACGAGCATGCCAAAAAACTCGCTCTGATTTATTACGCGGGACATGCTATTCAGGTTAATCATCACAACTACATTGTGCCTTTGGGCATGCAATTTGAAAGTTACCCTCAATTTATTTCTGGTCTATATAAGATCGATAGTTTATTTACTGAAATAAACAAGTCAAAGGGTTTGCAGAATATTATTATTTTAGATGCCTGTCGTAATAACCCTTTTGAAAATAATTCGGTTGCAGATAACGGCAATATGTCGAGTGGTTTAGCGCCTATTAAAGCGCCATCTAACACTATGATTGCCTTTGCCACAGAACCTGGGGGGGTGGCGGCTGATGGTAAACGTAAAAACGGGGTGTATACCAAACATTTGCTGCGACATATCGCAACACAAATTAGTGTTGAAGAAGTATTTAAGAAAGTCAGAGCCGGCGTGGCAAAAGAAACGCGCAACAAACAAATACCGTGGGAACATTCTTCGTTGCTTAATGAAGTGTTTTTTAGTCCGCCGAAAAATCGGGATATTCCCGATTTGTTGGTTTTCTAAAAAACATAAGCGAGACCGACGTGTAAGGTGGTAAAAGTTTCGTCAATATCCTCAAAACGTTCACCATCAACAACAATATCTTGTTGGTAATCATTGATCTTAAAACGTGTTTGAAATAACAGATTGCTCGACAATGGCATGGTCCAACTTAGGCCATAACTGAAGCCTTTTGTATCTCCCTTTACTTTACCGGTCAAATCGTCAAATTCTGTTAACTCCTCTTCCTCTTCTTCCTCATCAGTATTGGCAGAAAAATTGTTAGTTGCATCCAAAGAAGCGTAAGCCACTGACACACTTAAGCTTCCTGCTTTTTCAAATTTCCAACTGTAGCTTGCGCCAATAAAAGGTCCTTTTTGCAAGTAACTTTCATCGGTCAGTTCAACTGTGTCTGGTGCTTCGCTCTCATCCTCTTCTTCTTCGTCGACTTCTTCATCAAAATCTCTTGGAGTAAAGGCCATCTCGGTTTTACCGTATTTGAAACCCGCAAAGAGTGACCAGTTTTTTGTCACTCTGTAACCTAAGGTTAAATCCAAGTCTTTTCGTGATGCTTTACCTACATCTTCTTCCTCAGCAATATCCGCATCGGTAAGTGTACTACTGGCGTTTAATGCAAGCTGCCAGTCACCCATAGTTAAAGCAATAGGGATATTGGCACTTGGAAATGAAATGTTGTGGTCGAGTTTTTCTGGAAATGAAAAATCGCTATACCCAAGAGATAAACCTGTTACAACTCGAATGTTATCAAAACTTCTTCGGGCAGTAGCAAAGTGTGAAGTTAACAGCAGCGGAACACACAAAATAGCGCCAATTGTTCTTATATACATGATTATCCTTAATTTTAATCTGTATGTTATTACATCAATTGAACATAAATACTAGTATAGTGCTAACAATAAACTTCAAAAATTGCAGAGGCATATGGAAAATTTATCAATAAATAGAGCGCGCCGAATATTTGTTTTATTCACTTTTTGTATGCTGTTTATATTTGGCTGCAAGAGCACACCAGAGCAAGAAGTTGCAGCTAATTGTGTAACAGAAACGAATAAAGACTGTTCGGTTGAAGATGATAATGGTGATGATCGTGGTTATAACCCTTGCCTAGTTAACAAAAAATTGCCCGTTTGTAAAAAATGACTGATCAAGAAGTAAAGCTTCAGCTAGCAGAAATAGCCGGCACTTGGGTGGCAGCGTTGGCAGTGGTGATAGGTGGTTTGTTTGGTATTTATCAGTATTTAGAACATAAATCTGCCGTACGTGTTGATCGTTCGATGGCATTTGTAGAAAGGTATCATGGGAATAGTATGTTGGTGGAGGCTAGGTTAAAAATTACCGAATCTATGGCCAAACGTACTGCCCAACTTAATCAAATTTTAGAAGATCCCGCTATAAAAGGCGAAGATGTACAAGTGAAATACGATAACGAAATATTAAAATTGATTGATGAAGACAAGTTAAATGGTCCGCTGGAACAACTATTTACTTTTTATGAACAGATAATTTTGTGCCGTGAAATAGAGTTATGCGACGAAAAAGTTGCTGGGCAATTCTTTGACACCGATGCAGAAGGCTTTGTAAATACTTACTATCCCTATATATGTCATGTCCGCAAAGAGTGGCATAACCCATCACAATATGAAAAAATCACCCAATTTTATAGCCCTAAACTGACCTGCCCACTTTAGTCACCTCCTAGTGATTTAACATGTGTGTCCTGCTAATTAATTTCTGCTAATTATGAAGGTTATCAATCAACCTGTGGAAGTGGTGGATTACCATGAACACTCAATAGGTAGTGGTTCAGGTGTTTCTGCGGTGTGTTATGTAGAGTTAAAAGTAGGGGAGTGCTCGGCGAGTTTTGGGGTAGCTAAAGATAGCAATATTATGACGGCTGCTATTAAGGCTTTGGTGTGTGGGGTTAATCGAAGAATGGGGGACTATCAGTCCATCATAAACTAAGAGCATGCGCTGACGCTTACTGCCATCCTTGGCAGTTTTCACACAGAATCCTTTCTGAGCGACTTACTTTTTGCCTACAGCAGCAAAAAGTAAGCAAAAAATGCCGCTCGAGGGCAATGCTCTTCATCCAATAATTGCTCCCATTTTGCAGGTCGCGCTGAGCCGTTCCCGACGGCGCATCGCTCAATCGCCATCCATGGCGATTGACCTACAAAATGGAATCAATTATTGGCGAGCTTTGAGTCGAGGGTAAATCAAAAGCATCGGAGTTGCCGACTAAAAAGATTGAATGGCTACGCCATTAATTTATGCCATAGGAAATTACGATGAGTGTCCCCATAAAATATTATTGAGTAAAAGAAAAACTGAATTTACTCCACTCAAATGGCATCCCGCGCGGCGCCCGCTTGTCATTTGCCCCAAGAACAAGCCATTTTTTG
>Ga0316204_10012480_pt1 | contig 10347 bp, 7 predicted proteins | sample 6monrhotite_MG_2_FD_205661 | JGI IMG/M metagenome (GOLD analysis project Ga0316204, IMG submission 205661) | Microbial mat bacterial communities from mineral coupon in-situ incubated in ocean water Damariscotta River, Maine, United States -... | ecosystem: Environmental > Aquatic > Marine >... | reverse complement strand
CGGCGTATTTTGGCGCATCTGCAAAATGAAGTGCGGCGTCAGCCAGATTATCCGGCGCGAACGATTCTGGTGGGGGATGATATTTCGGCCACGATGTTGGCTGAGGTACCGCGAGAGCGTTTAGCCGGGGTTGTCTCTGCGCGTGGTTCAAGCTCGTCTCATGTGGCGATCCTGGCTCATGCGATGGGCGTGCCTGCGGTGATGGGTGCGGATGATTTGCCGGTGGCACGCACTGATGGTTGTGAGTTGGTGGTGGATGGCTACCGCGGGCGAATTTTTGTGTCGCCATCACAGGCGGTACGGGATGAATACACGCGCCTTGCACAAGAAGAAGAGGAACTGGTTGTCGGCTTAGAGGGGCTGCGTGAATTGCCCTCCGAAACACCAGACGGTGAGCATTTGCCGCTTTATGCCAATACCGGGTTGCTGTCTGATATTGGTCCTTCGGTTGAGAGTGGCGCGGAGGGTATCGGACTCTATCGAACGGAATTTCCGTTTATGATACGTGAGCGTTTTCCCGGTGAGGAGGCGCAACGCGCAATCTATCGAGAGGTGCTTGAAGGGTTTGCGCCGCGGCCAGTGACGCTGCGTACGCTTGATGTTGGTGGTGATAAAGCACTCTCATATTTTCCGATTGAGGAAGAGAATCCTTTTTTAGGTTGGCGTGGCATTCGTATTACGCTTGATCATCCAGAGATCTTTTTGGTTCAACTGCGTGCAATGATGCGCGCCAGTATTGGATTGAATAATCTTCATTTGATGTTGCCCATGATCAGTAATGTGGCGGAGGTGGATCGCGCGTTACTGCTTATCGGGCGTGCGCATCAGGAGTTACTGGCGGCGGGTGAGTCGGTGATGATGCCTCAGGTCGGTATTATGGTGGAGGTACCATCGGTAATCTATCAGATGGAGGTGCTGGCATCGCGAGTCGATTTCTTTTCGATCGGCACCAATGATCTGACTCAATACCTGCTGGCGGTTGATCGAAATAACCCGCGAGTGGCGTCACTGTATGACTCGTTGCATCCGGCGGTGCTGCGGGCGTTGATTCATATTGTATCGGCTGCCAATCTGGCGGGTAAGCCGGTGAGTGTTTGTGGCGAGATGGCAGGTGATCCTGTGGCAACATTATTGTTACTTGGGATGGGGGTGAATGCTTTGAGTATGAATGCCGCCAGTATGCCGCGAGTAAAGGCTGTTGTGCGGAGTTTCACTGTCAGTGACGCGCGACTGGTGCTGGATCAAGCCTTGTTATATGAGGATGCCGTCGGTATTCGCGCTCATCTTGAGCAGGCGCTGGAAAAACAAGGCTTGGGTGGCTTAGTGAGGGCCGGTAAATGACGGGGCTGTTGGCTATTCGCATTTATCGCTTAGGGTTTTGAAAATGAAAAAAAGAGTATTGCTCTCCTGGAGTAGTGGTAAAGATAGCGCGTGGGCGTTGCACGTCCTACGCCAGCAAGATGCGTTTGAAGTGGTTGGTCTGTTTACGACGGTGAACCAAGCGCATGACCGCGTGGCGATGCATGCGGTGCGGCGTGAGCTGTTGCTGTTGCAGGCGCAGCACGCGGGCTTGCCGCTTGAGGTGATCGAAATCCCTGACCCCTGTAGTAACGAGGATTATGAGGTGCGCATGGCTGCCTTTGTAGCGCGATGTCAGCAGCGCAAGATCGACTGTTTTGCCTTTGGCGATCTCTATTTAGAGGATATCCGTGAATATCGGGAACAAAAAATGGCTGGCAGTGGTATTGACGTCATCTTTCCGTTGTGGGGGATCGCCACTGGCGCATTATCGCAAACGATGATCGATGGTGGGCTGCGCGCTCGTTTGACCTGTGTCGATCCGCGTTGCCTTGATGCGCGATTTGCGGGCCGTGAGTTTGATCGATCATTACTTGATGAGTTGCCGGCGGATGTTGATCCGTGTGGCGAAAATGGTGAGTTCCACAGTTTTGTCTTTGCGGGCCCGATGTTCGATGGTGATATCGATGTGTCGCTGGGCGAAGTGGTTGAGCGTGGCGGCTTTGTGTTTGCGGATCTATTGCCGGGTACTCGGGGTGCTAAAACAGATGCCGCCTGAGTCAGCCTCGTTCCTGCCGAGATCGTTGGACGATGTGCAGCGAAGCTATTTGCTGGGTGATTTATTAAAAGGTGTATCTCGTAGTTTCTACCTCACCTTGCGGGTGCTGCCTGCGCAGCTACGTGAGCCGATTAGTGTTGCCTATCTGCTGGCGAGAGCGGCAGATACGATCGCGGATACTGAGATTGTTTCGGCGGATAAGCGTTGTGATGCGCTGCATCATTTGCGTGCTCAACTGCAGTCTGAGGTGACGTCCCATGCGGTGTTGGAACGTTTGCAGGTAGGGTTTGTTGGGCAACTTGAGCACGCGTTTGAAAATGAACTGCTAGCGATGTTGTCGCCGCTGTTTGAGCTGCTGGCGCGGCAGACGGCACCCGATCGAATGATGATTCGCAAGGTTGTGTTGACGTTGACGGAGGGGATGGTGAATGATCTTCGTCACTTTCCGCTATCGAACGGCGTTACTGCGCTTGAGAGTGGCGAGCAGTTAGACCGGTACACCTATCTGGTGGCCGGGTGCGTAGGTGAGTTCTGGACCGATATTTCGATCGCCCATATCGAAGCGCTGCAGCGCTGGCAAGCAAGTCAGGAGACGTACTCTCAGTTGGGCATTCGTTTTGGCAAGGGGTTGCAGCTGACTAATATCCTGCGCGATGTACCGCGAGATCTGCAAATAGGGCGTAGTTATCTACCGCAGCCGTGGCTGGATGAGGTGGGGTTAGCGCCTGGTGATTTAATGACTGTTGCTAATAGTAATGCGGCGCGTCCTTTATTGATAAAGGGTATTCGGCAGGCGCTGGATCATTATGTGGCGGCTGAGCAGTATGTGACGGCACTGCCGCGGCGCTGTGTGCGCTTGCGTCTAGCTGCATTGTGGCCAATGTTGATTGGGCTGAAGACCTTGGCGCAGCTATCACAGCAGTCGAACTGGCTTGATGCGAATATTGTCTGCAAGGTTGAGCGGAAATGGATCTATCGCATGATCTTGTTCTCGTGTGGCGCGGTTTTTTCCAATCTTATTGTGAAGTGGTGGTGTGCGCGTCTGAGGCGCGAAGTCTCATTGATGTGATTATCTGGCTCCAATAATAAGAAAATCATCGAAAACAGTGTGGTAATGCTGTTATTTTTCGGCCGTTTAACGTCATTTGCGCTATAATTCAGGGTGAAGATTCCATGTTATTTATAGGATTAAGTTGAATGCCGCACACAGATATCAATAAAGTTGTACTGGCCTATTCAGGCGGTCTAGATACCTCGATTATCGCCAAATGGCTGCAGGATGAATATCACTGCGAAGTGGTGACCTTTACCGCCGATATCGGGCAGGGCGAAGAGGTTGAGCCTGCTCGCATTAAAGCTGAGGCGATGGGGATTAAAGAGATCTACATTGAAGACCTTTGTGAAGAGTATGCGCGTGACTATGTGTTTCCGATGTTTCGTGCCAATGCTATTTACGAGGGTGAATACCTGCTCGGTACTTCGATTGCCCGTCCTCTGATTGCTAAGCGTCTGGTTGAAATCGCTAATGAGACGAATGCCGATGCGGTTTCTCATGGCGCGACCGGTAAAGGGAATGATCAGGTTCGATTTGAACTGGGTGCCTATGCGCTCAAGCCTGATGTGCAGATCATCGCGCCGTGGCGTGAATGGGATCTTAATTCACGTGAAAAATTGATGGCGTATGCCGCGCAACACAATATTGCGGTTGAGCAGAAGCGTGGTACTAAATCGCCATATTCAATGGATGCTAATCTGCTGCATATTTCATATGAAGGTGACATCCTTGAAGATCCATGGGCGGAGCCTGAAGCTGATATGTGGCGCTGGACGGTAAGCCCTGAACAGGCACCGGACCAGGCGCTCTATCTGGAATTAACCTATAAAGCAGGCGATATCGTTGCGATTGATGGTAATGATATGAGTGCTGCTGAGGTGATGCGTTACCTGAATAAAGTCGGTGGTGAAAACGGTGTTGGCCGAGATGATATCGTTGAAAACCGCTATGTAGGAATGAAGTCTCGTGGCTGTTACGAAACACCGGCAGGCACCATTATGCTGAAGGCGCATCGCGCAATTGAATCCATTACGCTTGATCGTGAAGTGGCGCATCTGAAAGATGAGTTGATGCCTCGTTATGCATCACTGGTGTATAACGGTTACTGGTGGAGTCCTGAGCGTGAAATGATGCAGGCGATGATTGATGCCTCTCAGCAGCGTGTGAATGGTGTTGTGCGTATCAAACTTTATAAAGGTAATGTGATAGTGGTTGGGCGTCAGTCTCAATCGGACAGCCTATTTGATGCCAATATTGCAACCTTCGAAGATGATGCCGGTTGTTATAACCAGCAAGATGCAGAAGGCTTTATCAAGTTGAATGCGTTACGTCTTCGTATTGCAGCGAGGAAACTGTAAGTTGCGATGTAATTATATGATCTAGTAGACAGTAGCTGGTGTGATTTACGATGTAAATTACATCGGCTGCTGGCCTCTTGTTCTGATGTTGGGATGTTGGGCGTATTAAATGAAAAGCAATGTTGTCTATGGTGTATTGCTGTTGTTGTTCCTCACCTCCTTGCCCTGGATGTTGGGAGGCTTTGCCTACGATAATCAAACTCACACAGTCCCAACGATAATTCACGCTGATCCGTTTTATATTTCAAAATTGCCAACACAGCGGCTTATTAATGAGCCATTACAGCCAGTGGTGAAACCACGAAGCCTTAATCAGCAGAAGGTTGCGCTTGGCCGCAAACTTTTTCACGATAAGCGTCTCTCCCCAAAAGGTGATGTTTCATGTGCTAGTTGCCATCCGCTTAACCGCGGTGGTGCTGATGGCTTGTCGCATGCGCTTGAGGGTGATGAATCACGTGGCCAGGTTAATACGCCGACTATCTATAATAGCGCTAATAATTTTAGATGGTATTGGGATGGCCGAGCAGCAACGCTTGAGGCCCAGGTTGAAGAGTCGCTAACGAGTTCAACTGAACTGGGTGCTGAGTGGCATGATGTGTTGAGTACATTAGCCTCTTCATCAGAGTATCAGGCGTTATTTTCACAGCTATATCCAGTCGGTGGTATTCAGCAGGCGCACGTAATTGATGTGTTTGTCGAGTTTGAGCGTTCTTTAGTCACGCCTGATTCAGCATTCGATCGTTACCTATTAGGCGATGAGCAGGCGCTAAGCGCTGAGCAGCAGAGTGGTTATCAGTTATTTAAATCTTATGGCTGCATTGCATGTCACCAGGGCGGTAATGTGGGCGGTAACATGTTCCAGTTGTTTGGTGTGATGGGGGATTTCTTTGCGGATCGAAAGATCATTTTAGAGGTTGATCAAGGGCGCTTTAATGTGACGGGTAAAGCGGATGATATGCACCGCTTTCGTGTGCCCAGCTTGCGGAATGTTGCTTTGAGCGCGCCTTATTTTCATGATGGTACTGCAGATACGCTTGAACAGGCGGTAATGGTGATGGCCACTTATCAGTTGGGTCGCCCTGTTTCGCTCGATGATGCACAGTTGATTGTGAAGTTTCTTCATTCGTTGAACGGTGTTCAGAGTGAAGGTGAGCAATGAACTCATCAAATGTTAAGCAGTTAATAATAGGTATCATCTCAGTTTTATTGATGACCTTTCTCTATGTCAAAACGCAGGCGGTGGATGGCAAGAGCTATAACTCGATATTAAATAGCATTTCTCATCTTAGGCAGCTTGATACCAATCTTGGGCGCGATGTGTTGCGTTCACGTAACGAGCTGTTGTCGCATTATGATCCATTGGTGTTATGGATGCGTCAATTGAAAGAAAAACACGCTGAACTAGCGGCCGGGACATATGGTATTTACCATCAGGGGGATGCTGACCTTGATCTGCACCTTGAAGCGATACAGGACATCCTGCAGGCAAAGGAGGAGGAGCTCGAGTCATTTAAGGCGCATAACGCTATTTTGAGAAACTCGGTTCATTACATACCGGCACTGATGGATCAGTTGATGGCAAAGATGATTCAGCATGAAGCAGAGATGCCTGTGGTGGTTATATTGAGTGATATGGTCAGGGATGTGCTGAGCTATAACACTAATGCGAGTACCGGTCTTAGACTTCATGTGATTAATGATTATGAGGTTGTCATCAGTCAGTTAGCTCATTTTCCACTACTATTACAGGACGACGTGCTTCGTTTAGTTAATCATGTAAAGGTTGTGGTGAATGAAAAACAGGTGGTTGATGATATGATTCAGAGCCTTACTTCGCCACTGATGATAAGGCAAGTTGACCTGCTTTCGGCGTTATATCATCGCAATCATGAAGAGCTGGTGCACCGCACTAATATTTATCGTCTGTATCTATATCTGATTACTGTCTCACTTTTGATTTATGTCGCATTCATCATGTGGCAGTTAAAGAATAGTGCGACAAAGCTCAGGCGTACCGTGCGTGATCTTAATTATCAAAAATTTGCACTTGATCAACATTCAATAGTCAGTATCGCTGATCGTGATGGGCTGATTACTTATGCTAATGACAAGTTATGTGATGTGAGTCAGTTTGAGCGAAGTGAGTTGATCGGAAGGAATCATCGAGTATTAAATTCTGGTTTTCATTCGGATGAATTTTTTGATGGTTTATGGTCTACGATTAAAACGGGTGAGGTGTGGCACGGAGAGGTGAGAAGCCAGAAGAAAAATGGTGATTACTTCTGGGTTGATTCGACGATCGTTCCATTTGTCGATTCGACAGGAGCCCCTTATCAGTATGTGGCGATTAGAACGGATGTGACTGAGCATAAGCGACTGGAGCGCGCGCTCTTTAAAGAGAAGGAGCGAGCGCAAATTACGCTTGAATCGATTGGTGATGGTGTTATCACGACCAATGCACATGGTTTGGTTGATTATATGAATCCACGTGCAGAGATGCTTGCGGGGGTTGAATTTGAAACGTGTCGCGGATATTCGTTAAATGAGGTATTGAATGTTTATGATGAAGTAACTCATAAAACGATAGATGCACCAATCAATGCCTGTTTGCAGCAAGGGCATCGTGTTGCGCTACCCGGCCAGGTCGTTGTGAATCAATTCACTGGTAAAGAATTTGCGGTAGAAGTAACGGCGAGCCCTATTCTTGATCGAGAAGGCACGGTGGTCGGTGTGGTGATCATTTTCCATGATGTCACAGAGTTGCGTGGCCTTGCGAATAAGGTCTCATATCAGGCAACACATGATGCATTGACAGGGTTAATTAACCGTCGTGAGTTTGAACGTCGTTTGGCGCTGTTGCTGGAGAGTGCGCGACAGGAAAATAAAACGCATGCGCTCTGCTATATAGACCTGGATCAGTTTAAGATCGTAAATGACACTTGCGGGCATGTTGCTGGTGATGAGTTACTGCGGCAATTGACAACATTGTTGCAGGCGCAGGTGAGAGAGCGAGACACGCTCGCGAGACTTGGCGGTGATGAGTTTGGCATCTTGCTGGGTAACTGTCGCCTTGATAAAGCAGAAGAGATTGCCGAGGAATTTTGTCACACGGTAAAAGAATTTCGCTTTGTCTGGCAGGAGAAAAGTTTTGAGATTGGCGCGAGTATCGGACTGGTTGCGATAGATGCTGATAGTGGCGGTACCACCGATTTGCTGAGCGCTGCCGATTCAGCTTGTTATGTGGCGAAGGATAAAGGGCGTAATCGAGTTTACGTTTATCAGCCTGACGATGAAGAGTTGGTTGCTCGCCACGGTGAAATGCAGTGGGTTTCACGCATTAACCAAGCGCTCGAAGAGAATCGTTTTGAGCTTTTTTATCAGCCGATTGTACCGTTGCAAAATACAAAAGAGCAGATGCACGTTGAGGTGTTACTGCGTATGCGGGACGAGGAGGGCAAGATCATTTTTCCGATGGCTTTTATTCCTGCTGCTGAGCGATTTGACTTAATGCCTGCGATTGATCGTTGGGTGGTTCGTAATGTGTTCTCTTTTTGTGAGGCGAGCGGCAGAGATGACATTATCTATGCGGTTAATCTTTCGGGGGCGTCATTAAGTGATGCGGGCCTTATGGGGTATCTGCGCGAGCAATTTTCTATCTACGATGTGCGGCCTTATAATATCTCTTTTGAAATTACTGAAACAGCTGCGATTTCAAACCTGAGCGAGGCGATTCATTTTATTTCTGAGCTTAAAATGCTTGGCTGTAGTTTCTCGTTGGATGACTTTGGTAGTGGCCTCTCTTCATTTGCTTACCTTAAAAATTTGCCGGTCGATTACTTGAAGATTGATGGGGGCTTTATTCGAAGCATCGTGGATAACCCTATTGATAGTGCTATGGTTGAATCAATCAACCATATTGGACACGTGATGGAGATTAAGACCATTGCCGAGTTTGTCGAAAATGATGAGATTTACAAATGTGTTAAAAACCTGGGGGTTGATTATGCTCAAGGCTATCACATTGCAAAACCTCAGCCATTGACTGATCTGTTTAAAGATAAATAATTGAGGGTGCTATGCGTATACTTCATACTATGATTCGCGTGACTGAACTGGACGCCTCGATCACTTTTTATACGGAGGTGCTGGGGATGCGCCTGTTGCGGCGTAATGACTATCCCGATGGGCGCTTTACACTCGCCTTTGTGGGGTATGATGAGGAAGCTGTGGGCGCTGTTATTGAGCTAACCCATAACTGGGATGTGACTGAGTATGCCTTAGGTGATGCCTTTGGTCATATTGCGCTTGAAGTTGATGACGCCTATGCTGCTTGCGATGAGATTCGCGGCCGTGGTGGTAACGTGGTGCGAGATGCCGGGCCAATGAAAGGTGGGACTTCTGTCATCGCCTTTGTTGAAGACCCTGATGGTTATAAAATTGAATTGATTCAAAAGAAAAATAAGTAAGTGTTGATTGGAGCGAATAAGAGATGAAAATTGCAAGTGTTGCGGCTATCACAGGGTGTTTGTTATTGACGGCTTGTGCTGATTTCCAGCCGGCTAAAACGGGTTCTATCGGCGGTTATCAATTGCAGGTAAAAACGGACCCTGCACCACTGAAGGTGGGTCAACATGCGAGTGTTGAATTTTCTATCAGGGATGGTATCAACCAACCGGTAGATAGCTGTACCGTACGTTTTCGTCAATATATGCCGGGCCATGACATGTCGTTAGATAATGTGTTTGTGCTGATGGTAGATGAGGCTAAGGTTGGTCTCTATAATGCTGATAGCGGCGATTTTTCAATGGGCGGTGACTGGGTGCTGGAGTTTGATTTTATCTGTGGTGCAGACCACTACACCATCCCTTTTGATTATAAGCTTGAGTGGCCTGAGTAAAATCTAAGGGATTCGCACCTAGTATCTTCTGTACTGCAAACGGTGGTTGGTAACGCCCCGGTAGATAAGTAAAAAGAACAGCATCGCTGTCAGCCACCAGTAACCCAGTGCCGCCCCGCCGCCGTCATCATTGCCACGAGAGACCTCGAGGATGATGGCGATGCTGTTATCATCTTCATCGCTGTCGGTTAAATTTGCCGATACGATGCCGCTGTGTTGTTGTAATCCTGTCTCAGTGGTCACGATATCGACCGTAAGTGTTACGACTTCTCCTGTTGCCAGGCTGCCAAACAGACAGGTTAAATCGCTTCCCATTGAGCAGCTGCCATGGGTTGTCGTTGCTGACAAAAAGCTGCTGTTACGCGCAAGTGTTCCTGTGTAGCTGGCTTGATCAGCCGTCGTTATCCCTCGGTTAGTGATTGTAAAGACATAGCGGGCTGTTTCACCTTTACGTACTGTTTCAGTAGTGAAGTCACCGCTAATCACCAAGTCTGGGTTATTCGCATAGAGTATGTGTGCGGCCGCTCCCGCTGCAATAAACTTATTTTCATCCCATAGAATAGTCTTGAATAAGCTATTGGTGCCCGTTAATACCTCTTCCCATTCTTCACCAGCAGAGCTGACCATAATGGTACCGGAGGGTGCAACAGCGGCAAACTGGGTGCCGCCGAAACTAACATCATTCATATGAATATTTGGCTGTGCTAATAGCCCATCACCGCCAAGCCATGTGCCTTCTGTATTTCTCAAAACGATGGTGCTGAGTGGAGAGGTGGTGGCGCCTAAGATGAGCATCGCCTCTTCGCCAATGGTAATGCTATGAAGGTTGACGGCGGTGCCGCTGCTATTTCTTGTCCACGAAATACCTTTGGGGCTAGTTGTGATGGTACCGCCATCACCGATCGCAATAAAGTGATCTTCATTCCAGACAATATCGCGCAGTATGTTTGATTCACTTGAG
>Ga0316204_10012479_pt1 | contig 10349 bp, 11 predicted proteins | sample 6monrhotite_MG_2_FD_205661 | JGI IMG/M metagenome (GOLD analysis project Ga0316204, IMG submission 205661) | Microbial mat bacterial communities from mineral coupon in-situ incubated in ocean water Damariscotta River, Maine, United States -... | ecosystem: Environmental > Aquatic > Marine >... | reverse complement strand
ATAACTATGTATTTCATGTTTTGCAACCGGAGAGTTATGTGATCAGTGTGCTAAATTTTGAAGGTAGTAATATTTCAGCTAACAAAACCTTCAATGTGACCTTTTTAAGCGCTGCCGTTTTGTGCTTGAATAGCACAAAAACAACATCGCTCAAAAATGCACCTTAAGGCGGCGTTAGAGCAAACCACGGAAATAAAATTATTTTGCATTATACTTATTCACGACTGAACGATGATTCGGTATCAAAATTAGTAGAATCTCATTATGATTCAATTCTCCCTGAGATTTGTAGATTTTATATCTCAGGGTTACATGATAATTATCTTGTAATAGGTAAAAAAAAAAAATTTATTTTGCGGGTATACCGAAATGATTGGCGCACAGATGAGGAAATATTCTTCGAACTAGAATTTCTAAAATTTCTTCAAAGTAAATCAATAAACATTTCCTACCCAGAAACCGTAAATGATGGAAAGTCCTATTTTTATATTAAAGGGCCAGAAGGAAAACGTGTTTGTGCTCTTTTCAAATATGCCAATGGTTCTGCGCCTGAAAATAGCATCTCAGCAGAAGAATGTGAATTATTAGGTAAACATACAGCAAATTTACATCTTGCTTCTACTAATTTTCAGACGCTGCATAAACGACCAATACTTGATCTATCGTATCTATTAGATAGATCGATAAGCTTAATATTTCCATTCGTAAGTGCTACTGATAGAACTTACTTAAATCAGCTTCAAACTCAAATCCAAAACAACATACCCAGACTTTCCAAAGGTACACCGGAATATTGTGTTTGCGTAGGTGATATCAATCCTACAAATTTCCACATTAATTCAGCTCAATCTATAACCATGTTTGATTTTGATCAGTGCGGTTATGGCCAACGATCCTTTGATATTGGTAAATTTTCCTCATCGATGAGCAATCTGCAATCAAAAATAGATAATATCCGCTCATTCCTAAGCGGTTATCAAACTATTAGTAAGTTAGCTGATATAGAACTGGAATTAATACCCTATTTTGAAGTAATATCAAAATTATGGGTTATGTCTATACATGTTGATAATGCAAACCATATTGGTCACAAGCATCTTGAAAGAAAACTCTGGGACAGACGAATGGATGCTATACGGAAATTATCTAACAACGTGCTCTAACAATACGTTCAATGGGACCTTTTACAGCGTGTTTCGGTTGTGCTATTCGCTATCGCTCATTGTCGCACAACCAAAAAACACTGTAAAATGCCCCTTAACGCGGCGTTAGATCTTTGGCCATTTATATTAGGAAATCCACATAATAATGACTTCCCAGTGTTTAATTTTCAATCAGGATAAAACATAGGAAATTCTCGCGATTTTATGATCAAATATATACCAGATTTTCTAGATTCTAGGTTACTCCCCATGGCAGTTTTTCTTGCTGGAGCATTATTATTCTCTTCCATTATTGGTGGTTCCATCCACTATACAATGTCAAATAGTAAGGCGTACAAGGTTGTTGAGACTTATATTTCCAGCTCAGCGGAAATTGAAAATAAATTTGGAAAGATCACAGATCACGACATGGCGTTTAAAGGTCACAAAATTTTTGTAGAAGGTGAATCAGGTTTCGCACATTTTACTACAAATATATCCGGTACTCTTGATTCTGGAACTATATTAAGTAGATTAAAGTATAAAAATGGAACTTGGAAAATTATTGAAACTGAGTTCAAATCTGATAAATAGCCTACAGTTTCAATAACTCAAATAGGACAGAGAATCAATAATCTTAAAGACAACGATGCCATAACTGTATAAAATAAAGACAATCTAACCAAAAAACCAAAGTCATGTATAGATCTAACAAGACCATCAATGGGATTTTTGCAAGCGCTGGGTGTTTTGTGGTCGCTTCGCTTATACCACAAAAACACCCAGACACTTGCAAAAACCCCTTATGGCGGCGTTAGCTAAATTAACAGCCAATTCGAATTTAGCCCGGTACAAACCTTTAGTCTTGGATGTTTTTTATACAAACCTCATTCGGCCTTTATATTATCTTGTTAAATTCAGAGTGATAGTATAGTATCACTTTATGAAAATAGAACTCGTAACTACCCTAAAAAGGCAAGCCACTAGGATTCTAGCTGAATTACATGAATCTAAAGAACCAGTGCTAATCACTGAACACGGTCAGCCTTCAGCATACCTGATTGACGTTGATGATTTTGAACATATGCAAAATCGGATGAAAATCCTTGAAGGTATAGCTCGTGGAGAGTCCGCTATTCAAGAGAATCGCACTTTGACTCATACTGATGCGAAAAAGGCTATGAGTAAGTGGCTGAAATAGTTTGGACAGACCCCGCGCTTACAGACCTCAATGATATCGCTGATTACATAGCACTCGATAATGTTGATGCCGCAAAACGGTTAGTTCAACATGTATTTACCAGTGTTGAGCGACTTGAACAATTCCCAAATTCGGGCCGACCACCGCCAGAGTTAGAAAACTCAAGATATCAAGAGGTAGTTGTTGGGCCTTGTAGAGTCTTCTATCGATACGATGAAGATCAAAATATTGTCTATATACTCTATGTCATGCGAGGGGAACGTGAACTTCGGATATTTCTACTCAAAGATAGAGCGAAAGAATTCAGCTAACAAAACGTTCAAGGTGAAATTTTAAGCGCTACATTTTGTTGTGTCCATTTCGCTTCGCTTTATTCTCACACAACAAAAAGCAGCCCTTAAATTTCACCTTAACGCGGCGTTATGTGAAAAAAATTATTTCTTTAATGTAGGCAAAGAGTTTTCAGGCCTCAACTACAAAGTTATTAAGAATCTTTAACAAACAATTTATGAAATCTAGATGTCCATATTGCAATGACCTAACTATACGCCCGTATACCTTTTTCTTTACTGGAACATCGCGTTGCAATCAGTGCAAAAAATATTGTGAAATACGTAAACCTTTTTCAAATATAAGTAGCACGTTATGCCTGATAATCGTAGCTTTAAGTGTTCTACTTTCGTTTAGATATAATAATATCTATTCTCTGCTATTAAGCATCACTATATGTATCAGTATTTTTACAATTGTGGGACTAAAAACAAACTTAAAAACTATTGAAAATGATTCAGCAAAATTTAGAATTTACTCATCTCTTGTAATCTGGATGGTTTTAATAGGAATCCCTATTACCCTGTACATTAACTAACCGACTCTATGGTCAACCGCAGATGATGCAAATGAAGATCAATAATTACTCAAACCATGCTTTTAGGCTTTGCCCGACCAATAAACTTTTTGGTGAAACTTTAAAACTAAATAGGTATATTCACATAACAAAACCTTCAATGTGACCTTTTTAAGCGCTGCCGTTTTGTGCTTGAATAGCACAAAACAACAACGCTTAAAAATGCACCTTAAGGCGGCGTTAGTCGAAATAAAGAATTTATTTTACCAATTTTTAAATAATTTTCGAAACACCTGAAATTTTCACATTCTAAATTAGTTTCATTCGACAACGGTGGCCTCCCCTATTTCTCATCACTTAATAAATCCGTAGAGTAAGGAATTCTTCATTCAGAGAAATTTTCGTATCTTATCGTCAAAATTGCCTGTTCTTCTTTTTGAGTTGTGTTCGTGAATTCTAGTCTGTTTTCACCCAAAGCTGCCATTCTTTTTAACCGGTGTCCTTTTCGGTTCTTTACCAAAGCAGGTTCAACCTTCTTTTGGCTTTCCTGTGGTCTTGCTACTCCGTGTAAGGTTCTAGTACCGAGTTCTATTCAATGAGCAAGCACAACATCTTTACATTGCTTCAGTAATTACTGAGAGTTGGTCAATCAGCAATCCGGTCTGCAAGTTCTTCGATCATTTGTTGCTCTGCTTTTCATCGAAGTCAGTTCATTCGTTTTCTTTTTGAGGTCGTGCTATTCTGATACAATTTACAACAATTGGTTGTTTAGGATTCAAAGGCACTTGCCTTTAATCCTCAATCGTGCAAATTTAAAGCAATGCAGTCTGAGGGTGTGTGCATTTATCGAGCAGGCCAACAAAAGCAATAATAGTTAGTACCGTGGCGCGGAGGGTTATTTCGTCTAACAAAACCTTCAAGGTGAAATTTTAAGCGCTACATTTTGTTGTGTACCATTCCGCTTCGCTCCATTCTCACACAACAAAAAACGCGCTCAAATTTCACCTTAAGGGGGCGTTAGCTCTCTAAAAACCCCTCTTTTAAATCACACTGTCGAAACTGATTTAATTTTAGGCAATCGTATAAACATCATCCCTCTTTATAATAACTGGAAATCTGGTATCTTGTATTTTTAATATCAGCCAATTTTCGAATGTTTATTACTCATTTTAGATTTAGTTTTGCGAAAACACTTTACTTTAACAAATGCTGATAACAAAACGATTCATAAGTAACCTAAAATAAGGAAAGATGGTAAATATGACGTTATCAGAATTTAATCAATTGTATGTTCCTTCCATTCAGATAATTCTTGCAACCCTCGGTTTGTTTTCCCTAATATTTATGGCTTTCCAAATTCGGCAAACACGAATGTGGAACCGTGCGAATTCTACATATGCCCTTCACAGCAATGAACATCATATTAAATTAGAACAAAAATTACACGACGCGTTCACTTCACACGGTATTGATTTATTCGAACTGAACAAACTAGAAGAAAAGCACTTTAATCTTATTAAAGAAAAGGAAGACATAAAATTTGCTTTAATAGATTATCTAAACTATTTAGAGCTGTATTGCTCTGGTGTATCGTTTTGCGCGTTAGATGAGAATCTCGCATACAGTTTTCACTCAGACGAAATTGTCGCAGCATGGATCTTGTTTGAGCCTTATATCACACAAGTATACAGAAAAGCTGCTGATGATTACGATTTATTTGTAGAACTTGAAAAAGTAGCAACCCGATGGGATATCAAAAATCAAATGATTCAAGAAAAAAGAAAACGTAAAATTGCTAAAGAAACAAAAAAAGTACTAGATTCCAGAGGATTAAAGCCTTCACTATAGAGCTAACAAAACCTTCAATGGGATTTTTGCAAGCGCTGGCTTGTTTGTGCATCATTACGCTAACGCTTCATTCTCGCACAAACAAGCCACCACTCGCAAAAACCCCTTAAGGCGGCGTTATGTGAAAACCCCTGAGTTCAACATACAAGTAATTAGTGAAAATAATATGAATCATATAAAACTTCCCCTTAAGACGAATACAGTCAAACTAAAAAAAGAATTGGATAAAATTGTGTTGAGAGGCTGGCATACACAAAAACCATTTTCAACAAGTGGAGTACCTGGATTAACTACTACGACCTATCATGAAGGAGGTTGGAAAATAATTAGTTTGAGATCTATTGGTGGTGACAGTGACCGTACAGATCCTGGTGGCCCTAGCTTAGTTGATTACGAATATACTAATTATTTAGACGTCGCCCCCTATATGAAAAGCATACTAAATCAATTTGGAAGCTATGTAAGAACTGCGCGGCTCTCAGTTCTCAACCCTGGCGAAAAGATAAATAGACATTGTGATACCTATATAGCATTCAAATATGGCCAAGTACGCCTCCATATTCCAATAATTACAAACGATAAAGTTGAGGTGAATATTTCTGGAGAAAGCCAGAATTGGGGCGAAGGCGAATTATGGTATGGGGATTTTTCCAAAAATCATAGTGTTATAAATAATGGAAATACTCCTAGAATTCATTTGATTTTTGATGTTTGTCTTAGCAGTCAATTGTTATCCATATTTCCTGAAGAATTTATATCTAAAATAGACCATAGAGATTTCCTTATTCATAAAAAAGGAATTTCGTTACACAATATAAACTTAAAGAAGTATGAATGTAGCTTTATACTATCAGCGGGAGTTATAAAAGGAATTTTTGAGTTTGATGACGGAATACCTGGTGAATACCTTGGAAGAATATCGGTATCCAATAATAAACTGGTCTTTTATATAAATAACTCGCCTATATCCACATTGGTACCTGTATCCGACAGTGAATTTCGATTTATGGGTTGGAGTATGGAAAGGTTGATTTTAATCGAGTTAGGCGGAGAAAAGGTTACTTCATTATCTTTTAAAATTGTTAGTGGAAGATATTTTACTAGCGTGAAGGTACCTGTTCTATGAGTCACATAGTCAAATATAAAAATGAAGGATTGTTTGTTATTGAAGATATGTTTTCAATAGATGAACTGGGTGAAATAGACAATGAAATTGATAGAATATCACGCAGTGGAAATGAGGGTATTGTGTATGAGAACGATGGAGAATCAATTCGCTCAATAAATGGTGCCCATAAGTATAGTGATTTAATGAATGATATAACCAGAAATAAGCGAATTGTTTCGATAGCAAAAGATATTCTTATCGATCACATATATATTCACCAATTTAAAATAAACCTAAAAAAGGGATTTGACGGAGATGTCTGGGAGTGGCATCAGGATTACTACTTCTGGAATAAAGAAGATGGAATGCCAACTCCAAATGCGATAAGCGCGGCAATATTCTTGGATGATATAACTGAGTTCAACGGACCTCTTATTTTCATTCCATCAACACATACAGGAGAAACATATAGTTTTCCCGAAAGAAAAAATGATATCAATTATAGAAATTTTGATAAATGGCGAAAAACTACTGCATCTAAACTTAAGTACAAATATGATAAAAATATAATTACGTCTTTAGTAAAAAATAATGGTTTGTATTCTCCTAAAGGAAATCGTGGATCTGTCTTATTTTTCCACAGTAATATTTTTCATGCATCAGGTGTTAACATATCTCCTTTTGATCGTCGATTGTTGATAATTACGTACAACTCTGTTTCAAATAAATTATTACCTGTAGAGGAACCTCGTCCCGAGTTTATGGCAAGTCGGGATTTTTCAGTTATTGAATGACCTACCATTTAATAATTAATATAGCTACTATTTGTAAATAGAAATAATAAAAATGTAGTACGATAATATTTTAAAACGCCGTCTTTATCTTAGTTTAGGAATAAACAATGAACAATTCAAAACATAGATGTTTTATTTCATACAAATCAAATGCTGAAACCACGAAACTAGCAGCAAGAATAAAAAATGAAATCAATGGTCACCCTTCACTCAGTAGGCATTTAGAACCTTGGTTTGCACGCGATGATCTAAGACACGAGCATCATCCAGATGCCTGGAAGGACGTTGTATCGGAGTCATTCTTTATTATTTATGTAATTGACCCAGATTTTTGCTCTTCTAATGCATGTATGACTGAACTTTCTGAAGGACTTAACTCGCAAGAAATATGGCGTACAAGATTCAATCAGAGAAAATTAAGAACAATTTTTGCGATCCAAGAAAATAGAGATTATGATTTTCCAAAACAAATATCAAAAAACATTCTAATTGAACAGTATATAACACCTCTATTAGAATCAATGGAGACCCAATTGAAACTCGCTTCCCCAAACTTAATTAATAATAGATTCACTTTTAAGGACTGGCCTATTTGTTCACTACGTGACGACGGCATCTTAGACCTAGCCATAATAATAGGCTCAACTGGTAAGGAAGCCCCTTTGGGTAAGACCGACGAAGAAAAATCAGAATTGCTCGCTGATTTTTCACCATATATCGGATACGCGGATAATACAAGACCACAATCCGCCAGAGTAGCTGAATATTTACCTTATTTAGTATCAAGTCTAGAGCGATGTTCTCAAAAATCTATAAAATATACACAAGAAAAAGATGCATATAATACATCTTCGATCCCTGAAGTATATTGCGACCGCACTCTATTTGCACACTATCAACATATAGCAAAAGACAGAAATATAATTACTATAGGTGGTGGTGATACAAACCTTTATTCACGTTTTTTTCATAGATTCTATAAAGATTATTTACCAATCCGCTTCAATGATCCTACTGACTCATCAGAAATATTTATCTTTACAGAGGAAAACTCTGACACCGGCCCCAAAATAAAGAAATATACATATGACGAGGACCTAGTAAATACAAAAAACTCGTCTGAGCATAATCAGGAATGGTTTCATGGTCTAATTGCAATACGACCTAACCCCTTCAATCCTTCTAAGTTTGTAATTTGGGTTGCCGGATTAACTGCTCTAGGTACTCAGGCAGGTATGAAAATACTATCTGATAGTCCTCGAGAACTGAATAATTCTATTTATTCAGATACAGTCGCTTTTAAGGGTGACGATCACGGCACTTGGAGGGCAAAAAGTTACACAATAATTTAGTTTATACAATAATCACATAACAATACAATCAATGGGACCTTTTACAGCGCTGGATCATTTGTGGTCGCTACGCTTATACCACAAACAACCCAACACTGTAAAATGCCCCTTATTGCGGCGTTAGGCCAGCCAAATTTAGTTTGCACAATAATAAATAGTTCATCATTTAATTAAAGAAAGGCAACATCAATTATTATGAAAATATTAGCAATATCAGGAAGTATTCGGAAAAATTCGTACAATACTGCATTATTAAACGCTGTATCGAAGTTATCAGCAGATAATATCAATATTACTGTTTTCGATACAATCAAAGATATTCCGATATTTGATCCTGAAATTGATGAAGATTCATATCCAAAAGAAGTAAATCATTTGATGTCAAAAATCAGGAATTCAGATGGGGTTATCTTTAGTACTCCAGAATATGCTCACGGAATTACGGGTGTTCTAAAAAATGCGCTTGATTGGTTAGTTTCCACCGATGCATTAATATTAAAGCCAGTTGTTGTAACAAGCGTTTCAACCAGCGGTTTAGGTGGAGTTAGATCCCACGGTCCTTTAGTACTGATATTGAGTGCAATGAATTCTAATGTAGTTGTAGACGGATCACTCAATGTACCTTACGCGAAACAAAAATTTGACAAAAACCTAAATCTAATAGATAACATTACCAAAGAAGCTATAAATGTGTCATTGATGGCATTGGAAAGAACGATCAATCAAAATAAGTGAACTTCAATGAATTTTATTCGTATATACTACAAAAATTCGATCATTTATCGATCTCTCATATTTAAACAAAAAATCAATAAATACGCAAAGGCTAGCCTAACAATACAATCAATGGGACCTTTTACAGCGCTGTCCAGTTGTGCATGTCGCTACCGCTCCATTTTTGCACAACAGGCCAACCCTGTAAAAGGCCCCTTATTGCGGCGTTAGCTGCAAGAAAAAATAAAAACCTTTAAAACATTCAAGACTAAACCTACACTTTTAGAATAAGCAATATGAAGCTGATAATATGGCAAAAGGAGAAAGATTATGAAAGTGATCGACCTATCGCCTGAATATTATGGCACCTACTTTAATTGCCTTGAAGACTGGTCAGATGAAATGAAAGAAGCCGGCGACCACAAAGCTTGCTGGTATCATAAATTCAAAGAGAAAGGCTTGAGGGTTAAACTGGCACTTGATGAAAATGACGTAGTTACTGGGATGATCCAATATCTACCTGTTGAAGAGTCAGATATTGATGGAAGAGACTTGTATTTTATTCTATGTATTTGGGTACATGGAAATAAAGAAGGCATCGGTAATTTTCAAGGTAAGGGCATGGGAACCGCATTACTTGATGCGGCTGAAAATGACGCAAAAAATCTAGGTGCAAAAGGTATAGCGGCTTGGGGATTATGGCTTCCCTTCTGGATGAAAGCGTCTTGGTTTAAAAAACATGGTTATAAAAAGGCTGACAGAGATTCGTTAAGAATGTTAGTCTGGAAACCATTTTCAGATGATGCTGTTCCGCCTCATTGGATTTCACAAAAAAAATCAGTTCCAAAAAATCCTGAAAAAGTAATGGTAACTGCATTTATAAATGGTTGGTGTCCTGCTCAAAACATCACCTTTGAGAGAGCAAAAAAGGCGAGCAAGGAATTTGGCGACAAAGTTGTATTTGAGATTATAGACACATCTGATCAAAAAACATTCTCAGAATGGGGGATTACGGATGGAATATTTGTAGATGGAAAGAAAATATCATATGGCCCTCCATTACCATATGAAAAAATCATGAAAATAATATCAAAGAAAGTTAAAAAATTACCTAACTCGCATGCATCTTACAGCTAACAAAACCTTCAATGTGACCTTTTTAAGCGCTGCCGTTTTGTGCTTGAATAGCACAAAAACAACAACGCTTAAAAATGCACCTTAAGGCGGCGTTAGCCGAAATCGCGAATTTTTATTTCAACTTTTTTAAAATCTTTCCCTGAGTTCAATAGTGTTTCATTTCAAACTGATTAAAACCAATTCCCTCGACGAATAATCACATATTT
>Ga0316204_10012478_pt1 | contig 10351 bp, 13 predicted proteins | sample 6monrhotite_MG_2_FD_205661 | JGI IMG/M metagenome (GOLD analysis project Ga0316204, IMG submission 205661) | Microbial mat bacterial communities from mineral coupon in-situ incubated in ocean water Damariscotta River, Maine, United States -... | ecosystem: Environmental > Aquatic > Marine >... | reverse complement strand
AGGCCAAGACCAGTAGCAATAATGGCAATACCGCCGAACTTGGTTCGAACGAAAAAAAATCAAGCGGTTCTGATAAAATACTGAATGCATCGGGTTATATAACCGCGCGCCGAATGGCAACAGTATCCGCCGAAGTTATGGGGCTTATCACCAAGGTCAATGTCGAAGAAGGTATGTCCGTAAAAGAAGGGCAGATATTGGCCCAGCTTGATAACGCGGTGGCGACTGTAAATCTGAATTATGCTTTAGCGCAATTGGCCGCCACAAAATCAAGAGTAGGGCGCGTAACCGCTAATCTGGCCGAAGCAGAGCGTGTATTAAAGCGCGCCGCTGTACTTAGGTCGAATAAATATTCTTCCGAGGCCGAATTAAGCCGCGCCGAGGCCAATAAAGAAAGCTTGTCAGCAGATTTCCTTACGGCGAAGGCCGATATTAAGGTCGCTGAACTTGAAGTAAAGCGGCAACAGGAACGTCTTGATGATCATACGATAAAGGCCCCGTTTTCGGGCATCGTAACGGTGAAAAATGCGCAACCCGGTGAGATTGTCGCCCCCTCATCAGCGGGCGGTGGTTTTACCCGCACAGGAATATGTACGATCGTAGATATGGATTCACTTGAAATCGAAGTGGATGTTAATGAGGCCTTCATCGGCAGAATATTCGATGGCCAGACAGTCGAAGCAAATCTGGATGCCTATCCAGACTGGATAATTCCTGCCGTTGTTATTGCGGTCATTCCAACGGCAGACCGGGCAAAAGCAACCGTTCGGGTGCGTATTGGCATCAATGTTAAAGACGCGCGCATATTACCAGATATGGGCGTAAAGGTGGCTTTTTTAAAAGAGTGATATATATTTGGGTGACAATATTCAGAGTGAGGAGACAGAAGGATGACCGATAAAATATTATATGACCTTCGCGGCGTTTCAAAAGAATTCATTAAGGGCAAAGAAAAAATCACCATTTTTGACAATCTTAACATATCAATTAATGAAGGGGATTTTCTTGCCATCATGGGGCCATCAGGCTCTGGAAAAACGACACTGCTCAATTTGCTTGGCGGCGTGGATAAGCCGACAGACGGCGAGATCTGGTTCGACGATGCCCGCGTGGATAATTTATCAGAAAGTCAATTGGCAAAATGGCGCGCCAACAATATCGGTTTCATTTTTCAATTTTATAACCTCATGCCCATGCTCAATGCAGAACGTAATGTCGAATTGCCCTTGTTATTGACAAGGTTATCGTCGAAGGAGCGCAAGAAAAATGTTGCCGCCGCCCTGGAGCTGGTCGATCTTTCCGATCGCGCAAAACATATGACCAGCGAAATGTCTGGCGGACAGCAGCAGCGTGTGGCGATTGCCCGTGCCATTGTTTCCGACCCCAAGCTGATCTTATGTGACGAGCCGACCGGCGACCTGGACCGGAAAACCGCCGATGAGATTCTGTCCATGTTGCAACTTCTCAATCGTGATTTTGGCAAAACCATCCTTATGGTGACCCACGATCCTTCTGCGGCCACCTATGCAAAACGGACCCTTCATCTGGATAAGGGTGAATTCATCGAGAAAGATTTGGCCGCATGAGCGATTTTTATCTTGTCTATAAAAATCTGACGCGGAAAAAACTCAGGTTTTTTCTCACGCTTTTTGCGATATTTATCGCTTTTCTGATATTTGGCGCCTTAGCAGCCTTTGATAAGGCTCTCAATGCAGGTGTTGAGCTGTCCGCTGATAATCGATTGATTTCTGTCAATAAGATTAATTTTACCCAGCCATTACCGATTTCCTATGTGCGAAAGGTGGAAACCATTGAGGGTATAGAAGCCGTGGTCCATTTTAACTGGTTTGGCGGTTATTATAAAGATCCCCGTCAACAGGTGCTGACCTTTGCTGTTAATCCGGCCAAGCTACTTGCCGTTTACGGCGATGATATCGCCATCGAGGAAGAGCTTCATAACAATTGGCTTAAAAATCAACAAGGTCTTCTTGTGGGCAAAGCTATCGCTGATCTGTATGGCTGGAAAGTTGGCGACCGTATCCCGCTAAATTCCAATATTTTCTCCAAGCGCGACGGTTCAAGTTCCTGGGAATTTGATGTTGAGGGAATTTTCACGGCTAAATTCCCGCAAGCAGATACCAACAATGTTTATATTCATTATAAATATTTTAATGAAACCCAGTCTTTTGGCGGGGACTTCATTGGTTGGATGGGGATTAAAACAACAGATCCCGCGCGCAATGAAATGGTGATCAAGACCATTGATGAGATGTTTGTCAACACGCCCTTTGAAACAGAGACAGTGCCTGAAAAAGCCTTTCAGCAAAGTTTTCTTGCCCAGCTTGGCAACATCGGACTGATTTTGTCATCCGTGGTTTTTGCCGCCTTTTTTATTATTCTGGTTATTGTTGGTTTCTCAATGGTGCTGGCCATTCGGGAACGGACAAATGAAATTGGCGTCATGAAAACCCTTGGGTTTTCCTCTGTTAGAATATTCAAAATGGTTTTGATGGAATCATTCATGTTGATTTTTCTGGGCGGAATAATTGGGTTGTTCGTGGCAACATTTTTCCTGGGTTTTCTGAATAATGCCCCGCAATTTCCTCTGCCGGATTTAATTTTGTCCAGCGATATTATTCTAAGGGCTGTGGCCGTTATGATTATACTCGGCTTGATCACGGGCATAATTCCTGCGGTAAATGCCCTGCGGTTAAATATTATCACCGCGTTAAGCCGCCGATAAAAGGGAGCTGAAATGACCAGTATTTTTTCTCAGATATTCACGGTAATTATGATGAATATCCGCAGCCTGCCCAAGCGGTTCTGGATGTCATTTTCTGCAACGCTTGCGATTTCGGTGGTGGTGGCGGTTTTGCTGTCTTTCCTTTCCATGTCCAATGGTTTCAAGAAAACACTGGAGGGTGCCGGCAGCGATAAAACGGCGATCGTTACCCGAAGCGGTTCCAAGTCAGAACTCAACAGCGTCCTGACAAATGACGTGGTCAACATCATTACAATGGCGCCGGGTATCGCAAAAAATGCCGACGGCAGACCGATCTATTCACCGGAACTCTATGTGGTGGTGGACGGCATAAAACGCACGACAAATACGCAGGCGAACCTGCCCATGCGCGGTATCGCGTCTGTCGGCTTTGACCTGCGCGGTAATGTTGAGATCGTTGAAGGACGCATGTTTGAATCGGGCAAGAATGAAATTATTGTCGGCACGGCGATATTAAGGGAATTTTCCGGTTTTGAGCTGGGCACAACCGTTAAATTCGGTAAATCGGAATGGACAGTCGTTGGCATTTTCAGCACAGGCGGCTCCGCTTTTGAAAGTGAATTATGGGCCGATGCCCGAACCCTGCAAAGCCAGTTCAGGCGGGGCAATAGCTTTCAAACCATTCGCGTCCTCCTGGAAGAGCCGGGAAATATTGACGGCATGTTAGAGGCCGTTAAGCAAGACCCTCGGCTTATTCTGGATGTTCAGACGGAAATTGATTATTTTAAAGAACAGGGCGAGGCGCTTGGCGGTATGGTAACGCTCGGTTGGATATTAAGCATTGTCATGAGCCTTGGCGCCTTGGCGGGCGCGCTTAATACGATGTATACCTCGGTCGCGGATAGGGAACTGGAGATTGCCACCCTGCGGGCGATTGGTTTTAGCAATATTTCGGCCTTTTTTGGGACGTTAACGGAATCATTGATATTGTCGCTTATTGGCGGCATCATAGGTACGGTCGCCTCCTATTTATTTATGGATGGGCTGACCACATCGACATTGGGCGGCAATTTCACACAAGTCGCCTTTTCATTCCATATGAGTCCTGACCTTTTTCAGAATGGTATCATCCTGGCGCTGGTCATCGGCCTTGTCGGTGGCTTTTTCCCCGCATTACGTGCCGCGCGCCTGCCCGTCGTTTTAGCCTTCCGCGGCGGCGTTTAAGGCTTGGTCGGCACGGTTTATAGGGCTTAAAATAGACCTTGCCGTCAGTTTCTACGTATTTATTAGATATTAGGCTCATCGTCCATCGCGCCATCCCAATCACAGACAACGACAGCTTCTGTCAAGCGGGCGCCCAGCTTGCGATAAAGTGCCCGTGCTTCAACGTTATCCGATTCTGTTGCTAACCAAATACCCTGACATCCAGAATCCCGCGCCACTTTCAGCAGCAATTGAACAAGTCTTGTCGCGATACCGCGCCGGCGCATGTCTTCATTCACGCCAACTTCGTTAATGAAAAAGGCCGGCGGCTTATCAGGATGAAGCAATATTGTTCCAGAGGCCATCCCAATGACTTTCTTGCCGACCATTGCAAAAACCATCTCATGCCCACTGCCGGCGACAAACGCGGCGAGTTGTGCCGGATCAACCAGATTATCGAAAACGTCCGCCCCGTCCAAAAAAGCGGCATTTTCTGATCGAAGATGGTGGAGTGTAATCTCGTTTTCAGTTCTCATCCGGACCGACATCTCCAAACGCATCGTCGATAATTCGGTTGATTTCTTGAACGCGCACATGCAACTTGAATTCATCATTCATTTTTGATTTCCATTGATTTCTGATTTTTATCCCTTCAAACCTTCTTCTATTCTTTCAGCTTTCAAGCTTTTCCAGACCTTATAATAATGAAATAAACCTATGCCGCTTGGGACCAAACTTACTGCCGTGCAAAGTAAAACCAGTTGAACCCAAATACTAGGATTTGTCGCATAATGGGCCGGGCTATGAAGAAAATTTGCAACGAAATAACCCACTGTTGCCATAAATATGGCTATCAAAGTCCATAAAAATGTTGGCTTAAAGCCCGACACAATAAGATAAAATATCAGCCAAACGGAGGAGAAGTCTTTTAAGTCATAATCAGGTTTATTATTTTCAGACATTTTAGTATTTTTTCTCATGTTTACTACTTTCCCGTAGTTGCCGAGCCAGAGAACCACGGTAACAGAAAAATTACGGTAATTACGGTTACTGTAATTGTTGGCGATGCTTGGCGCAATCCGTCTACATGTGAAGGCGTCATGATCAAATCTCGCTCCGGCCTGTTACCGCGCTGAGTAATATGGTAGAGTAATCCGAGAATAGCTATGCGTGCAAGACGGGCCTTGAGACAAAGCCTATTACCTTATTTGACAAAATACAATTAATGCGGTTACTGTCACCGTAATAAACCGTAATACTTCCCCACTTCTTTAGGAGTAAAATTATGATTATATTTTGGCACAATAAAACACCATAATATTTAACCCGCCCCTAAGGGACACGGACGGGGCATGGGCAGCTTGAGTTCGCCTTGATCGCTTTGGCCCCCCATTGATCGATCTTTATTTATGTGCGATTGGTTTTTCGGTGAAGAGGTAATCTTTCAGTTCTTTATCAAACGCCGTATCTTTGCGCCTGATCCATTCAAGGATCATGGCGGCATGTTCTTTTTCTTCGTCGCGGTTATGTTCAAGAATAGCTTTAAGATCCGGGTCTTTGCAGGCATCAACCCGCTGGTTGTACCAATCGACAGCTTCCAACTCTTCCATCAGAGACACTATCGCTTTATGCATGTCTTTTGTTGCGTCCGTCAGCTCTTCGATCGGTTCGTGATACCCTTCATTTGCCATCTTTTATTCCTTCCAGAACATATGTTAAGCCCCAATAGAGCAATCCTAGATAGATATCTTTGGCCTGTCAATTCTGATATTTTTTGATTATGCGGCTTCGACAATCTGGCTGATTTTACCAAAAATGGAGCGATCTTTTTTATCGAGCATTTCAATCTCCACATGGTCGCCGTATTTCATGAAAGATGTCACCACATTACCATCCCGAAGCTGCTCAAGCATTCTGACTTCGGCCAGACAACAAGATCCGGTTGATCGGTCCACATTGGACACCGTTCCGGTGCCGACAATCGTCCCCGCACAAAGTGCGCGGGTTTTTGCCGCATGAGCAATGAGCTGCGCCGGGGTGAAGGTCATATCCTGACCCGCATTGGGCGAGCCAATGAGCGTGCCATTGAGCCGGGCAATCAACGGCAAATGGAGCTTGCCGCCCTGCCACGCATCGCCCAATTCATCCAAAGTGACCGCCACCGGTGAGAAGGCGCTGGACGGCTTGGATTGATAAAAGCCAAAACCCTTGGCCAATTCCTCTGCAATAAGATTTCTTAGCGAGACATCATTGACCAGCATCACCAGCTTGATATGGGATTCGGCCTGTTCTACGGACACACCCATGGGGACATCATCGACGACATAGCTCACCTCGGCCTCGAAATCTATACCCCAGCTTTCTTCTCTGGCGGGAATCGGGCCATGGGGGTCCAGAAAGGTATCAGATCCGCCCTGATAGATGATCGGTTCCTGCCAGAAAGACGGCGGCATTTCCGCATTACGGCTTTTTCGCACCAGTTCAATATGATTGACATAGGCACTGCCATCAACCCAATGATAGGCACGCGGCAGGGGCGAGCTGCATGCGCCGGCATCAAAGCCAAAACTATCGATCTCATTATTTTCCAATTGTTCGGATAGTTTTTCAAGTTCCGGCGCCACATGCGCCCAATCGTCAAGAACATCCTGAAGCTTGCTGGCGACAGGCCCCGCAAAGACCGCTTTATCCATCTTGCGGTTGACCACGACCAACCGGCCATCACGGCCCTGTTTTAAACTTGCTAATTTCATTGGAATATAACCCTATTTAATTTTTATCCGTCAGTTCTATTTTGAGCAAGCTGTCTCTGCCGGTCCAGCTCTTTCAACAGAAAACCCTCTTCAACCTCTGGCACCATCTGCCTCCAGGGATAGATCATGACCTTTTCAAACAAACCCTCTCTGCTATATGGTTCCGCCTTGATGAAATTCTCCGCAGCGGCTCTATCGGCGAAATCTATGGCAAAGATACTGCCAACGGAAACTTCTGAATCATCAGATAGCAACGGACCGCCAAATACGGTTTTATCCTTTACCGCAATCATATATTCGATATGTTCCGCTCTGATCCGCATCCGCAAATCCGCCGAATTTGCCTTATCCAGACAAATGAATGTGAATAACATAACCGCCCCTTCTTGGATTATTTTATATTGACGCTGCCGCGCCGCAATTGATCGCGCTCGATGGATTCAAACAGGGCTTGGGCATTTCCTTCACCGAATCCTTCATTCTGTTTGCGTTGAATGAATTCAAAGAATACCGGGCCAATAAGGTTTTTGCTGAATATCTGCAGCAAAAGCCCCCATTGTGAATTCTCATCCGGCCCAAGGCGATGGCCGTCAAGCAACAAACCAAGCCGTTGTAACCGATCGCTATCTTCGCCATGGCCAGGCAGGCGATCTTCCAATCCATCGTAATAGGCCCCGATGGTTTCCTGAAAATCAATGCCCGCCCCTGAAATGCGTTCAATGGAATCATATAAATCATGGCTCGACAGGGCGATATGCTGCATACCTTCGCCCTTCATCTCATCAATGAATTCCTGAATCTGTGAGGCCGCCTCGGTAGGCTCATTAATAGCAATTCTAAATTGACCGCACGGGCTTATGACAGCCGTGGTCTTCATGCCTGAGAATGTGCCCGTGGCATCCAATTCAAACACACTTGTGAAATTAAAGCTTTTGACATAAAGATCGACCCATTTCTGACGCTGTCCGGCAAAGACATTATGGGTGAGGTGGTCGACCGTATATAAGCCGATGCCCAAATCTGCATTCTCCGCTGATAAAGGCCCACAAATTTCGCCCAAAAGAGCCTCTTCCTGATCCGCCTGAATAAAATACAGACCACTGCCGCCGATGCCGTCCAAAGTCGGCACAGGCAGTGTTTTTTGTTCGGGCGTCATCTGATGGGCCGTCCAGCCGCCGGCAAGGGCAAGTTCATAGGCCCGCCCTGAATCTGCAACACGGTACGCCAGCCCCGAAAGACATGGGCCATGTTGCTGGGCGAACTGATGCGCGTAACAGCTTTTGCGGTTATTGACCACAAAACAGATCCCTTCCTGACGAAATACCCCCATATCTCGCTCGGGCGAACTGGCCACCAGCGTCATGCCCATACCGCCAAAAAGCTTCTCATAAAACGCAAGAGACTCGCCGCAAAATTCAACAAAACTAATACCATCTATCGCCAAGGGATTAGCGTGGTGGTCAGATGTTTCAATAGTCATTTTAATTTCCTCATTAGGTCGGTGCCATATCCCCCAAACACGCCGTTTACAAAATCGCAAGATGATAAATTTAAAATATTTACATAATGTATAGTTTTATATATCATATTTTCAAAATATCAACATTTTTTCTTTAATTAATTAGGAATTATTGTATATTTTAGTTTACATAATGTATATTTATATAAATATATTCTTTAATTAGATTGAGTGGTCAGCCATGGAAAAGCCTGTCATAGGTATCACAGCCGATATTGAATTCCGCGCCGGAGAAAACCCGGGTCGGCCATTTTATATTCTCGATTCCGCCTTGGTCGCGGCCATAGAAGGGGCGGGCGGCATACCCTTGCTCCTGCCTCATAATAGAGAAAATATAATCAACTATCTCGACCTTATCGACGGCCTTATCGTATCCGGGGACAGTTATCGCTTCACCTCACCGGGTCTGTTTCCAAATCTGGCGGACGATGTGACAGACCCGGCAACTCCGGATTTCAAGCTTCAGCGCACCAGATTCGAACTTGCCCTCACCAAAGAAGCCCTTGCGCAGGACATACCGCTTTTGGCCATTTGCGCGGGCTTTCAGATACTCAATGTGGTTGTCGGCGGCGAAATAATTGTCAGCTTGAATGAGGAGCCGGGTATCGCGGCTTACCACAGGCAGTCTGAGCCAGCTCACGTGACGACACATCCGGTGCATATCCCAGAGAATACTGTCTTTCGCGGCATCATTGGCAGCGCTGAATTGCAGATCAACAGTATCCATAGTCAGGGCATCCGACTGGCCGATAAGGCCCGGGCGGCAGCCATTGCTCCGGATGGTCTTGTGGAGGCCATTGAAATCCCCGGACAGAAATTCTGTATCGGTACCCAATGGCACCCAGAATTCCTGCTCGAAAATGCTAATTTTAATATTCTGAAGGCCTTGGTCAAGGCCAGCCGAACTCAATAAGGATAATCACCCATGAAACGTAAAGTCAATCTTACCTGCGCTGTGACCGGCAATGCTCCCTTTAACCCGGCCCACCCGTCATTTCCCGTATCGCCGAAAGAAATTTGCGCCGCGGCGATAGAAGCCGCCAAAGCCGGTGCCTCCGCCGTCCATCTGCATGTCCGTGATCCTGAAACACAGGAAGGCTGCAATGATATTGCCCTTTATGAGGAACTGGTGGATCGCATTCGCCAGACCGGCGTTAATATCGTCATCAATGTGACCTGCGGCGGCGGGGGATTATTCCTGCCCGACCCGGAAGATGAAAGCCGGGCCTTGCCGCAAAGTGACATTCTGCCCGCCCCAGCGCGCGTGCGGCATATTGAAGCAATCCTGCCGGAAATCTGCTCGCTGGATGTCACCACCGGCAATCAGGTCGAAGGCGGTCTTGATTTTGTCTATCTCAATACCACAAGAACCCTGCGCGCCATGGCCAAAAGATTCCAGGAAATTGGCGTAAAACCGGAAATGGAAGTTTTTCAGCCCGGCGATATTCTCTTTGCCAATCAAATGATTAAAGAGGGCCTGATCAGTGGCCCGCCACTTTTCCAAATGGTTCTGGGCATTCTTTGGGGCGCGCCGGCTGATCCCGAAACCATGATCTACATGCGTAATCTTCTGCCAAAAGAGGCCGTCTGGAGCGGCTTTGGCATTGCCCGCATGGAAATGCCCATGGTGGCCCAATCTGTCCTGCTCGGCGGTAATGTCCGGGTTGGGCTGGAAGACAACCTCTATCTTGAACGCGGGGTATTCGCCACCAATGGCCAGTTGGTGGAGCGCGCGCGGACGATCATCGAATATTTGGGCTGCGAAGTGGCCACGCCGGATGATATGCGTGAAAGCCTGAATTTACGGCAGCCGGGAGCATAAAAGCTCGATGACCCAAGCTTTGAAAATCGGCATGATTGGCCTCGGCGGTGTTTCAGAACTTCATCTGGAAGCCTACCGGACTGTGTCAAATATTGAGGTCATCGCCGCCGCAGAACCATCGGCGGAGCGCCTTGCCCAGATGCAAAATCTACATGGTTTTCGGCCCTACGCCTCTCATACTCAAATGATAGAGGCAGAAGATCTGGATATTGTCTGCGTTTTAAGCCCGGTCAGCACCCATGCGGAAATTGTGACAGACTGCGCCCGCCGGGGCCTTCATATTCTCTGTGAAAAACCCCTGACCACGGATATTGCCCAGGCAAAAACATGAT
>Ga0316204_10012477_pt1 | contig 10351 bp, 9 predicted proteins | sample 6monrhotite_MG_2_FD_205661 | JGI IMG/M metagenome (GOLD analysis project Ga0316204, IMG submission 205661) | Microbial mat bacterial communities from mineral coupon in-situ incubated in ocean water Damariscotta River, Maine, United States -... | ecosystem: Environmental > Aquatic > Marine >... | reverse complement strand
CGAATACGCGCTTCGTGATACCAGAAAACTCATCGGTGTATCCACATACGTTACAGAAGCCCTGCCAAAAAATCTTGAAGGCATCATGCCAACGGTTAAAGAGTTAGGGCGGAGCTAAGCTCAGAGACAGAGAGAAAGACAACCATTAATAGATGACCATTAATAGATGGAAAGCCTGGATCAATAATCTTCTGTTTTCATCTTTTACACTGCCCCCAACAACCCGAAGGGAAAAGGCTTACGGGTAGTAGCTCGGATTCGACCTGACAGTTAAGGAAATTTAGGTTAGATTTAGCCTGACACACAGGGGACAACGACCCGAAGCCGCCATTTGTTATGGCGATGAGAAAATGGTTGTCCCCTTTATATGGCCTGCTGGAGCGGGTGCAAAAGGGTTCGACTTTAGAAAAAATAGATGCGCTGGCGGAAAACATGGAAATCCAGCGATTAACATTGCTTACGCTGACTTATCTGTACGCTGAACCCGAGCAGGATGCAGGTCAGTTGTTGGAGAAAACGAAGCGGGAGGTTGCTCGAATTTTGAACAACTAAACATGCGAGCTTGGGGCTAATCGAGCACTCAAAAATAAAAGCTAACCCTGGATAATTATTGTGCATTGACAAGAAATAGACTCGCTTCGTTGAATTTTACTCAAGGGGAGAGTTACATCGGCTAACCAGTATGATAACTGATGTTGGCTACGAGAGCGTCTACTTCCGACCCACAGCGGACATTTATACAAAATTGATTGGAACGCAATTATTTAACTCTGAACCTTATATTTATTTGTAGCACCAATTATTACGGCAATAGGAAGGGCTGGGATGCACATCTCACATTTACTTATCGAAAACTTCAGAATATTCGGCGAGGGAAAGGATAGATTAGAACTTCCCTTAAACTCCGGCTTAACAGCTCTCATTGGCGAAAATGATGAAGGTAAATCTGCAATCATTGATGCTCTTCGCTTTGTATTAGGTACAAAAGATCAAAATTATTCTCGAATTGAAGATGAAGACTTTCATCGATGGATTAAGAATGAAGATACTGATGAAGCCCCTCAATCAATAATTAAGTCAGCAGATACAATTTGGATTCAGTGTAAATTTTCTAGTTTGTCTACACCTAATCAAGGGGCGTTTGCAGAGTACCTAACATATGAAGATGATGGTGCCATTTCACTTTATGTGAACTGGGTTGCACAGAGAGATAAAAACAAAAAAACGCGTAAATGGGCCGAAGTTTGCTCAGGCAAAGAAAAAGATGGGCAATCACTGCATGCTGATGTTAAAGAGTTTCTAAAAGCAACCTATCTACGACCATTGAGAGATGCTGAGAGGGAAATGTCCGCAGGCAGGAATTCACGTTTATCCCAAATTCTTCAGGCTATGGGTGACATTCAAACAAAAACCAACCCTACGGGCAAAACGTTATTGGATGTTACTGACGATGCCTTTAAGCAGGTTGAAGAACACCCTGTGCTTGACTCAACATCCGTAAAATTGAATGACATGCTGGAGGGGTTATCATTTGAGTCTGATATATTAAAAGGCGATATATCAGTATGCCAACACAGAGAAGACTCTGCTCGCCTGAAACAACTATTGGAAAAGCTAGAACTTGACCTCAAAGAGATAGGCTCAAATTTCACAGAGAATCGTGGCTTAGGCTCTAACAATCTTCTTTTTATGGGTTGTGAAATGCTTCTGCTGGAAACCGCTGATGAAGAAGTACCCATCATGTTGATAGAAGAACCTGAAGCACATTTACACCCACAGCGACAGCTCGTAATTATTGAGCATCTTCAAAAGGAAGCTGAGACTAAAAATGTTCAAATTATTGTCACCACACATTCTCCTCAACTTGCATCTGTAATTAAACTTGAAAACCTTGTATTAATAAAAGATCAGAAGGCCTTTCCATTGGGTGTGAATTATACTGAATTAGATGGGTCTGATTATCGTTTCCTAGAGCGTTTCCTTGACACTACAAAAGCTAATTTATTCTTTGCCAAAGGTGTACTAATTGTCGAGGGTGATGCAGAGAATATTTTACTTCCGACCATAGCAAAATTAATTGGTAAAGACTTCACCAAACACGGTGTATCCGTTGTCAATGTTGGTCATACCGGCTTAGGCAGGTTTGCTAAAATTTTCCTAAGAAAAAAGATAGGAGATGAAAATATTATACCAATAAATATACCGACAGCCTGCCTTACTGATTTAGATGTTTTACCTTCTTGTGCACCTGAAATATTAGAATTGAACACAGAATCACAAAACAGAAAGTGGACACATGAAGGAGAGTATGAAGAGGGAAAGTTAGAAGAAAAGCGGCAACAGCTTTCCAATAAAGTTTCTGGTCAAAATGTAATATCATTCCCTTCTGAACTTTGGACACTTGAGTTTGATCTAGCAAATAAAGGTTTATTTAGAGAGGTTTGGTTGGCTGCAAAGTTAGCAAAAGACGATGATAATAAAAAAACTATCGTGAAGTCTATTAAGGAAGGACTAAGTGAATTAAAGAGCATTAATGAAGCTGGTCTGAATGATAATCAAAAGGCAGTTCACTGTTATAGTAGGTTCACTACTTCAAGTACTGCATATGCTGAAGGAAAATCGAAGGTTTCTAAATCTATAGCTGCGCAGTACTTATCAGAAATTTTATTTAGGAGATATAAAAAGGCTCCTGAGAAACTCAGAGAAAATCTTCCAAGCTATATCATAGAAGCCATTGAACACGTAACAGGTGGCGTGAATGATTGACATTCCCCCCATTGCGGATGAGGAAATTCATGAAGTCTGTAAGCTTCTTGCACTGCCACAGCATGCTTTTCATGGTGTGGATGGGAAAGATCCTCGTCATGAAGTTCTAAAATCAATGGCTACTATGGACATTGAAGCCTGTCCTGGAAGTGGGAAAACCACATTACTTGTCGCTAAACTAGATCTATTGGCTAAACGATGGCCCTATAGAACACAGGGGATGTGTGTTCTCTCTCATACCAATGGAGCAAGAGATGAAATCGAGAAAAAACTTGGTTCCACGTTAGAGGGTCAAGCTCTTTTAAAATATCCTCACTATATTGGCACTATTCATGGCTTTGTGAATGAGTTCATTACCATTCCTTGGTTACGTTCAAAAGGGTATTCTCCAAATATTATTGAGGATGAGACCGCTCTGAAATGGCGCTGGAACTCTTTGCCTCCATGGATTAAGGAGCAAATCAGCAGAAGCCCAATGAACACACCAAATCCACAAAAAACCCTAAAGATTATAAATAATCAATTTGAGGTTAAAGATATAAATACGGGACGAAGAGGTCAATGTATATCACGTGGTCAATCTGCTTATAGTGCAATAACCACTATCTGTAAAAACTCATATACGAAAGGATTTATGTGCTTTGATGAGATGTTTATCTGGGCAAATGAAGCACTATCAAAAAATAAGTATATTCAAGAGCTGCTACGAAATAGATTTCCTTTTCTTTTCATTGATGAAGTTCAAGACAATAGTGAAATTCAATCGACAATACTTCACAAAACATTTATGGAAGGAAAAAAGCCAGTCATTCGCCAGAGGTTTGGTGATAGCAATCAAGCTATTTTTAACTACACAGGGCAATCTGGTGCCACAACAGACACCTTTCCTTCTGTATTGGACGGAGTAAGAAAAGAGTTACCTAATAGCCACAGATTTGGAGTCGAAATAGCATCATTGGCTAGCAACTTTGCGATCAATAGTTTGGAGTCAGGCCTTCAAGGTCATGGCCCAAATACAAGCAAGGCAAACGTAGCAACAGACCAAAAGCATACTATCTTTCTTTTTAAAGACGGAGATATTGATAAAGTACTACCGGAATATGCGAAGCATATACTTGAGGTATTTGCGGATAACCCTGAAGGGTTAAAGCAAGGGGATTTTGTAGCGGTAGGAGCTGTTCACACCAAACCCGATAATCTTCAAAAGCCACCTCACTATATTGGGCACTATTATCCTCACTATAAATCAGAATTATCAAAAAAAGAACCATCACTAAAAACCTTCCCAGAGCACATCATGGTTGGTAAATACTTGTCTTCACTTTCAAGTTCGTCTTTTCCTCTTATAGAGAAATATTCTGAAGCGATTCTCAAAGCTGCTCATATTGCAGGAGAGAAATTGTCGGTATCAAGGCGTAAACGCAAGCACAATTATATTCTTGAGAGCCTTATGGAAGCGCAGGAAATTTCTAACTTACACAAGGCTCAAATACTAAAGCTGATAAAGGGCGACTTAAATCTCACTAAAACAGTTTGGGAAGAAAGTTGGATTGGGGATGTTAGTTCCATCGTAAGTGGACTCGTTGGCGACGACGTGAAAATGGATAAAGTGGCGCAGTTTTTAGCATGGCCTGATGAAACAATAGAATTACCAATTTCCAATGAATCTTCCGTAATGTCTAATCGCTTTCATTATCCCAATCAAGAAATCGCCGATATTTCTATTCGATTAGGCTCTATTCATTCAGTAAAAGGCCAAAGCCATACAGCAACCTTGGTCCTAGACACGTTTCTAAATGGGAGAAATGGAAAAACGTGCCTTGATTATATGAAGTCATGGATACTTGGGAGTAGCGCGGGTAAAGGAAGAGAAGGGCCTGAAAATACTAAACGTTTGAAGTTGCATTATGTTGCAATGACTCGCCCCACCCATTTACTTTGTTTAGCAATGAAATTTGATAGTTTTAGCCAAAAAGAAAGAGACAGTCTTTCGGCTGGAACCTGTTGGAATATAAAGGTGTTGTAGGTATATAGGTAAATGTTCGCTTTTGGCCGAAATGATAGTAGTAGATTATATTGCATTTGAATCATTTAGCCTTTCCCTTTGGGGTGTTTGAATGATAGCTGTGTTTTTTATAGGATATTTAGATTATGAAAGAGTGCCTAAGATCAAGCGGTAGAGAAATCTATACAGATAAAGCCATAGCGGATGATCTGACTGGTGTTAAATTGAGTAATCGGCAGTTCCTGCGTCTTGTGGCATTAAAGAAAAAATTTACTAACTGTGATTTTAGTTATTCTGAGTTTGATTCCGCTTATTTGAGAAATTGTATATTTGATTCATGCAAGTTCATAGGTTGTAAATTTACCAATTCAAACTTAAGGGGCTGTAAATTTATTGGTTGTACATTCGATTATGCTTCGTTTTCTAATACTCATGTTGAGCCTGAATTATTAGATACAGGGTGTCCAGGACAAGAAAACCTTCAACAGAAGTTTGCTCGGACACTTAGATTGAACTTTCATCAAATTGGTGATTCTACGGCTGCAAATAAGGCAATAAGGATAGAGCTAGAAGCAACAAAAATTCATCTTTTTAAGGCATGGCGATCAAGGGAATCATATTACAGAAAAAAATACCCAGGGTTAATAAGCAGGGTAAAGATGTTTTTCGAGTGGCTGGAGTTTGTGGCTTTGGATTTATTTTGGGGAAATGGGGAAAGCCCCTTTAAGTTATTACGCTCCTTAGTGATAGTTGTCATCTTTATCGGCCTAGGTGATGTATATTACCTGAGAGATGTCCAATTGTTATCAAACTACATTGCAGCATTCCTTAAAGCTCCTGAAGTGCTATTAGGGGTTGCTAGGCCTCCTGACTTTTCTGGTTTGGCTGTGGCTGGTATTACAGGCCTACGCTATGTATTGATAGCTTGTTTTGTTTCGATTTTGATTAAACGATTGAGTCGTCGGTAATGCATGTTTACGCTTTTGGTTCTATTTGTCGTGGTGATATTTCCGTTGAATCGGATATCGATCTACTGGCATTGGTAAAAGGGCGTGACGCTCGGCTTGATCCTGATAAATTTTCTATATATTCGTACGACCGAATTGGTGAACTTTGGAAGTCAGGTAATGCGTTTGCATGGCATCTTGCACTTGAGAGTAAACTTATATTTTCGGAGGATGGGAATGACTTCATTAGCAACCTAGGCGTGCCTTCTAAGTACGAGCATGCAAGATCCGATTGCAAGCGTTTTCAGGATATATTTGATTCTGCTTTTTCTTCTATTAGGGAAGGAACACCAAGCATTATATTTGAGCTTTCTACTATTTTTCTAGCCATTAGAAACATAGCAACCTGCTATTCTTTGGTAAAACTACCAGACCCCACCTTTGGTAGGGATTCGGCGAGACGATTGGGTGATAAAAGTATTTCTTTGTCTGATAACGCCTATTCGACTTTGATGCGCGCTCGTATTTTGTCGACTCGTGGAATTGGCGATGATATATCTAGCATAGATATACATAAATTAATGGATGAACTTGTGGTATGTCGCCATTGGATGAATAGTTTGTACGAAGAGGTTGATAATAATGGATGAGTTTGTGAGTAGAATGGCTACTCAACGGCATGTGTTGAATATTGTTAATAAGAAAATAGTCTCTAACGAAAAATTGTTCGGCTTATCATCCAAAGCCATTGATCGTTGGGTACACAAAAATCATCTTGGGTATGAGTCTGAATTAGTACAGTTATTGAGGAATGTTTCTTCTGAACTGTTCTTTATGGCAACACGTAGTCAGGAGCCAGTAAGTTCAGAATATGAGCTTCGTCGCCAAAATATCATTGAAATGGTATCTAGGCTTGAGCTTGTTGTATGACTTCACAATTAAGCCAATTGGCTAGTGTCCTCTTTTGGCCGAAAACCACCCAACTTATTGCTAAAGCAAGTGAGAAATCCTGCTTATTAGCACGAGTGTATTCATCGGTAGCATTCGTTATTACCTTAATGGCTAATGTGACTGCCATTGAACAATCTACTCGAAATATATCTCTTGAAGCCCCTTACATTCAAATTTTAAAGAGCAGGGAAAATCCCATTCAAATACTCCCTGATTACGTATGAAGCTCAGCCAAACCATAAATTTGCAGTGACGAATGAATTCAATAGGTGTACAGGCGAGATCGAGTCCAATACGGAGGAATTGTGCTATCCCGCTCACCATTCGCATAGCGCTTCACGTAACACGACGACTGGGTATTGGAAAAATAATACGGTAAAGTAGATAGATGGACGCATCAAACAAAGAACTCTGCAACACGTTAATCAAAACACGACGCCAGCACCCTACCTGGCTACTCTTGGCCTCACGCCGCGCGCCGCTCATTATCAGTTGCTTAAAACCTTTATTTGAATCCTACACTGACGGCATTCCTCAAGAGGAAGCTGAGCAACAGCTTGCAGAGATGCTGGCCGAACATGCGAATGACGAGGAGTTCGCTATCGATGTCGATGATTATGCCTTGGCCGCGCGGCGTGAGCTACGCGACTGGCTTAGGCGTGAACTCGTTACCGAGCGCAATGGCAAGCTCATCGCTACTGATGCTTTGCAGCAAGCGTTGGGATTCATTGACGGTCTCAATGACAGGGTGATGACCTCGACCGCGTCGCGCCTTTCCATCGTGCAGCGAGAGATCGAAAACCTGGAAACATCGCTGAATCCTGATCCCCAAAGTCGCACTCGTCACTTAAAACAAAAAATCAAAGCGCTGGAGCAGGAGTTGGCATTAGTCGCGCAGGGTCAGGTTGACACGTTGAAGGGCAACAAGGCCATTGAAGGCATACGTGAAATTTATAATCTGACCACTAGCTTGAGAGCTGATTTTCGTCGCGTGGAGGACTCTTACCGTGAGGCGGATCGCCAACTGCGTCAATCGATCATCAACGAACACCACCACCGGGGCGAGGTCGTTGATAAATTACTCGATAACCACGAGCATCTGCTGGAGACACCGGAAGGCCAGGTGTTTCATGGCTTCCATGAGCAGCTTAGCAAAACCGTTGAGCTTGATAATATGAAACACCGGCTGCGCAATATTCTTTCAAAGCCTGAAGCAAATAATGCGCTCAACCGTCAACAACAAACGGATCTGCGCCGCTTAGTGCATCAATTAGTCAGCGAGTCCGCCGGTGTTATTCGCGCACGGGCACGTAGCGAACGCGATGTAAAAAGTTTTCTCAAAACAGGACTGGCCGCTGAGCACCACCGCGTCGGCCAACTGCTTAACAACATTTTCGAAGTCGCGCTGGATGTCGATTGGGGACAAGCTTCAGTGCGTGGTCAAGCGGGTCCGCTTCCCCCTGTCGCAATTTCTGCCGGAAACTTGCCGTTAGTCGAACGATTGCGATTCAAAGTCATTGACGATAACCAGGAGCAGGCGCTGGAACTCACCGAGCAGTTCGCCAACCTTGATGAGATAGACGATGATTTCTGGTGGGCCTTCGATACACTGGACCGTCGAGAACTTATCGAAAAAACAATCAAACTTTTAATAGCGACAAACAAGCCCATGAGCATTGCCGAACTCAGCGAGCAGCTTCCGCCTAGCCATGATCTGGAAACCCTGGCGCTATGGCTTAGCATGGCGCAAGAGGCAGGCCTGCCCATGATACGGGAAAGAGAGGATATCGACATTGAAGATAGGGATGGTCATCAATTACGCTTTCATCTCCCCAAGGTTGAGCTGACAGATAAGGCATTGCAGTCCATCGACTGGGAGTTATAAGCGGTGAGTAATTTTTTCGATAAACAGGTCACGACGTTAAAATCATCGTCCGTCCCGGTTGAGCACGAAACACAGAGTGATGAGGAGTCAGAGAAAGTCACCGATGAAAACTACACACCTCAAGAGATCAAAAGCGCAACACAGGAGTTACTGAAATTTGGTTTATTAGAGATGGCGCGCAAACCCAAGCTATACCAAACCGCACTCACGCATCAACAGGCCATCAATAAAATACTCGATCCGTTGGACCTGCGATTAAAGATTGATGATATTCGTGGTTTGGCCTTTCTAGTGGTGATAGAGGAGATGTTTGCCGAAGAGGAAAAGGATGAATGGTCCCATCCGTTGATTCGCCGCCAACGTCTTACCCTGGAGCAGACGCTGTTAATCGCTATTCTAAGACAGCACTATATCGCCCACGAGCAGGAAGCCGGTGTCGGCGCGGGTGGCGCCGTCATCGACATTGATGAACTGAAACCGCAACTGCAAACCTATCTGGGTGAATCCGGTAGCGATTCGCGCGATCAAAAACGCTTAACGAATCTATTGGACAAACTGGCCACTCACGGCATCGTCTCTGAGGTCGATGATAAAGCGCAAATCACTATTCGCCCCATCATCACTCACCTGGCCAACCCGGAAACGTTGCAACTGTTGCTGCAACACTTCAAACAACTGGCACAATCAAACAAGGGGGCTCAGTCCGAAGATGGATGAGATGAATGACATGCAAGTACCTGCGCCATTCATCCTCACCCAGTTGGACGTGTTCAATTGGGGGCCGTTCAGCGGTCGCCATTGTGCCGAAATCGATGCCAGGGGCAGCGCTATCATCGGCCCCACCGGTAGCGGTAAAACCACGCTGGTTGATGCGCTGATGACACTGCTCGTTGCCCGCCCCAAATACAATCTGGCCTCCACCGGCGGTCATGAGAGCGATCGCGACCTGATCTCCTACCTTCGCGGCGTCACCGGTGCAGGCAACAAGACCGATAACGATCATGTCGCCCGGCAGGGCAAGGCGACTACGGGGATAAGCGCCCGTTTCAGTAACGGCATGCAGACCATACAATTAGGCGCGGTGTTATGGATAGACGGCATCAGCTTTGCGGCTAAAGACCAAAAAGATTTATGGATCTACACGGAAAGGGATGACCAATCTCTGGAGCAGTGGCTTACGCTGCATCAGGACGGTGGCAAAAGAGCCCTTATGCAGTATGGACGCGACACGGAAAGACTGCGCATCTTCGATACCAAAAAGTCCTACCTTGCCCAACTGCGGCAAAGTTTCGAAGTGGGTGAAAACGCCTTTGCCCTGCTCAACCGGGCCGCCGGTCTCAAGCAACTCAACAGCATTGATGACATATTTCGTGAACTGGTGCTTGAGGACCGCTCGGCATTTAGTCGCGCCGCAGAGGTTGCCAATGAATTTGATAATCTAACGGCCATCCACAGCGAGCTGGAAACCGCGCGTAAGCAGGCGCAGTCCCTGACCCCCATTGCACAGACCTTTGAGAAATTTCAATCCAGCGAAGCTGGGCTGGATCGACACAAAATACTGTTAAACATCGTGCCTGTATGGTTTGCCATGGCAGGACATAAAGGCTGGGGCAAGCGCGCAAAAATCATTGAGCAAAGCATTACCCAATTTCGCGGACAAGTTGCCGAACATGAGCAACAAGCTAATGGCCTACAAAACAAAGCCAATACCCTGAAAGACATCTACCTTGAGGCCGGTGGTGCAGGCATTGAACAACTCAATGAACAAATCACCCTCCAGGAAAAACTGCTCACCGA
>Ga0316204_10012475_pt1 | contig 10352 bp, 10 predicted proteins | sample 6monrhotite_MG_2_FD_205661 | JGI IMG/M metagenome (GOLD analysis project Ga0316204, IMG submission 205661) | Microbial mat bacterial communities from mineral coupon in-situ incubated in ocean water Damariscotta River, Maine, United States -... | ecosystem: Environmental > Aquatic > Marine >... | reverse complement strand
GCCAACCGGGCCACGACGACGGTGGGGTGTAGTCCACTCAGGTGTCTTACAGTGACGCTGCTTCACGCGCATCCGCCATGGCCACCGGCACCGGGTGCGTGCCACGCTTCAATGCAAATGGGCGCGCGCCGGCCCTCAAGAACGCGAAAACCCCAGGCGTTGGCCGGTGGGCCAAGCCTGAGGCTCAATGCGATGCTACCAGCCTGAGCCAGCGCGGCATTGTGGTGACACCGGGGCTGTCACCGCCGCGGTCTGTCAGCCGTCACAGGCGCGAGGCGACGTTTTCCCAGTTCACCAGGTTGTCAAGGAAGTTCGACAGATAGGCCGGGCGCTTGTTGCGGAAATCGATGTAATAGGAATGCTCCCACACATCGCAGCCCAGCAGCGCGGTCTGGCCAAAGCACAGCGGGTTCACGCCGTTTTCGGTTTTGGTCACAGCCAGCCCGCCGTCGGCGTTTTTGACCAGCCAGCACCAGCCCGAGCCGAACTGGCCGGCACCTGCTGCAGAAAACTGCGACTTGAAGTCAGCAACCGACCCGAAGCTGTCGGTGATCGCGACCTCAAGTTCTGACGGCATGGCGTTGCCGCCCGGGCCCATCATTTCCCAGAACTGCGTGTGGTTCCAATGCTGCGAGGCGTTGTTGAAGATGCCATTTTGCGCAACAGCGCCCGACTGGTAGGTGCCGGTGACGATCTCTTCCAGCGACTTGCCTTCCCATTCGGTCCCGGCAATCAGCTTGCTGCCGTTGTCGACATAGGCCTTGTGGTGCAGGTCGTGGTGGTATTCCAGCGTCTCGGCGCTCATGCCTTTGGCGGCAAGGGCATCATGGGCGTAGGGCAGATCAGGCAGGGTAAACGACATGGGCGTCCTCTTTTGGTTGGTGCTCGGGATGTTGGCTAATAAGGGATCAGCACCGGCAAAGGTCAACCCCGCGCGTGCAAGCTGTAGGGCAGCAAAAAGACCGTGAGGCCGCCTCAGGGCTTTGGGTGATCGTCGTAGTCACCGCGCAGGATACGCTGGCTGTCGCCTTCGGGATCATCATACTGCCCACGGCGCAGCGTCCACCAAAACGCCACAAGGCCGCCAAGGCCCAGCACCAATGAGACCGGGATCAAAACCGCCAGAATTTCCATGTCAGGCCTTTTCGTTGCGCGCTATTTCAGCCGCAGGGCGTTCAGCGCCACGGTAATCGACGACGCCGACATTGCCAAGGCAGCGATCAGCGGCGAGGCCAGGCCAACCAGCGCGATAGGCACGGCGATGATGTTGTAGCCAAAGGAAATGGCGAAGTTTTCGCGGATACGGCGCACGGCGCGCGTGGCGATGCGCTGTGCGTCGGGCAACGGGGCCAGCGATTGCCCCAACAGAACAATGTCAGATGCCACGCGCGCCGCATCCAGCGCCGACGCCGGCGAAATGGAGACATGCGCGGCTGTCAGGGCCACCGTATCGTTCAGCCCATCGCCGACCATCAGCACCTTGTGACCGTGCGCCTGAAGCGCGGCGATCGCATCCGCCTTGTCCTGCGGCAGGGCTTCGGCGCGCCAATCCGCGATTCCCAGACGGGTGGCCATGTCCTGCACAGCCTTCGGCACGTCACCGGAAATCAGGATCACGGCTTTGCCCTGCGCCTGAAATTCGGCAACGGCCTCGGGTGCGCCGGGGCGCATATGGTCGGCAAACGCGATGGCCTGCGGGGTGTCCGAACCGATGGCCAGATACGCAGCGGTTACGTCAAGCGGCGACGCCCCGACCCAGTTGGCACGGCCCAACCGCACGCGCTGGCCCTGCCACATCGCTTGCACGCCATGGCCCGGCACCTCGGTCACGTCGGTCAGCAAGGCCGGGATGACACCCAGGGTGCGTGCGGCGTTGGCCACGGACTGCGCCAACGGGTGAGAGGACGCGGCCCCAAGTGCGGCGGCGATTTCAAGGTCACGCGAGCCCAATGCGTCCAGCGAGACGGGCTCTGGCGCGCCCATGGTCAGGGTGCCGGTCTTGTCAAAGACGACTGTGTCCACCTCGGCCAGGCGTTCCAATGCTGAGCCGTCTTTGATCAACAGCCCCGCACGAAACAGCTTGCCAGAGGCGGCGGTGACAACGGCGGGAACGGCCAGTCCCAACGCGCAAGGGCAGGTGATGATCAGCGTCGCGGCGGCAATGTTGACGGCCAACCGCACGTCGCCGCCCGTGACCCACATCCAGACCGCAAAAGCGCCAAAGGCCAGCAAATGCACCGAAGGGGAATACAGCCGCGCCGCGCGTTCGGCCAATGTGGTGTATTTGTTGCGCGCGTTTTCCGCGACTGCGACCAGATCCGCCATACGGTGCAGCGAGGTGTCTTTGCCCGCCGCCGTGACTTGAACCGTCAACGGGCCCGTCAAGTTTACCGCCCCTGCCGTCACCACCAGATCCGGCCCGGCGAACACCGGCAACGTTTCACCGGTCAGAAGCGAGCGGTCCAGCTCGGACGTGCCGTCCAGGATCACGCCATCAACCGGGATCCGACCGCCCGGGCGCACCAGAACACGGTCGCCGGGGCGCAGGTCTGCCACGGAAACGGTTTCCTCGCCCGCCTCGTCCAGCCGGATCGCGCGCGGCACCTCCAATGCGGCCAATTCCTGCGCGGCTGACCGCGCGACAGCGCGGGTGCGGAAATCCAGATACCGGCCCGACAACAGGAAGAAGGTCAGCATCACGGCTGCATCGAAATACGCGTGATCCCCGCCGTTGAAGGTCTCATAAAGCGAAATAGCCGTGGCCAGAAGGATCGCCAGCGAAATCGGAAAGTCCATGTCCAGACGGCCAGCGCGCACACCGGCCAGCGCCTTGCGAAAGAAGGGCTGCGCGGAAAACGCGATGGTGGGAATGGCGATCACCGCTGAAATCAGGTGGAACATGTCGCGCGTGGCATCCGTGGCACCGGACCACACCGCCACCGACAACAGCATGATGTTCATCATGCTGAAACCGGCCACCCCCAGCCGCATCAACAGATCGCGGCCCTGCCTGTCGGTCGCGGTCATCGACAGCGTGCCCGAGTCCAATTCATAGGCGGGATAGCCGATCTTCTCCAACCGCTCGGAAATCTGGGCAGCGGTGACACCGGCGTCGGCATCGACTGACACGCGCCGCAATGTCAGATTCAGACGTGCAGATCTGACGCCCGGCATCTTCTCCAGATCGCTTTCCACGGCCGAAATGCACAGCGCGCAATGCGCTTCGGGAACCGACAGCATGATCTTGGCCCCCTTGTCCAACGCCGCCGCCTGCGCGCGGTCCAACGCGGCGGGTGTGGCAACGCAGGCTGGGCAGGCAGACATGGATGGCGCGTGCAGCGTGTCGGTCATGGGGGTATGCCTTAACTGTGGTGGACCAACCCGATGCGTTGGTTGAAGGCCGTGCCATCCGCCGCGGTGGCGTTGATGATGACCAGCCAGTTGCCGTAGTCGATATCCACATCGGCCTGATAGGCACCATCGGTGTAGCGCAGATCCGGCACGAAGTCCTCTCGGTCGGTGGTGGGGCGGCCCAGCGTCAGGGTCAGTTCATTCGCCCGGACGGGCGCGCCCTGCGCATCGGTGATCCGCAGCGTCAGGCGGTTGCCGGTCAGGTCCACACTCGTGTCCCAGCCCAGCCCGCGCTGTTCGGCCAACCGTTGGTTGAAGCCCTGGCTGGCCACGTAGGAATTGCGCACTTCCAGGCCGGGGAAGGTGCCAACGGCAAACCAGGCCATGACCAGGTTGACCGCAACGATCACCCCGAACGCTGACAGCGTGATCGCCAGCACCTTGCGGCCGGTCAGTTCCTTTGGTTGCGGATGTGCCATTACCGGCCCCTTCCGTTAAAGACGGTTTCTTCGTAAATACGGGTAGAGGGTGTTTCAGGCAGCGTCACCCAAATGCGCACCGGTGACGTCGGCGCAGCGGCTTCTTCGGACCCTGCCGCAGCGGTCAGATACACGCGTTGATTCAACTGCGCATCTGGCCCCACCGATACGACCTGCCCATCGACCCCCTCCATCGTCAGGGTGATGTTGTCGTTATCGGCCACGGTCAGCGAAAAATCGCGTGAGTCGCCGAACATGTTCCGCAGGCGAATGTCATAGGCGTTGCGCACAGAGCCATCAGACAGCACCACATGTGTGGGGTTGCGGATCGGCGAGATGGACATGTCGATATCCGAACGGATGAACAAGGCGACCAGCAATGCAAGGCCAATGCCAGCCCAGAGAACGGTGTAAACCATAGTCCGCACGCGGAATACATGCTTCCAGATGGACCTCGGCTGCTCGCCGGCCCGTTCACGGGTTTCGTCGGTCAGCGCCATGTATCCGATCAATCCGCGCGGTTTTTCGATCTTGTCCATGATGTCGTTGCAGGCATCAATGCACAGGCCGCAGGTGATACAGGCCAATTGTTGGCCATCCCGGATATCGATGCCCATCGGGCAGACGTTGACGCAGGCCATACAGTCAATGCAATCACCATGCGCATCGGGCGCCTCGCCTTTGCGATGCTTGCCGCGTGGTTCGCCGCGCCATTCGCGATAGCCAATGGTCAGTGTATCTTCGTCCATCATCGCGCCCTGAATGCGCGGCCAGGGGCAGGCGTAGATACAAACCTGTTCGCGAAAGAACCCGCCGAACAGGAATGTCGTCAGGGTCAGAAATATCATCGTGCCATAGGCAAGGGGATGCGCATCGAAGTTGACCAGATCGACCAGCAAGGTCGGCGCATCGGTGAAATAGAACACCCAGGCGCCGCCCGTGGCCAAGCCTATCAACAGCCAGACGGTCCATTTGACCGCGGTCTTGCGGATCTTCTCGGCCCCCCAACCCTGACGGTGCAGACGCAGGCGGGCGTTTCGATCGCCTTCAATCCAGCGTTCAACAAGGATATACAAATCCGTCCAGACCGTCTGCGGGCAGGCATACCCGCACCACACGCGGCCCAGCGCCGATGTAAACAGAAACAAGCCGATCCCGGCCATGATCAACAGGCCCGCGACGAAATAGAATTCCTGCGGCCAGATTTCGATGGTGAAGAAGAAGAAGCGCCGATTGGCCATGTCCACCAACACCGCCTGATCGGGCAGGTATGGGCCACGGTCCCAGCGGATCCAGGGCGTCAGGTAATAAATCCCCAGCGTGAACGCCATCAGCCACCATTTCAGATTGCGGAAATTCCCATACACACGCCGCGGAAAAATGGGTTCACGTTTGGCATACAGGCTGTTTTCATCTGACGAACTCACGGAATGGCTCCTTGTTCGGTGTTCTGGGGCGTGGATCGCATGCGCGCCAGCCGGCGGCCTTGACCTGAATCAAAAATACGGATCACGGACACAGATTAACAGTGGCAAAGGCGCGCACCGGTGTGACCCGATACGCGCCTCCAACACTGCGCTGCAATGTTTAATGGCTGCACCAAATCCCGGGAAACGCGCGAACAGGATCAGGACCGGTGCAGCCTCTGATGCTCTGGTTTCCCAAAGCACCAGATTTCAAGGGGTTACTGGCCGCCACCCAACTGGTGGATATAGGCCGCAACCGCGCGGATCTGGGCCGCTGGCAAACGCTGCGCGAAGCCCGGCATGATGCCGAAGTGCGCGTTTGTCACCGTTTCGCGGATTGAGGCCGCATCCCCACCATACAGCCAGATCGCGTTGTTCAGCGCTGGCGCACCGACAAACACATCGCCAGCACCATCGGCCCCATGACAGGCGGCGCAGTTCAGATCGAACACCTCTGCCCCGGCCGAGGCCAATGCCGCGTCATGCTCTTGCCCGGAAATGGCCAGCACATGGTTGACGACCTGGTCGATCTCTTCGGGAGCCAGCAGCCCGTCACGGCCAAACGCGGGCATTTCAGACCAGCGCGCATCCGGGAAGTCCGTGTTGCGGATGCCGTAGGAGACGGTTTGCTCAATATCCGCAAGCGCGCCGCCCCACATCCATTCATCATCGTTCAGGTTCGGATAGCCGCTGCCCATGCGAATGCCGTCGGCACCCTGCCCGTGACACTGGGAACATTGCGCGCGGAATACGGCACCCCCGGCGTTCACGGCAAAGCTTTGCAGCTCTGGATCATCCGCGATGGCGTTCACGTCAGTGGTCATCAGCCGATCAAACCAGACCTGATTCGCGGCATCGACCTGGGCAATTTCACCAGCGACTTCGCCGCGCGATGAATAGCCCAAAATGCCCGAGGTGGCCGAGTTGATCAGCGGCCAGGCCGGATAGAAGATCATGTAGATCACGGCCCAGATGATGCACAGGTAGAACGTCCACAGCCACCAGCGTGGCATCGGATTTTCGAATTCCTGAATTCCGTCCCAAGTATGCCCGGTCGTAGACGGGTCCTGGTTCTTCTTCTTTGTTGGTGCGGCCATCACTTTGCCCCCTGGCTGTGACCAACCGCCTGAGAGGGGGCCTGCGCCCCGTCCCCGGCAGGTTGATCGTCATTGCGGAAGATCATCGACGCTGTTTCGTTGTGCGTTGCCTTGCTGCCCGGGCGAAACGCCCAGACAACAATGGCCACGAAGAACAGCGTCATGAACAGCAGATACCAGCTGTCCGCAAACTGTCTGAGAAGGGTATATGTTTCCATTGCTTCCATTCCCCTCAACGGCTTTCGTCACGTGTAAACGTGTCGAAGTCGACCAGCGTGCCCACCATCTGCAAATAGGCGACCAAGGCGTCCATTTCCGTCAGTTCGGGCTGGCCGTCAAAGTTGCTCACCGGGGCATCGTGATACCGGGCAAGCAGGCCTGACGTGTCGGCGTTGGGATCCACCTGTGCGGTGAAATCATCACGGGCAGCCGCAATCATTTCATCGGTGTAGGGCACGCCTACCACACGGTAGGTTTCCATCAGGTCGGTGATGTAGCGCCCGTCGACCTGGGCGTTCAGCAAATAGCCGAAGCTGGGCATCACAGATTCCGGCACAACGTTGCGCGGCTCGGTCAGGTGGGCGACATGCCAACTGTCCGAATACCGCCCACCCACACGCGCCAGGTCAGGCCCAGTGCGTTTGGATCCCCACTGGAACGGGTGGTCATACATCGACTCCGCCGCCAGCGAGTAGTGGCCATAGCGTTCAACCTCGTCCCGCAAGGGGCGGATCATCTGGCTGTGGCACACGTAGCACCCTTCGCGGACGTAAATCTCACGTCCGGCCAGTTCCAGCGGCGAATAGGGGCGCATGCCCTCGACGTCTTCGATCGTGTTTTCCAGGTAGAACAGGGGCACGATCTGCACGAGGCCGCCGATGGTAACCACCAGAAAGCTGAGAACCAGCAGAAGGGTGGCGTGCGTCTCGATCTTCTTATGGTGATCTAGAATACTCATGTCACCCTCCGCTTATTCGGCGGCAACCGCAGCGGCAGCGGGCTTTGCAGCGCCCACTTTCCGCACGGTCATCCACAGGTTGTAACACATGATCAGGGCACCAGAGAGGTACATGACCCCGCCAAGACCGCGCACCACGTACATCGGATGTTTCGCAGCCACGGTGTCAGCGAACGAGTTGACCAGGAAGCCCTGTGCATCAACTTGACGCCACATCAGACCTTCCATGATCCCCGTCACCCACATCGAAGCGGCGTAAAGCACGATGCCGATGGTGGCGAGCCAGAAGTGCCAGCTGACCAGCGACAGGCTGTACAGGCGTTCACGCTTCCACAGCTTTGGCGTCAGGTAATACAGCGCACCAAAGGTGATCATGCCGTTCCAACCCAACGCGCCAGAGTGCACGTGACCGATCGTCCAGTCCGTATAGTGCGACAGCGAGTTGACCGCGCGGATCGACATCATCGGCCCCTCAAACGTGGCCATGCCATAGAAGCCCACGGCGACAACCATCATGCGGATCACCGGGTCGGTGCGCAGCTTGTCCCATGCGCCCGACAGGGTCATCAGGCCGTTGATCATGCCACCCCAGGACGGCATCCACAGCATGATCGAGAAGGTCATGCCCAGCGTCTGCGCCCAGTCCGGCAAAGCGGTATAGTGCAGGTGGTGCGGACCGGCCCAGATGTACAGGAAGATCAGCGCCCAGAAGTGGATGATCGACAGCTTGTAGCTGTAGACAGGGCGTTCGGCTTGCTTCGGGATGAAGTAGTACATCATGCCCAGGAAACCGGCGGTCAGGAAGAAGCCCACCGCGTTGTGGCCATACCACCATTGAACCATGCCCGATTGCACACCCGACCAGACAGGCACCGAATCGGAGCCGAAGAACGACACCGGAATTTGCAGGTTGTTCACCACGTGCAGCATTGCAATGGTGACAATGAACGACAGGTAGAACCAGTTGGCGACGTAGATATGCGGTTCCTTGCGCTTGATCAGCGTGCCCATATAGACCAGCAGGAACACCACCCAGACGATGGTCAGCCACAGATCAGCCAGCCATTCCGGTTCGGCGTATTCCTGGCCTTGCGTGGACCCCAGCACGTAGCCGGTTGCGGCCAGCAGGATAAACACCTGATACCCCCAGAACACGAACCAACCGGCATTGCCCAGCGCCAGCCGCGCGGCCGTCGTGCGCTGCACAACGTAAAACGCGGTCGCGATCAGAGCGTTGCCCCCAAAGGCGAAAATCACCGCCGAGGTGTGCAACGGGCGCAAACGGCCAAAGTTGCCGAACCCGCCGGTCAGCTCCAGGTTCAGATCCGGGTAGGCCAGCTGAAACGCGATGACCACGCCCACCAGGAAGCCGACAACCCCCCAGCCTGCCGTCGCCACCACGCCGTAACGCACCACGCCGTCCAAATATTCGTTCTGATTGTGAACTGTTTCGCCCATATGGCGGATCTGCCACAGGAAAAACCCCGCCGCGGCCAACATGAAGATGATCATGTGAACCATATAGGCGAGATCGCGCGCCTGTGCCGCCGCATACGCGGCGAGCACCGCGACTGCGGCAAGCACGATCAGCTTGACGTAATCCCACATTGTTTGCGTCCCTTCGCTCTCTTTTTTTTGGCACTTGACCCAGACGAAATTCAGACTCCGGGCCTGTCGAATACTTGGCCTTATTGCCCGCCCCCGCATAGCAAACATTGATTCAGGTCAAGTTTACGTGTTTGCGCCTCGTGACTGCGACTTGATGGAAATCAAGGCCATGGACTTTGCCATCATGCAAGATCAGCCAGAGGGGCCGGAACATCGGCCCGCCACAGCTGGGAGCCGACGCATGGACTATAAGTCAATCATCACTTTCCTTGGCAGCCGGGCAGAACTGGACGCAACCCTGCCGTGGGCCATGCGTTTTGCCGGCCAGAACCAAGCCCATCTTTCTGTGCAGACAATGGGAATCGACATGACGCCCGCGGGTGGGTTTTACATGGGCGCGTCACCAATTCTGTTGCAAGAGACACTGGAAACCGCCCAACAGGATGCCCAGACGCTGGAAACCACAGCCCGCCAGATGCTGGAGCGCGAGGACCTGCTCTGGAGCGCCGACTCAACCGTCGTGCAATTTGGCGGCCTGCCCGCGCAGGTCGGCTTGCACGCACGGTTTTCAGATCTGGTCATTCAGACCTCGCCCTACGGTGACAACGTGCTGCCATCACAAGAAGCAGTCATCGAAGCCGCCTTGTTCGAAGGTCAGGCATCTGTTTTGGTGCTGCCGAAGACCGGAATCGATGAGGATTTTGGCAAACACGTTGCCGTTGCCTGGAACCAATCAAACGAGGCCCTTTCGGCCATACGCCGCGCCATGCCAATGTTGCAGGCCGCAGAACTGGTTTCGGTGATCGTGGTGGATCCCCCCGTTCACAGCCCTGAACGCTCGGATCCGGGCGGTTTGCTGACGCAGATGCTGGCCCGTCATGGCGTCAAGGCCGAGGTGTCGGTGCTGGCCAAAACCCTTCCACGCGTGTCGGACGTCTTGATGCGCCATATGGAGGACATCGACGCCAGCGTGCTGGTGATGGGCGCCTACGGGCATTCACGGCTGCGCGAAGCGATCCTTGGCGGGGCCACGCGCAACGTGCTGGAAAACGCCTCACATGCGCTGTTCATGGCCCACTAAGCGCCGGGCTGGCCTGACAATCCGTGTCCGTTGCCGATCTGCTGGCCCGCAGGTCGGCGGCAAAAGCCCTGCTCTGCCCAGCCCCAGCGGTTATCGGCGCGGCAAACGCGACCGATCCTACACTACATTCAGCCAAGAGAAAGTACGCCAGGTTTTTCATATCCAAGACTCGTGATACGCTTTGGGCAGATTGTGTTGAAAAACTATTCCTTGATCGTAGCACAGGCTGCTGATTCAATCTGTGTATTGGACAGGGGGATTTGCGATGTTGGGACCAAGGCAGGAGGCACAGGCAGCACTGTTTTATGAGTT